>JADEYI010000430.1_pt1 | contig 59263 bp, 47 predicted proteins | sample 8542331 | NCBI WGS metagenome assembly JADEYI01 (sample SAMN16510988, study PRJNA670497) | mine drainage metagenome | isolation source: biofilm near Copperflume 1 | place: Germany: Marsberg coppermine Kilianstollen | collected 2018-02 | reverse complement strand
TGCCCACGGTTGATTGGGTCTTGCTTGGATCTGGCGAGTCCAACAAGGGGTAGGAGTTTGGCAGCCTTTGCATGCAGGTTGTCTGCAGACGCACCTTGCCTTTGGCAGGAAAAGCATTTATATATATATATATACATGTGTGTGTGTGTGTGTGTGTGTGTGTGTGTGTTTTGGTCGATTTTTGGGACCCTATCTGCCGAAAATGAGTCCCAGAAAAATTATGGTCCGGGTTTGGGAAGTTCTCCACTAGCCGCACCCAATGAAGCATTCCCCCGGTGATTTTGATGGGGAAAGATCCCTAAACACCGCTTCAAAGCATCTCCCCCATCGCTGGGGTGCGGGGTTTATAGTGACCAGTATGGTATATGCTTTGTCCACCATCATGCAACTTAGCGCACATGGGTGCGGCCAAAGGTGAGCTAGGGATCTGGTGTTTGGTGAAGTGCCTTGAGTGACAAAGACTGTGTGGCTGTTGGAGGCTGGCACATCACAACGCCGGTAGCAGGCCAAGGAAGATTTCCATCCAACCTGCTGGGATTGGAGCTCATTCGACCCTTTGGCCCAGAAACAAACGGATTCAACAACAGAGATGTGCAGACATCAAAGCAATGCGAGCGCAAGTGAAGACGAGGAAGGGCTGCCTTGCAGCTGAACCTTATGCACCAAGAATACAATGATCCCCCCATGTCCCACGATAAACAAAAGGATTTTGGCTGCAGGTGAGCCGAGAAGCAGATCGCGTACAGAAGGAGGCCGAGGAGGATCAGATTGTGGAGATGCTGAGGCAGGGGGGCACGATCGCGCAGGGGGCGCTGAAAAACCGCGCCACTCTGGACAGCTTGACGGCGCTGCGGCGCAAGCTTGAGAACGGCCGCGGCGGCGGCCGCAAGCAGGTCTTCAGGCTCGAGCGGTGGTGACAGCAAAAGAAGCGGAGCTCGGCAGGTCAAACTAGAATGGGTGCAAGACAGTGCGAGTGTGCCAGAATAAAATGAAAGGGCCACTTTGCAAATCGACCATAGTGCTCTTGTATTCTTGCGCGAAAGAAGTAATAACTCGCTTGCAGCGTGAGAGCACGCAAGGACAGAAGGCTGCAGTGCAATGCATGCGCAGTGCGCAGTCTGGTTGGAATTTTTTGGTCTTTAGTGTTGGTCCTGCTTATCAGCGCGCGATGGAATGCGCAGGGCTAGATATGGAGACCTGAGGATTTTCCTGAGCGGGATTTCTAAAGGTTCATTGATTCTGCCGCAAGGATGCAACATGTGAAAGATCAACTTGGTGTTTTTGCAATTTTTTCGCTTAATGATGCCCCAGGGCCCTGACATCATGATCTTGATCAGGCACCAGTGCAATACCTTGAGCTTTGACGCAACTGCAAAGTAGTCCTTGTGCCCTGTGGGGACGATAAGTCAGGGCATTGAGCTGGCTTGCGCAAGCGCGTGGTGCTTAAGGATGCATGCGCATGCTCGAATTTGAATTCTTGAAGGGTTAAGACTTGTTACGAGGCTTGAAATGTTTATTGCTCAGCAGCTCCATGAAAGGCACATACACTTGTAAGAAAGCCTGAATCTGGGAAAAGAAAGGATGGCATGCAGGTAGCAAAGATCTGAGTGTGAAGGTGCGACTTAACTTGGGTGACACATGCCTGCCACGTAATCCAGAAAGCAGCAGTCTCTTGAATTGAAGGAGGGCAGCAGAGGCAGTCGGAACTTGCTTGCATTGCCTCTCAATAGATCTTTACGAAAGACGTCGAGATCGCTTGTCTGCTTTGACTTCCACGAGTCTCTGGTGCGCCTTCCACTGTGGGTCTGTCGGTACCGCGCAAGTTGATGTCCTGAGGCCTTGCTGCGATTTCTCTGGGGACACTTCTAAGTGAGCGGCTCTATTCTGCTGCCAATGATAATTTCACATGTGCCTACCTGCTACTTTGCAATCCTTGCGGGGCGCTTGGCCTGTACACGTACTTGATGTCGCAGCACGTCTTAAACAGTATTCTCGCTGTTCAGTGTGAGTGGCCACGTGTAATATCAAAGCCTTTGACTACAAGGCGATAAGCAAGGTGTCATATACCGGGAGGTGTGGGCTGCGAAAGTGAAGGCACGTAATTGTGCATGTGGATGTCAGGTGATAGGACGTCGAGTGCGACGAAAGAGGTCAATTAACTGCGATGGTATGAATTCTAGTAGCACAAACAACAGCGGAGCCCCCTCATACCAAGGGCCACTCAGACCTGGAGCTGCCTCTGAAAGAATCCAACCTGCGACTGTCATTATAGGTGAGCTTCCCCCATACAGGATCGACACCTGAAGGATTGTTTACGAAGTGCCATCACGATTCATACTCCCACATCCTCCCCACGCTCCTATTACGAGGTGTAAGCCCACGGTTCAAAGTAACTCTCATCTGTTCTGTGCTTTTCCAGCCTGCTCCATTGTTTGCATGTTGTCAGGATTTCCTGCCAGTGTGAGCTACTTTCCATTAAGTTAGTTTTCTGTGGACGCAGTGCTGGTAGCCTGCATCTTCAACGCTCTGTCCATACTGCTGGTGTCTCGCTACCTGTACATCAGGTTCTCTCGCGAGCGATTGGAGTACGCCAGGGAGCAGGAGGCTCAGCGCAGTCGGCGGCAGGGGGCAAGGGACAGCGGGCCTGAGGGCAGCATGCAGACTCAGCTTGCTCGCTTCACCCCCGTATTAGTCCTCCAGCCCGACAGCAAGGTGTGCTAGCGTATCTTGCCAACTGCATTCCTGTGGCCATTGCACCACCATTTTTTGCACCAGCACCTTCATACGAAGCTGAAGCTAGTGAGGACCGCCTCACAGATCTGGTTGTGGTGATGTCCCTGTGTGACAGCATACTACCGAGCCGCTGGTACCTCAATCAGCTGATGTAAGTGTGCTTCTCGCATGCTCATTATCACGCTTGCATGCTAGCAGATCCGTCACAGGGGCCCATTTGCATGGTGTTTCCCTCACCGCAAGCAATAGGCGGCTGCCGTTCTGATCAAGTTGCCAGCAGCAATACATCTGAGAGGCCAGGCTGGCACCGCACGCCGTCATTGAGTCGCTTGCTGTCAAATGTCTGACAGGACAGGCTGCCCGCCATGTGCAGGTGGCTTGCGCGCACAAGGAGGCGCCAGCGCCGGACGCGGCCGGCCCCGGAAGCGCGCCGGCGGCGGCGCCAACCCGGCCGCTGCAGACGATGTACGTATCGCAGCTGCCGCAGGGCACAACTCTGTACTCAGGGCCGCCCCTGCGCGCCTCTGCCTCCACCAGAAGCCTGGGCCAGCTCAGCCGAACAGGTGCCGGTTCTGTAAATGTTTTATCATATTTCCTGGAAGAGTAGTATAGCTTTGATTTTCTTAGCCGTTGCGTTCCCCTTTGATACACTACCATAGAGGCTTCTCCCCTGATTCCTAAATTTAGAGTGCAAATGGTAATTAGTTAAAAACCCTAACCCTCAAACAAGTTCAATTAAATTCGAACCTGTGGGAACAGGTGGTGGCTCTGTGCGGGATCTGCACCAAGCCGGCTCCAGCAGCGGCGCAGAAACCACTTCTGCAGGGGAGGTCCGCATAGATGTGGCTGGTGGCAGTAGTACAGGGACAGCGGATTACCAAGCTCATCAAGTTGATCAGGCGCAGCAGCAGCAGGAGCCGAGGCGGCCGTCACTGCTAAGCGTGGCCTATCTTGGCTCGGGGGTTTATCTCTGGGGGGCGCGAAGGGATCCGCTGTATCGAGACAGGGTCCACGGCCGGCCCCCCCCCTCGGCCTACACGCGCTGAGTCAACTCAAATCTGAATCTCATTTCCAAAAGAATATGGGGTCAGAGCAATTGTGATTCCCTTGGCCTATACACGCTGATCTAGGAATGAATCCCACAGAAAACGGAAGCAGAGCAATTGGGAAAGCAAGGGAATGAAAGCAAGCAGGAGGGGAATACTGCCAAATCGTTGAAAGCCTCTCATGCAAAGGTGCATTTGAGGCTGTTGCAGATGTGGGTATTCGCAGTCAAAGTGGACTGCAGTCTTACTGGGATCAGAGCTGAGTAAGTGGGTAATCCTCTACACAGCTGGCAGAGGTGGACTCCAACGACCCGGAGTCATGTTGCCAAAGTACTATTGTGCACCATTTCGCAAGCAGCTGTTCATGGATTGCTCAATAATGAGCTCTCGAAGAGCTTGCTGTACCAGCGTGTATTGAGCAGGGGAACAGTGTGAGCGATTGTGTTGGTGCAAATTGTGCTGTGCAATTACAGATATTGTCTCATGTGACGGTTTGTGAGTGTTCTGGAGGATTCCATTGGCAAACAAGCAAAGAATCCGAGGACACGGGGTCTGTCCGACAGTCAGACTGGCTATTAGGCTGCAGGGCCATAACATCTCAAACTTGAATTAACCTATAAATATCAAATAAGATTAATATAGACTGCGGACCGCGCATTGCATGCAGTGCATGGCAGGCCTGCCAGGCTTTGTGAGAATGTGATACTTGTGAGACAGTACTGCAACAAGGTTTTGATCAACTTTGACCATTCCCAGGTTTCTTATTATGGTCAGTTGTTCCAAACACCGTGTGCCGAAGTGGCCGCTGTGACAGTGCCTGTACAGATTAATTTTTCCAGGTTGTGAATGCATAATGCATGCCACCATAAATGTGAAGGTGCTGCTCTCACATCATTTCTGGCTTCATTGCGTTGCCGTGGTCTGGATAAAGTCCCTTGCAAGGGTTCGCGGACAGCTCTTCTGAGCACCTTCTGAGGCAGCTTCCTTCTACTGCTTAGCTGAGTTTCGTTGATGTCGACGTCACAGAGTAGATGGTGATCCAAAGGCATTGACACCTGTCCTGCGAGACTACTGGTGTAGGTAGAGTGAAAGAGCAACCTCTTACATCTCGGATCGTTGTAGTGTAGCCTTTTCCTCACTAAACAGGATCGCAGCCAGAAGACCGCCTGACTGATATTGCACGCAAAATAAGGACGCAACGATCAGTGTAGCTTTTACATCAGTGTTCCATTGAGTGTGCTTGAATCACTGGCGGATTTCCAACGGCTGAGCCTTCTAGCGTAGGTGCGCATGCGAACGCGTTTACATGAGCAAGATAATATAGCACACCATAGTCATAAATCTGTGGTGTTCAGTAAGCAAAACTGCCCCTGAAATCTGCAGGCGGCATCTAAAGGGACGTCGAGGGACTTTCTGGCTTGCATGGAGAGCTATAGAACCTGAGGGTATACCATGAGCTCTGACAACAGTCCCTTCCTATGGAACCCATCGCCCTTGACAATCGTTGGAGGTAAGCCAAATCCTGTAATAAACTACTCCTACACGTGCTTAGATTTCATGCGATGAAAGGTGCTGCAGCCACAAAGTGGGCAGGACATCCGCCTTGTCCAAGATTTATACTTGCAATGTACTGTGCAGCTCCTTGATCTAACACTTTTACAAAATAGCTTGTTGTGCGTGCAGTCCTGGTGCTCTGTGTTTTGGGAGTGGCGCTCCTGCACTTCATGACACGCAGAGTCTATCTGCGCGTCGTGAGGGATCAGGCAATGGCAGCGCAGCCGGCCCCATCTGTGCAGCTGCAACCGCTGCCTCGATGGCCGCCCGACCTTGAAGCGCCGTCTACACCTGTGCAGCCCACTGCTGAGCCGCGGCTTGCAGTGCTTGTCTTGCAGCCTGACAGCAAGGTGCACATAGAGCGCCCTTATTGCTTGGTTGAAATGGACAACATTGTGAGGGTAGCTGAAATTTACAGTGTCTGCAGCAGCTGGCCTTTGCCCTGCAAGCCTGCATGTTTTCCGTCCCTGAGAAGTATGGTTGAGTTCTTGACATTTGTCAGATGTTGGATGACAGTATGAGAAATGAACGGAGGTTATGTGCATGGCCGGTCGTCTGTGTGGTGGAGGACTGCTTTCATGTCTCTCCTCTGCCTGACATGCTGTGGATGAGTAACGGGCATATATCAGATGTCTTGTGACAAAGTCTGATACTCAAGGGGATGTCTTGGTGTGTGGCAGATTGTCTATGCGGTGGAGGACTGCAGACAGGGGCCTGCTGCCAACAAGGGTGGGTCGAGAAAAGACGGCGTGGCCAAGGCTCCCTCTGCGGCAGTATGATAGCAGCCTGCAGGCTTGCAATTAGTCATGCAGGTCTTGAATCTGGTCACAGATATGCTTCTGAGCGGCGCTATTCACAGCGCTGCTTGCATGCTGCAATAAATGTGCCAATGATCTGAAGGAAGGAAGTGCAAGAAGGTTCGTGGCCAAGAGATATTCTTTACAGCACCACCATTAGATCTATAATGGCATATCAGGAGGATGGGAAATTTTTACTTTGTACATTCAAGCGAGGCATCGAAGTAGCTCGGGCTGGCAGGCTGGCGTCTGAGTGTTGTACACTACACGTTGGCAGTAACACTGCAAACAGGCACTGTTCTTGGTGAGGGACTTAAGGTGGTTGGTTCCCTTTATTTTGGGAAGGTCTTTTGGGTGGTGTCAGCTCGTTGACCCCTACAAGTATTCCAGAAAGGTGGCGATTACTATGCTTTCATGGCTGCATTCCTCTTTCTCTGAATGTCTTTGTTGAGAGGGGGCATCATGCATGATGTCATTGAATATGGACGCTGATGTTTTGAGAGGGGATGGCTTCTGTGAATGGTCAGATCTGCTGCGTTCGAAGGCCCCAGTTACAAAGGTTTGCAGCGCAAACTTTGCACTCTTGCTGAACGATTTCTTCATGCAGTGTCCGTAATTATTTGTAGCGCGCTCCAAATGTGAATTAAGTGAACCTTGGTTGAGTTTGTAACAATTCCGTCTTACATTGATGTATTATGAAGTTGCTCTGTAAGATCTCAGCTGAGCTCTAGGAGCAACATTGAAGTATCAGCCTAATCTACAAGACCATCTTGATGGCCACGTGCATATAAGCAAGCACGCCCTGCAAGCAATATTGAAACATTAGTGAAAGCATGACATACACAGGGTCTGACAGACCAATACACCGTGACGGATCACAAGTACTCACACATATATCAAGTTAGAACAGCAAGACTCAGTGTGCGACAGTCACCAACAACACAGCCAGCAATCCAGATTGCAGCGGTTGCTCAAAGTTTTTGAAAGTAGCACGCAGTCTCTTCAAAACCCAACTTTAAAATTGCCTTTTAAAGGTGTCAGAGGTGCCATGCAAGTGCAACACAAGTGCAGGTGTAAAGGCAGCAAGGAACCTCCATGGCAATAGGTGCGCTTGCCTTTGTCTTTGCTGATACTTCCTAGATATTTTTCTGATTAACGTTCAGCTTGGTGCCCCTCTGGCTGAGACTGCTCTGGCAAAGATGCCACCCAGAAGTTGAGCAATTTTTGACTGCCCTGAGCTTCTGTCTTGGGCCCAATTTCCTTCACATCCACCCCTGCCTCTTCCTGCGCTGCCCCTGGCTCCGCCAGCTTCCGCGCAAACATCACCTGCGCGTGCGACCGCCCATGCTCAAAAGCCACGCATTGATTTATAATTTGTTCTGCCTGCAGCAAGAGTACAAGTATGAAGCCTCTCAGCACATAGGACCAGGGAGGCATCTCGAGGACTTGGCCATGAATTAGCTGACGGCGCCTGATTGCCAACATGTAAGGAGCCACACAACTTTCGCCATATATATCCTTGGAAATTCAGTATTGCTGCTGCAGTCACTCAGCAACAGCTGCCGCACGCATACAAAGATTGATGCATTCTTGCAAAATGATCTGAAAGGGGCTGCAGCAATAGGAGCAACACAGAAGAGAGATCACCTCGTTGTCGGGCTGCAGGACAACTGTGGGGGCGACTGGCGGCAGGCTGGGGCGCTCTGCGTCTGACTGTGCAGCTTCATGCGGCTGCCCCCGCCACCTCAGCCGCGTGCAAAGCACGCGCAGCGTGAGCATCAGGAACAGCAGATTGAAGAACGTGGCTACCATCACTGCAGACATGCCACAGAAAGTAAGACAATATCTTCAGCACCGGGGACATGACAATCCCCCGTGCGTCAGGAACTGAGCAAAACAATGCTTATGTCTCCGATCAGCGCTTAGTTTAGGTGAGTATAAGCAGACTGAGCATTGCATCCGAATAAAAAAAAAGCAGATTCCTCTTGAGGCCGGCGCGGCAAGGAAAGTTGCAAGGGGGATCTGGTGGGTGGCTGTGCTAGGGACACCTGAACCCAACAGCCAGTACCCTGGGCTGTGTGACCAAAGCAAGCAGATAAACTCTGAAGGTGAAGGAGCTCACCCACAAAGACAATGTACACCCCCGCTGAGCCGGTCATCTCTAAGCTCTGATCCCAGTGATCCCCGGCCCTCAACAACACCGAAAGTTGCCGGCCGGGGAGCCGCTACAGCAACCATAGCTCCGGTACATATTAAATGATATTCGATCAAGCCCGCTCCAAGCGAATTGATGGTAGAATTTAATACCTGCAAAAGCACGATATGGCTGCCAGCTTAGAGATGCATCACAAAAGAGATACCTCGTGAGCCCTGGACCTGGTGGGCCTACTAACATAAAGTACAGGGCTAAGATGCACAGATGCTGCTTCTTATCGCCCATCCGTATCAAGTTGCAGCTGGGCCCTACTTCAAGGTGGCTAGAGCACTTTAAGGTGCAAGGGTAAAAGCGCCTCGATCACACCGTACTGGCCACCAATCCAAAACCCATTTTTTTTGAAGGGACATGCACATGCTCGGCCATTTTCGAATGGCTCGATTGCTTTTCTTCCCTGCTCGGGTTGCCGAATCACGGGGTCAGACCCTTGCATTGTACGGGATGCTTTTGGATGAATGGAACTACCAGTGAGGAAATTGAAAACGCCCTTGATTAGATAAAAGACGTACCGTGCGCCAGAATCTGCAGGGAAGACCAACACAGGGTTTCGGATTGTGGCGCGTCTCAAGCTCATTAGTCGGGCGCAGGCCGCCTTGGGAGTAGATTTAATTCTCAATTATGGAGAGAAGACAAGTAATGGCCAGATAAAGCAGAAAGGGTGTCACAATTCCACTCCTGTGCCTTGATACTTTGTTGAGTGGAGATCTTGCTGACGATCAGTGCCACTGATTCAGTGGTGTCAGCACGCATGTGATCTGAACCTTTCTGATGACTAACCCATCATGTTTGAAAGGTAGAAGGACAGCCGTCAGCACGGCTGGACTTCACAGAAGTCAGTGCAGGCTTTAGCATGTCTATGCGCCTGCTGCAATCCAGCTAGACAGTTCCGTGTCCTCCAGTGTGGTTATGAGGAAGGCCTCATGATCAGCACCAGTGATTTTTGACATCATGATGATGTTGGCCATGATGCAAAAAATCCTGATAATCATTGCTGCATACTTCAATGCCTTAATGCACAAGGTTTCACAACAAGCATGTCCTCCCGCATGCACATTGTCTCCCCCTCACCATGCCTGTCTCTGGTTTTGGTGGTCAGCTGGCGTGGTTTGCGGGCGTTCCCTCTTTCAGACACCACACCAGAGCTGCTCGCGCGCAAACTTAACAAAAGTGGAAGACGCGTCCTCGTTCGCCGTCTGCTCCCCTTTCTCAAAAGCCTCCAAGCCACCCAGCTTCTTTCTGAATCTGCAAACATGCGTGAGGTCATCTCAATCCACATCGGCCAGGCTGGAATCCAGGTGAGAAGAGCGGGAAGGCTGTGTCAAGCTCAGCTGATATTCCCCTGCATTGTTCATTGCATTTATTCTTCATTGCATTGCAGGCAAGAGATATCACCTTTGCGTTGCAGGCTCTACAATTCGGCAGCTTGCCTTTTGTCCCAGCTAACAACACCTTTTACTGATTCAGGTGGGAAACGCCTGCTGGGAGCTGTACTGCCTCGAGCACGGTGAGCTGCCTCATATTTTAGCTGACTGCTTGAAGAGCGTTTTGGTGCTGTGCCTGTGGCATTCCGAGCTCCCGAGGCTAGTGATTGCTGTTCACTCCAAATATCTACTTTTCAAGATGATTTAAGAGGGAGTGCCCTTTGAAAAAGGGGTGTAGATTGATAATGCATACGCAACATTAGGAAAGGATTTATTGTGGTATAGACCATTCGTAGGCCGCAGTGAGCAACGTGCTGACCTTGTTCTTTTCTGATCAATTCAGGCATCCAGCCCGATGGCCAGATGCCCAGCGACAAGACCATCGGCGGTGGAGACGACGCCTTCAACACCTTCTTTTCGGAGACTGGTGCTGGCAAGCACGTCCCCCGCTGCGTGTTCCTCGACCTCGAGGTGCATCCTCTTTGAAATCAGCATACTGCATTCAGCAATTAATCAGCTGTACTTCATCTTGTGCCTCTGACACAGGCATTCTTTCTGCTATACATCTGGCCACGTCGATCCAGAGAAGCATAGATCGTCACAGGCGGTGATAACAGCACTTTTATGGCGCCAAGTTTCTGCTGATCAGCACCAGTTTCCTTTGTCAGTCTATGGCTCCAGCCACCTGCAATCATCTACGCAGGCACCCAGGCAAATAGGCTGTTTGGCTCCGCTGTACCAGCACATGTATTACATTGGCAGTGTCTCATTGGGCATCTATAACCTGTGCAAGTCTGACAGGGATCTTTGTGTTGCCTGCAGCCCACTGTGATTGATGAGGTCCGCACCGGCACCTACCGCCAGCTCTTCCACCCGGAACAGCTCATCAGCGGCAAGGAGGATGCCGCCAACAACTTTGCCCGTGGACACTACACCATTGGCAAGGAGATCGTTGACCTCTGCCTAGACCGCATCCGCAAGCTGGCGGACAACTGCACCGGTGCGCGCAGAGGCATCCCTACCTGTGCTACTCATCCTTGCATGCGATCACAACAGACACCTCCAGGCATTTAGCGCACTGGCAAAGCATGCGCACCATTCTGAAAGCGGGACTCATTCAGCCCAAGGGGATTGTCATGAATGGCTGCCATTCATTGTATCAGTCAGCCTGTCCCATTACATTGCTTCCAACCCTCTATGCATGATTCTGATGCTCTCAGTCAGCGCCCAGCATGATATTGGAATACATTCACAGACAAATGGACTGATGGCAGCAATGTGTGCTTGCATGCAGGCCTGCAGGGCTTCCTGGTGTTCAACGCTGTCGGTGGCGGCACTGGCTCCGGGCTGGGCTCCCTTCTGCTGGAGCGCCTGTCCGTCGACTACGGCAAGAAGTCCAAGCTCGGCTTCACCGTGTACCCCTCCCCCCAGGTCTGTCAGTGGGCCCCTCCTGCAGCGCTGACACCAGCAGCCTGTTGCTCAGCATGCACACCAAGCATCACAAGTGGAACTCCGCCTGCCTGCCACTCAGCGCAGATTATTTTCGTCAAAGTTCTCTGATTTGCGAAGTGACAATTGGTACAGTGACTGCATGCGTCTCCAAAGGAAACCAATGCCACATCTCCATGCTGGACTGAGCATTGCCCTGCTGCTGCCATTGCATGTTCAGCAGAATCTCTCATGCCATTACCCTGTGTACCACTGTTGAGTATTGACCTGCTGCCATGTGCTGCCCAGGTGTCCACAGCCGTGGTTGAGCCGTACAACTCCGTGCTGTCCACGCACTCGCTGCTCGAGCACACGGATGTCTCTGTCATGCTGGACAATGAGGCCGTCTATGACATCTGCCGCCGCTCCCTGGACATCGAGCGCCCCACCTACACCAACCTCAACAGGTGCATTAACCCCCATTCTACCCTGCAGTCTCTCTTGTACAGAGCCCTTGCAAGCTGAATGCCCTTGTGCCCGAGCTTGGACCGTCTTTGCATCCCTACCTGTGCTGTGAAAAATCCCGAATTTGTGGCAGGTCAAGCTTAGCACCCTTTATGTCTCAGACCTGCTGCTTTGTCCCTGTTCGTTCTCCCTGAAGGATCACTATGCTCTTCCACGTGTGGTATTGGCAGCGCAAACCACAGACTGCAGAACCACAGACTACTGAGTTGAGTAAAACAATGCCCCAGCTGCATGCAGTCAGAGTGCCCAAAGGTGCATGCTCGCACGGGCAAAGTCTGAAACACATTTTCACCGAGGGTGCTCACAGTGTGCATGCATGCATTCAGGCGCAGGCAAAGCAGAACCACAGGTCACTTTTTTTATAGAACATTGTCCCGTACTGCCTGCAGTCCTTGTGCTCACATGCTAATGCATGCATGCGTGCAGGCTGATTGCCCAGGTCATCTCCTCGCTGACGGCTTCCCTGCGCTTCGACGGCGCCCTCAACGTGGACGTGACCGAGTTCCAGACCAACCTGGTGCCCTACCCGCGCATCCACTTCATGCTCTCCTCCTACTCCCCGGTCATCTCCGCTGAGAAGGCCTACCACGAGCAGCTCTCCGTGGCCGAGATCACCAACTCCGCCTTCGAGCCTGCCTCCATGATGGCCAAGTGCGACCCGCGCCACGGCAAGGTGCGCTGCTTCTGCCTCGGACAGAAGTCCTCCTTGCTGATATGGCACGCTGCACCTGAGCCTGCAATACAGAATCAGCCACCTCTGAAACAGCAACATAACTTCAAATTATTGCATGACAGTGAGACACTAATCTCCCTACACATCTTGCTGATGATCTCCGCTGGGGTGTGGAGTAATAAGACCGATGAGTACGTGACATGCATGCACCTGAGCTTGATTATCCTCTTGCACAGAAGCTTCTGCTGGCATGGCACTGAGCCTGGAAAATTTACGTGGTCGTCCTGGCATGCCGATAAAGCGCATGGAGTAAGCTGTGCTGATACAAGCTCTGCTGGCGCGCAGTACATGGCGTGCTGCCTCATGTACCGCGGAGATGTGGTGCCCAAGGACGTGAACGCGGCCGTAGCGACCATCAAGACCAAGCGCACCATCCAGTTTGTGGACTGGTGCCCCACCGGCTTCAAGTGCGGCATCAACTACCAGCCCCCCACAGTTGTCCCGGGCGGTGACCTGGCCAAGGTCCAGCGCGCCGTCTGCATGATCTCCAACTCCACCGCCATCGCCGAGGTGCGCCGCTGTCTCCTCTTTTTGCTTGCACATACTGCAGTACTCATTTAAGAACCCGCAATAAGTGTATATCCTTCGCAAAAAATGGTGCATAAATAAGAGCATCCCCAAAATATAAATCCTGTGATAATTTTGAGACCACATTCCGAAAGCTCTCGACAAGCTCAATCCAATGGAGCATGACCCTGGTATTTTTGAAGTCAGGAAGACCTCTAAAACTTGCTCTGAAAACTTGCCCCACACCGCCGGGGGTGCGGGTTTTAGAATGAATACTACAGTACCAGTCCTCCCTTGCACTCAATGCCATTGACATTTAGCCTTGACAGCAATGTCATAAACTCACGAGTGTGAAAAGCTCCTGGAGGCCATCCTTTTCTAGCCTACCTTGTGGACTGTGCTGTGTGCATGATCTGCCGTGAGGGCAGCTGAGACGGGCAGGTGGCTCAATCCTGAGCTGAGGTGCACAGCCTCAAGAGCCTGCGTTCCTTCAGTCTTCCTTGGCTCTATTACGTGCCGCCGATTGCTGGCGATTGTCTGCCGAGTATGTGGCTTTGATGTGTGCATCAGTGCTGCAAAAATGCTGACAAGCAGCTGCCCTCTCTGCGGCATCCTGAATTTTGCATGCAAGGCAATTACAAGTCCTGGCTCAGTCTATGGGGCATTCGGTCTCTTGGAGCTCTAAATTAGTCTTGTTGAGCTCAAAAAACAAAAAAGAAGAGGCAAGATATCAATATGTGCCAGACCAGGTCAATTCAAATTGGGCTGACATTACATGTGCGCCTTGTTGCATGGCAGGTGTTCTCCCGCCTGGACCACAAGTTCGACCTGATGTACGCCAAGCGTGCATTTGTGCACTGGTACGTGGGCGAGGGAATGGAGGAGGGAGAATTCAGCGAGGCTCGCGAGGACCTGGCCGCCCTGGAGAAGGACTACGAAGAGGTGGGCTTTCAGTCTATTGAACACGTACTAGTGCAGAATTTCCTCCTCATTGAGTATAACAAATCATTGAAATTCCAATGCTTTATACTCAAGAAAAAGGATTCTTAAGTATTCAATGGCCCCACTGAAGCAGGCTTTCAGTCAACTCTGTGTAGCAGTGCCGAGAGACATGATTTGATTGACACAAGTAATCAGAGACAGGCACAGCTACTCATTATTTGTCTTTGTTTTTTATATATCACCTTTGAACACCTTGCAATGGTCATTACGGGTACTCACTTCAGGGTAATTGTCAAGGAATAACATGGTCTGATGAACCGAACTGATGACAGGTGGGCGCTGAGTCAGCCGAGGCCGATGGCGAGGACGAGGGTGAGGAGTACTAGATTGTGTGCTGCCTCTGCTGAGCTGACGTAAAATCGCTCACGCCAGACACAAGAGAAAGGGCTGCCTTTGAAGCGCACTTCATGCAGAGCAGTGATATCCAATTTGCAGAATATTCTCATTAATGGCACACAGCTGAGGAGTACTAGATTGTGTCCCTGCTGGAGCTGTGCTGAGGTGGTGCATTGGATAGCAGTTGGATAGCATTTTTATCAAGATTTCTCAGAAATGCTCGGGTGTGGCTTTAGCAGTGCAGAGGGTTGCCATGTAGAAGACAGCAGCTAGATGAAACCCTGATCAAGAACCCTCTAGTGTAATTTACCTTCGGAATTTGAAGTCCTTTGAATGCATTGACCAGCTGCCAGTGCCACAGCAATGTGCAAAAGGTGCTTTTGGAACTGTCATCGGTATGCTTCAGACATGCATTCATAGCAGATGTGTTTTGCTTCGGTAAAGTAACCCCTGGATCCAGTCCAAATTAGCGAGTGGCACATCATACTGTATAACAAGGGATAGCATTCATGTATGCGCATGCACTGGAGGCACTCATTGATTTCAAATTGGCTTGTTGCTTCTCATCAAGTGTTAAACAGGTCTAGGAATGCCTTCTGGATGGTATTTTTGGCGGCCATGTGTTCCTGTGTCCTTCCTCCTTCGTTTCTTTCATATCACCATAACTTCTTCGACCCCCACCTCACGTGGATTTTGTGCTTTATTACCCCTATTACACGACACTGCTCGGCTGTGTCGGCTGATGTCAACATGGATCTCACCCATTCATGCCTAAACGAGTGATAATCCTGGCTAGATCACGTGCAATATGCACATCACACTAGACTGATTTTGCCCCTTCTGTGAGCTTTCGTCTTAGTACGTTCCAATCATTAGGGTTCGGCTGGTAGTCGCAAGAAGGTGAAGGACAGGCCACGAAGGATGGATCTTTTCTGGTTGGTTGCCATAGGCACCACTGCTGTTGCTGGCGCTTCGTGGTGTCTCTATAGGGAGCTTGTACCGGATGAGGAGCTTGTGGAGAAGCCCAGCATTGCCAATCCCGCGTGTGGGCGAGGAGCTGTGCTCCTCGCACAGTACTTGACACCCATCATAACCGTTACGTGCGCCCTTTGCCACGTTCAGGGGCACACGCCTGCGTGGGTTTTCCTTCGTATCTTCACGCCAGGTGCCGCAGGGCTGTGGGCGTCAGGCTTGCTAGGTCTGTCAGCCTTCGGCCTTTTCGCGGCAGCCAAGCGGACACTGAGCACACATTACTCGCCTCTTTACAAGTCCAAGGTCCCAGAAGGCTTGACCACAACGGGGCCCTATGGTGTCATCAGGCACCCCATCTACACAGCCAATATGACACTCCTTGCAGCTGCTACATTGATGACAGGTAGCCACCCATGCTAATCATTACAGCGATCTGCTGCTGTCCTTGTCTTGCTACAGGGGCAGCAACATGCAGCAGCAGGCGGATTGTTCCTGTGCAAGCCTGTACATATGCCATGTCAGCGGTGCATTTGCCGCACCAAACCTTGAGCACGTTGAAGCTTCCTTGCAGAGCTTCCTTCGTCAGCCACACGCCCTACTTCACGATGCCTACTGGTCTCAGGCGGTGTCTGTTGCGCAGGCTCCCTATGGAATGGCGGCATCCTCATTCTTCTGTGGATCACCTACACCCAAGCAGCATGCCTTGAAGAAACAGCCCTTAACAAAGCCTTCTGCTCGTATGCAGACTACATGGGCCGCACAGGTGTCGCGCCCATCCCCATGTACTCAGCGGTCATTAGCAAACACGACACACAATGCCTTGCATGGCACACTTGGAGTGGCCTGAGCGGACTATATTATCATATAGCGCTTATTATAGCGTATTGTATAGCATATTCATTTAGTGCTCCTGGGCCGGGGGATTCATTGTGTTGTTGTTGCATGACGTGCACTTGCAAGACAGTCTTTTCTCCTATCTTCCGGCGCTCGCTCATGTCTGCATGCCTCTTTCTCTAATGTGTTCTTGGCGGCATGTGCATGTGTGGCAGGCTGCTTTGACACCACTTGGCAAACTCCTATAATGCCAAACGGTTGATGACTGTTCCACAGGGAAGTTTCTGCCGCTGCTACCCACCTGGATGTACACGGGCATGATCAAATTCATCACCATAGCGGGGGGCACCAGCCTGGAGGCAAAGCAGCTGGTGTCCGACACCGACCTGGCCTCTTTCCAGAAAAAGTTTGAGGCCCAGAGCGGGGCCAAGGTCAGCTTGAAGTATCTCAGGTGTGCCTTCAGCCCACCGCTGCATTCCACTGCGCTGCACTGCCTGTATCAATGCCCGCGCATGACACTAGTGCGTCCGGCAGGTTCCCCGTGGAATGTGCTTCTGCAAGTTTGTGGTCACAACATGGCAGTTGATCCCAATGAATTCCTGGGACGCCCATATTTCATGTTGGTATTTTATCCTGCCCTTCCTACCAGGTGTTTTCATGTTGACAATGTTTAGCAGGTCAAACTGGCCTTAGGTTCCGGTGGATTCGATATTTGCTATTACCAAATTTTTGGGTGTACGGGCTGCTTCAATTTTTTCCCGGTGTGTGTTTGTCAGGAACGCCATTGTGATGGGGTACACCAAATGGCGGCAGGGTACGTTGTAAATGCAGTGCTGCCGCTGCGGTACTTTTCCTTTCTGCCGGAGCTGGAGCGCTGCCAGCTGCCGGGGGAGCCCGGAGAAGAGGACTTCGTCGAGATCACATGCATCTGGATTGATAAGCATCTCACCAGATACTGCGATCGCGGCGTGGTAAGCTCTGAGCTGTTTTTCATTCGAAGATGGGCAGTAACAGACTGCTTACAAGACCATGAGCCTCAGGTGGCTCTGAAAAGGTCTCTGAAATGAAACCATTATAGTATTAATATTATTGGTATTATTACACGCCTTTCCAATCTACGAGGATCAGGTGCGTCAGAGCACCGTTTCTATGACAGCCTTCCAACCTTATCTTGGGCTTTCCTCCACCAGGTCCAGAGATAGGAGGAGCCAGGTCCTGTCTGACATAATCATTTCAGGACTTAACAGGTCTACCTCTTCTGCCAGCACCGAGAAAATGTGTTAACAAACATGTAAATTCACAATAATAATATGAGCCATAGAAAATTCCAACACTGCTAGCGGGATGAGTGGCCTGCCTGAGCCTGATGCAAAGGAATCACAAATTTATACAATTTATGAAGAGATGATGTCATTGTGCACGCATGGAATACATCTTCGCTATGTGTGCCTTATTTACATGTATGTGGTGCCCTCAGTATCCCTCTGACACTTGTGCTGTTACAGAATTCAGCAGCGGGGCATGGACACCCTCGAGCAGCGTGAGATATCTGAAATGTGTCAATTTATATCCTGCAGGTGTACCTTGACAGCGTGGAGGTGGCCAAGCGCAAATCAGACAAGCCGTACATCTTGGGCGGCAGCAACGTGCCACGCGTGCGCGAGCAACAGATGCATGCATTCACAACGCCCCTCAGGTGCGGCTTCTGCTGTAAAGAATTTTCTGGGCAGGGTACTACAAGATACCTTAAAGGTATTATAACCTTAAAGTCGCCCCTGTCATGGCGACTAAGGGCAGATGGCCAGACCTGACTCCAACTCCCCGAACTAGGCTTCCTTGGTGGGACCTTGCGGCCTTAGTGGACACTTTCGTACCAAGTTTCACACTAAGGTAGGACCAGCTCTAAATCCTCCTAGTGGTTCTGGGCAGAATGTTGCAAAGGGGGACCTTATCACAGGTCTCCAATGAGCTTCAGTGCCCAGGAATTGGAAGACCTGAAGCTGTGAAAGGGTCCAACACATGCAAACCACGAAGAACTCTGCGCACGGATGGAAGCATAGCAGAATGTTTGGCTAGTCAGGTATTTATTGTTTGTTTTCCCATGCGTTATTTCTGCCTGTAAGCATATCCTTGAGATCCCCTGCTGTGCACCTTCACTCTAATACAAAAAGCATGCTGAAACTTGAGCACTTGATCAGCTTGATTGGTAAACATTTGATTGATTAGGCAAAAGCTTCGAGCTCCAGCACGTGGGCGCTTGACACAGGTCTGAGCGGAGCGCATGCGAATGTCTTTTAGTGAGTAGTAACAAAACAGAATGCCACCCTACAAGCACCCTCTTATTTATTGCTTATCCGGTCCTGCTGATCTGAAAAGATCTCAATGAGGGCGCCGTCTTTTGACGACGTCACATACTGATCATGTGCTTTGTGTTCATGTGCTAATATACAGGTCGTTCGTGTCTGTCGTGCACAAACCTCCGTGCCCGTACTGGATCTACTACGGCAGCCCTGATGCCACCTTGATCCGGATGTGCAAAACCATGCTCAGCGTTGTCTTCAGCGACATCGCTGCAGTGTGCGGCTTGAACACCAACCATTCGGCCTTTTCTTACAAGCGCAAGTACAAGACGCCTGCAAAGGGCACTGCAATCATCCAGTAGCGATTGAACCACAATGGTACCAAATTTAATGTTGGCCGCGGCTGGTGGGGAACAGTATAAGTACTGAGCACCGTGTCCATGGCTGATAGGTGTAGACCAAGCAAGTTCTTGCTTAAATCTGGAAAGTCCAACACAGGATAGCAGTCTTGCATGCACGCTTGCAGATGCACCAAGTTTACCTCTGGCAGATTAAGCGCGTACATTAATAATAATACATCTATTATTCCAGAAATAAAAAGCGTGCTGGCGTCTGGCAATTGAGCTTGCCAAGTACCAAAGCCCAGGCTTTCAGCATAGTGATGCGCAAGCTAAACAAGCACCGGGCACCTATCTAAGCCTTAAATTCTGAAACTTTGAAGCTTCAGCTTATGGGAGAAGCTTGACCCGGATTGCCGATGCGGAACAGGAACTCCGCAAGCCATGTTGGCAGTTCTATGCACTTCCATATTTCTTTTGAATGCTTAAGATATTGACTCGAAATTAGGGTGAGCAATGCACAGGTGCTTGTTCTACCCTCACTTTATTTTTGAATTATTTGATATGTTTTATTACGAGCCTATTTGATATGTTTTATTGCGAGCCAACGGAATGTTCTAATAATAGGTCTCCAGCCTGCAGGGAATTGCCTGCAAGTGCACCCCAGACTTGCAATCCACTTGTTGCCAATTTTGATTTTGTGGGATCAGAGTTGTCAACTCAGTTAATGATAGCCTGTGGGCGTGCGGGAAACCCCTGCGGGAACCTGCTTGTTTGATGAATGAGTCGCAAAGAAAGTGAGGATATTAATGAGCACTAGAGTAACTTGGTCAATCGTGGGTGTTTGAAGTTAGTGCCCACAACAAGAAATGACCGTCCAAAGCAGTCTTGACAGCAAGCGTGTCTTTGCATATCTGCCTTTTTAGGTTCCACGTCGTGCCTTTATATGTATCACCATCTCATTTCGTCCTTTTTATTTCCCATGTGGTGAATAATCACTAATGGTCGGGAAATTGTGGGATGTCAAGCTGGGCAGTTTATTTTTCACCAACAAATAATGTAATAAGAATTAATAATAGCGTGTATCCTTTGCAAAGTGGTTGCAACAAGGCTTCGAGAGATGCATGTCAAGCTGGCGCCTTAAGGCCGTAGCCCCATGCCCCCTGAATCTCTCAGCCTCTTGACACCTACACACGCGTTTGCACACACCATACGCACATGCTCACAGTGGGATCGGCACCTATAGATGGTCCACACACGAACCTTTGCGTCACATCAAGACACATGTTCAAGCTCAAGTGATAAAGCTAATGTGACTGGTGCTGTGCACCCCCTGCCTCTGTGTTCTGCAGATTTAAATTTAGATCTTCTTTGGGCAGGCTACAACCCACTGGAGCTGCACCGAATGGGGTAAATTTGCACATGCGCAGGACTTGTTGCTTGTCATCAGGTTGTTTGAACATGTTGCCAACATCATGTTGGAGGATAGCGTGCTCAGTTTTTTCCAAACATTGGGACTTTACACTTACGCATGCGCATGCGCAATGCCATATCTAGAGTGGCTTCAAGTAGCATACAGCAGTGAGCACTTGTATACTCACTTTGCACAGCGCTTGAGGTCCTTTGTGTCTCAGATTGTCTGAACAATGCTGCAGCATCTGATCTGATCTAATTTTCAACTCAATCTACTCTCAAATGACAGTATCCATGCAGCACCAGCAGACACTTTGATGAGCATAATCTCTAGGCAATTAGCAGATGCGCTGTTTTCCAGTATTTCAAACAAGGAATAAAAAGGCAACATTTTCCAAAAATTACTTGAACGCAATCTCATTAAGTATCGAATGGCCTGGTTGCCAACCGTACACTACACGTTGTAGAGCAAAACTTTGCCAAATATGGCGGCTGTACTTGCACAGAAAGGAAGACAAATTCAAATAGCAGTGCCGATTTAAGGGATTTTCTGTGCTGAGAGAAAGAGCAAGTAATCTGACTGCTGCTTCATTCTACCGCTTACCAGACTGTTCAGAAGCTCAGCAACACTGTATCTGTGCTGTCTGTGCAAATTTCTGCACAAGAACATATCAGAACCTGCACTCTGTAGCCTAGCGCTTCTTTAATTCACCTGGTAAAGAGAAGAAAAATTGTTATGATCACATCGTCCTCAGGGACAAGTCAGCAGAAAGCAGAGTACTCTTGTACTACTCTGTTTAGCTAGTGTCAACCTCCACTCTTGTGAACTTATCTCCCCGGCTTAGGTCCCCTGTCAACCTGAAGGTTTCTCTGCCCTCTCACTTTTCTCTCTGTTTTCTGGAGGTGCTGTGAACTATCTTCTACGTATAAGTACCATTGTGAGCTGAGATGAGCACAGCGCATCTCCAAACCAAGCACTTCCATATTTTGCTTGAAAGAGTGTCGGCGTCATCTGTTCGTTTGGCAAAAGAATTCTTGTTTAACACAGATCTGCGCTGATAGCTGCATCTGGCTGCTGTGGCAGGGAAGTCACCCAGAAGGTGAAGGAGCTGGCATCATCTCTTTGTACCACTGCCTTTTCCAGAGTCTCTGCCGTCTCCAGATCCTGCTGCTCTTGCGCTGAAGGTTCTAGAACCACTTTCTTCCCAAAGACAACCTGCACAAAGCAACATGCTTCCTGTGAGTACCAGCAAAATGGGCAGCATGCCTTCCACGGTAATGACAGTGCGCAGCTCAAACTAAGACAGCCCTCACAGGAGAACAAGCTTGACAGGTGCAGAGGGAGATGTTCTTTGCAACCACTCTCTGAGAGTCAATAGGGCATCATGCATGCATGTGGTGGACATATTCATGCAGATTACCTGTCTTTCTGCAAGCATGGAGATTAAGCAGAGTAGGGCACCTGGTGGTCAGGTTGCAGGACGATCATGTGGATGAAATGCTTGGCTTGGGGGCACTCTACATCCAATTTAATTTGAGGCAGGGTGGCAGTCTCTTGTAACTGCCTGCTCTCTCTCCAACGCTTGCAGATCCTCGACGCCAGAAGCAGCAGGCATATCAGATTCATCATTGCTGGCACAATCACTGCAACACATTCCAAAACACGGTCATGATTGGCAAGGGATAGCACAGTTGACGTCACAGGATTCTGGGGACAACCTTGCAGAATAGTGTCAATGATGAAAGCACAGCAATCACCAAAGGCAGATTAGATGATCCTCAAATAGAGAAAAGAATATTTTGAATGGCAACCCACCCACAATTGCGAGGAAAACGCCCGCTGCAGCCATCCTGGCGACACAGATGGTCGGTCAACCAGTGGAAGCAGAAACGCTTGCGGGCGTACGCGCTCCGAGAACCCTTTGCAAATGCACCGAAATGGACAACTATTATACTTAGAAGGATATTATTGTTGTCTGGGACTGCTGCGGCCTATAAGAAATAAGTTGATCCGGAAAGCCCAGACTTCCTTTATAGAAGTTTGACCACATCCATCAAGACTATGGGAAGAGCCATCAGCCTGTCTACCGACAAGAATTTGACATTACTGCCACCTCCAAAGTGCGTATGCAAATGCAAACATTCAACACGTGTTCACTCCGGCAAATGCCCCCATCCACCCAGCTGGGCCCAACATGTGAGCATTTGCGGATCATCCCGCAAGTGAAATGTAAAGTTAAGGAATCTTCATTTAAATGACATCATGCGTTAATGTGCCACACTCGATGGATGTTCCTAAGGGCCCTTTCAGCTTGAACGCCTGCGCATGCGCACAAAGGTGCCAGCAGCGGGGCCGATACCTGAATACTTCTGAGCTGCTGAAATAACACAAGATATGGCTACTTTCAGAGCACAGCTTTGTCAGTGGAGGCTCTGAAAAGCCGTCACAAAGTGTCTCAAACGTCCAAAAGCGGCACTGCTCCGTTGCCTTAGAAGTCCTGCCACTCCCTGCCAAACGACTTCCTTGTGAATCTAGCCACTCGAATCATCTCACTCATGAAGGGGGGTATGCAAGCCGATCCTGTGGGAGGCTGCCGGGACGTTGTCGCAGTCGGCCAATAATATCTCATTGTGGGATTTGCTGACACGCGCGTGTGCAGGTGCCCTCTAGATAGAGAGTAACCGTCAGCTAGGTCTCTATCCTTGCAAGCTGCAATACGATGCAGTTTGCAATTTCACCTCCAATCATTAGAACTATCACATGCAGAGTCTGTAAGCCGCCACACAAGGCCTTTTAGACTGCCCAAGATTCGACAATATTTCACGATTACACAGCTGCACGTGAGCACATGCAAGCATGACGACTCGATCGAGCGAGAGCTCACAAGCATTTGGCGGGCCCTCATGGCCATGCCAGAGCTTCTTACAAACGCTTGGTAGCCAGTGTTGAGGGTTACAATGGCTGTAAGAATGTTTAGGTAGTCAATGCAGATTCCTTCCTACGTCTGTCCATCTACAGGTGTTGCATTTCAAGCTAAGACACTGGCATGCACAGGTCCTTCCTCACCAAATCTCGAGCGCACACCCTGACTGAGGCATTCAAACAGAGTCTTCCATGGTTTCTCACACACCAGGCTCGCGATATCCGCCGGTTGAAAACTGCTGAGTCATCATGACCCACCCCTCTGCGCGCAGTGCAAAGCAATTGCAAGACTCATGTGCCTCGGCTGCCTGCATCCGGACTCTTCTTGCGGCTGCTGCGAAGACTCAGTTTGCCGGGCAGCGTTTCTGTAAGCAGGCCTGCAAAGGGGTCCGTGCTGCGGTGCCACAGGTTCTTCTTGTGCTTCCCTTTGTCGGCAGCGCCGTCCCCGGCTGATAAGTCCTTGTCGGCAAGGCGACTGATGCCATGAGCTTGATGGTGCCGGCTCCCAGTGATCCTGGTCTTCGCGGGGCTGGCGCCGGCTGAGTGAGTCACCGCCGACTCACTGGGCGCCTGATCAGGCAGCGGGTGGGACACCAGCTGTGGCGTGTACCTGTGCCAAGAACACTAGCAACTTTACTTCAACAAGAGTGGGAAGGTGAGAAACTTCCAGAATGAGAGAGAGGCTCTGACAATTCAGACTTTGTCAAGGCTTCCATTCAAGTGCCCACGAGTAGTGAACCCCTGTACTGCAATGGCAAAACTGCACAGAAAGCCTCCCAGAGAAAAATATGTGCAGAAGCAGAGCAGTAAAATCGTAAAGAACGTTTTGCAGCCGATCAACACACCTGTGGGCAGACTGGGTTGGTATCAGCTTTGGCTTTGGCTCCTGTTGCGCATGTGAGGCCGTGGAGGGAACGCCCCCTTTCGGGCCATTCATGCTCCATGCATCTGCCGACGCCGCCCCTTGTGCAAAATCAGGCGCCATTGGTGCTCCCTTCACTGCACCTGCACTCCCGCATTTTGAATTCTATCATGAAAATCCAAATTATATAGAAGCAGCTGCAAATCGCCCCCTGTAATTCCATGCACAGCGCTTCACATACATAGAGACTGCCTGCAATCCACCCGACCTGCAGAACTTGCAGAGTGCATCACCTGGACGCCGACATGAGAGTGTTGCAATGCAGCAAGCGTGCAGCGGAGCAAGGCAACATTGCCATCGCACCATTCTGTGCAGCAGCAGGGTTGCCCTGTGAAATGGTCACCAGTCCAGCATCATAGGGGTCATGGCCCCCGCTCCATGCTGAAGCTGCTTGCTGCTGCTCTGTTCTGGCGTCCTGAACGCAGGATAAAAGCAAATCACGACTATCATACGGTGTCGGGCTCACACGCACCATGGCAGAGCCACGCGGCCAACGTGATAGCATATCAGGAGGATCGCCAAATAAATAAACTAAAATGAGGATGCGTTTGTGCCTCATCAACAAGCCAGGGGGTCAGTAATTCAGCACTTTCAAGTGCCGTCTTTCAACAGCTCCACCATGACAGGGTCTGTCATATCAAGTGATCCTCTTGCCTGAAAGTATGACTGTCACGACCCATTTTTCACATGCAGAATCCACGCAGTTTCCAGGAGGTTCCTCACCCATGCGGACGATGATGGGGGCCAGACAACATCCACTGTTCCCATTGCTGCGCTGCTGCTAGGCCCATCCGTCGACCACACATGACTGCCGTCTGCAGCTGAAGAAACAGGCTGATCTTTCTGGAGCGAGGATGACTGGACAGTTGCAGGCGCCTGATCGGCTGAGCTGTCCCCCGCTGCGCTGGCGGCTGCTGTCGGGGCATGCGGCATATCCATGTAGCTGATCTGCACATTGGCCTCCGCTTTGCGCCCTGCATGCAACAGTGCAACGTGCCTTTGATGCTAGGAAGACACCTCGCAGGCAAAGAGGGAGTCACAGACACGAGATCTTTCGATCCTTTGCAAAAGTGATGTCCGAGGAGGTTGCTGCACAATAGCACATATGCTCAAACATCACAATAGGCATGAAGACCTTCTACTGCAGGACATTTACTGGAGGACAACTGATGAAAAAAATATATATAATATAATATATTTTTCGTGCCTAAAGGTCGGCAGGCGGGGGGCTTAATGAATACTGAGCACCATGCCCACGGTTGATTGGGTCTTGTTTGGATCTGGCTAGTCAAACAAGGGGTAGGATTTTGGCAGCCTTTAAGTGCAGAAAATACCATGCCTCTTGGCAGAAAATCCGTGTACCGTAATAATATCAATAATATTGATAAATGCTTCAAGCAGGACGTTCAGTTTGGGCAAGCCACACCTTGTTGTTTGCCCTCTGCCTGCGCCTTGGCAAGGGAGGCCTTCATGACCTGCAGCTGTTCAAATTGGAGGGACACCTCTGCAGACCGCCCGCGCAGGCTGGCCAGCACCGGCCCTGCCACTACTTCCATCAGCCGGCACAGGTGCTGCTGATACACCCCGGCGTGGTGCATGGCTGTGAGTGGATGCACCCGCCCACTCCTGGAAGACATGCAGCATCCATCACAAGCTTTGCACCATCGGCTGCATGACTGCATCCATCCGCATGTTACACGCCCCTCTGCCATGGCCGATCAGCATTGCAGCATTGACATTTGATGCATGCGCATGCAAGCTCCTGCTGCAGCAGACATCTGTAAATAGGCCTTCAGAGAGCTTGGTCTCAGAGATGGGAGAGTCAGCAGCGCACTCTTCTCTGGCCGATTTTGACAGAATCCTTGCATATGAGAAGGGGTGAACGTGAGTCTTGGGAGTGAAAGGAAGCTCACTCGTCTGCAGCGGAGGAGACGGCGTCTGTGAAGGCCTGCCGCTCTTCTTCAAAGAGCACCTCCAGCAGAACGCGCAGCCCGTCAGGCTGGAGCCCAGGGTGCGCCAGCTCAGCGCCAACTGTCAAGGGGACCTCCCGCCGCATCCACTGGCCCCCCGCTGACGCGCTCTGCCGAGCATCTGCGGCACAAGGTGCTCACATGTCACAGTGATGTGGCAGTGGATGATGAATCCGCCAATGCACGCTATCCTGTGCTCTTGCATGACATTGTGCTCACATGTACTATTTGACAGATCAAGAATATCTGTGCTTTTGCTTCTGGATAATACCATGTATGTGTGCATGCGCAAGTCATGCATGCCATCATGAGGCAACAGAGCGGGGAGATTCATGTCTTCTTGTGTTTCTGCATGACACCATCTGCGCATGTTCAAGTCATGCTTACTATCAAGGGGCAGATGCAGCAGCCTAGCATGAGTCGATCAGTCAGAATTCAGGGAAGGACTGTCTTTGGTGCATGAGTGGTCTTGATACCTGCAGCTGAAGCAGCCAGCGCTTTGGCCATGGGAGAATCCACCCCATAGGAGTTGGTGGGGGACAGTGCATGCTGCGTCTGCTGCACAGACTGGAACGCTGTGACCTGAATCTGCTGTGTGCACTCTGCTGTATCCTGCAACATCAAAGCGAGTTCTCATCGTTTCGCATGACCCCAGAAAGGCTCCTACAGCATTCCAGCAAAATGCCAAATACAACCCCTTGTGCCATCTTGCTTGAGAATCGAGCACAATTGATCCTTGGTCTTTGTTCAGCAATTTCTACTCATCTGAACAGGGGGGTAATCGGTATGCATACCTGGTTGAAGGTCGACAGAATGATGCCAATGAAGCCCTCGTCGAGCATCTGGTAGGAGCCCTGAGTGCGCACATCCACGTGGCTGGGCAGCACTGTGATGTGAGGGTGGGAGTGATACCAACCAATGACCCTCACTTTTGTCTGGCTCCCCTCAGATAGCTTCTCCCCAACTGCCATGGCTGAGGCTAGCTGCTCTGGACTGGCTTCCACCCGATCCTGCCATGCAGCAACCTCTGGCTCACACCAGGAACGACAGGCATCCTCTTACAAGTGCTGTAAGGGCATGGCAGCCAGATTATGCAAACCGGGCAACTCACAAGGACAAAAGACGCACCTTTCTTCGGTCTGTACGAATTTGAGGCATCGCTACCGAAATGTGGGCGACTGCTTCCCCATTCGTGCCATACTGCAGCAGGCACGGCACCTCTTATAGTTGCTCTTTATAGAAAGCTTGCAGGAATGATTTCAAGTTTACAAAATGAAGTCATTCGCGACAAAGGCATGCAAGAGGAGGATCGCACATGCACATCGCCAAGGAGCAGTCCCATCACTTCCTCAGACTCGGTCGTCAAAGCGTGAGTGGCACAGACGCTGAAAACATCTGCAAATAAGCATTACGAGACTGGTGAGACACAGTCTTTGATAAAATATGATTTTGATTGTTTATAATGGGAGATAAGAAAACAAAGCAATCGTCAGAAGCTAATACCTGGAGTCAGCTCCACCCTGGTGAGCGCCATAGATGCTCAATTATGGATGAACACTAAATAGTACTTGTGCCTGATATGGTCACCTTCCTTTCATTGTACTTTCTATTTTCTGAAGAGAAGCACCATACAACCGGAGCCAGTCTCAGCTTCTTGCCAGCACGAAGTGACTGTGGGTGACGTGAGCTGATCGATGATGAATTCGGGCAGGCACAAGGCAGGCAACAATCCCTGGTGCTTCCAGGTGGCACCATCAAGAAACACGAGCTCGTCAGGCTGGAGCGCACTTCTTCATTCGATTGGACCGCGATGTCAGGTCCGATGAAGTTCTTTTTGGCTGCCGTGCTGCTGTGCGCGGCCGCGCCACTGTGTCGAGCAGATATCGACCTCCAGGTGTGGACTCTGCAGCAGTGAGACTGCTTTCCGCGATTCCATATCGCTTGATCTGTCTTCGGTTGAGGTTCACTATCTATTTATTAGGGTTGAAGGTCGTTTTGGTGCTCCTTGCCAGCCACACAAAGCAACAGCGGGTCCTTTGAGCCGTCTCGGATCATCTGCAGCGATGCCCATAATATATAGCACGAGTAATCGTCCTGGATTTCCTGTGTTTGGTCCTTTGGCAAAACGTTGTGGTATCAAAGCAAGCGTACAAGGCTTTCCTGGCCCGTTGCGTGCATGCAAAAATTGCAAGTGTTGGGAATTAGTAAACCTATATTGGAGCCCAGTGCTTGCAAGGAACAGCTGTTGCGATTCAGGTGGCGCGTTTTGTAATTCAAGAATGCAATTTCAAGTGACGTGTTCGTGTATTTGTAGCGTTTCCAGGCTTGCCGAGGGCTAGCAAACTTGTCGTTGCAATCTTTATAGTTTAGGTGCAGTGGCTGACTAACGCAAGCGACGCGAGCTTGCCAGCTCACTCATCAAGACGTGGCCTTGCCTCGCTGGAGCCCAACACCATCAAACCACTTTTTGCACCCCTTGATCAAGTAATCAACAAAGCATCCTGGGCGGGTGCAGACTCACAAAAGCCAGTTGCTTCTGCCAAGCATGCATGCAGGGATCTCAATCTGCTTCTCGGGTGCGCTGCTGCAGGGAACAAACCAGGGTAGAGGGCTGAAGCAGCTGCCACCGCTGCCAATTTCAATACCACTGCCGCCCTTTTTGACGGGCAATGGTGGCGGCGGTGGCCTACTGGGGGGTCTCCTGGGCGGAGGCCTCCCGGGGCCGCGGCAGCCGCCGTCGCTGCAGACGCAGCCGCGCGCCAACGCGTCGGCCTCTGGCGGCTGCACGGCGACGTTTGCCGGAGTGCTCGCGAGCCAGCCGGACCTCTTCTTCATCTCCTCGGCCCTGGGAATGAGCGGGTTCCAAAACAGCCTGCCCAGCCCCAGCCTGGGCCTCACCATCTTTGCGCCCAACAACGCCGGCTTCCTCAAGCTACTTGACGAACTGAGTACGCGCCCGCGCCCGCTTGAAAAGCGTAGTTGCCTTATAATTCTGCGTGAAAAATGAGCTTCTTGCCGGCAAACACAGGGATGGTTTTAGGAGGATGATTCCAGAAAAGAGGTCAGAGGGCTTACCGGACAAGTTCTAGCCGTCTTGTGTGTTTTCTGGCAGAGAAGTAATTGTGGGAGAAGTATATCTTAAGTCGTCTGTTGGCTTTTCCAATTACGTGCTCGAGCTGCTGCTGTAATGTAGTCGTAGACCTACGGCCTTGCTGAAGTCACGGCCCCATATTGCATCTGCGCTCTTCAGAATTGTCCGCAACATAGTTTGCTAGCGGCTGATGCGCTGTGCTGGCTCTGTGCTGCACAGACCTGGGCCTGCTGGACCTGCTACAGCTGCAGGACAAGCTGCCGGGACTGCTCCTGTACCACGTCAGCCTGGGGGGCCTCAATGGAGACACCCTGCTGCAGCGGGGCTCCATTGACACTCTCCTCAGCCTGGCCACCGGGGATCCCTACCCCCTCAACTTCTCCGTTGACCCCACAAACGCCCAGCGGGTATACACCCTTCCTTTCCCTAAGGATGCCTCACAAGTGATTTCCCCTGCTTACAACGTGATCGGCAATTCTGTGGAACGCGCATCTGTGAGGCAGCCTCTTGTGGGCAGGCGACTGCGCATGCATGCAGGTGTTGGGCACCAGAAACCATATGCTGTGCTCCTATGTGGATCTAGCCATGTTGCTGCTTGTTGCTGAGTGTCTCTTTGCATGCATGCAGCTGGTGGTGTCGACCGTGCACCCGGGTAACCAAGCGCACACACTCAGGGCCATCAAGGTACAGCCCGCAGCCTCTCAAAACATCCCTTGCATTCCTGTTCCAGTGACACAAGCACTTATAACGCAGTCCGCTGGCATTGTACCACTGCAGCATCTTCTTTGAGCCTGTACAGATCATACCATATAAGGCGCCATACTCTGCGCACACATCTGAATGTTTCGGGTCTGTCAAAAGCGACCGTTTGGCGTTGACGCAGGTGTGCCAGTCGTACATCTATATCGTGGACGAGATTCTGCTGCCCACGCGCAACAACAGCCTCTCCTCTGTTCCTGCAGTGAACACAACTTTCCTGCAGTCGCTCATCGGCGCCGGCAGCAACGCTGCCCCCTCCACTGGCGCCTCTGGCGTTGGCACTATTACAGACCCGGTACATCTCTCCACTCTCATTTGGAGGTTGCTGTTGCAATTGAAGGTGCAGGTCCCATGTGCTACAGTCAAGCTTGTTGTGTAGCACCATTGTTGCAGCTTGCATGACTTTAAATGCATCCATTTCTGTGAGGCAGATGAGCGTACAGTCACAGCAGCATGCAATGCACACCGATGGCATTGAGTGCTGAGGAAGAATGCAAGAAGCTGTTTGATGTACTTCACAGTATCTTTACAAAGACCGCTCACATAGACGCTGCAACTGGTGCTCAAGGGCGCAAGTGTTGCAATCTTGCAAAAGTCACCCCACCTCTTTTAAGACTTGTCATTGTTTGATGTCAGCGGTCTAGTATGCAGCTGCACGTCGCTTTGCAGAGCTGTAAAACCACCAGCTTACAATCGCAAATGTTGCGCTAAAACAACAGTCACAATGTTTTGTGCTTTTTTAAGTGTGATTGTTTATGGCGGTGGCATATCGCGACTTGCTGAGTGCGACTGCGTGTGGCTGCGCAGAGCTGCCAGACCAGCTTCCTGGCGGCTGCCCAGGCGACGCAGGGGCTGGACTTTTTGGTGCAGGCTATCCAGCGCGGCAATTTGGCCGACGTGTTGCCGGCTGCCGGCTCTGGCGCGACCGTTTTCGCGCCGAACAACGAGGCCTTCACCAACATGCTGCAGACCCTGAGTGCGCCGCTCCCCTCTTCACACCCCTGCACCCTGTAATTTTTCTTATCGTGTGTGTTCAGAGTACGTTGTTCAGGAAGTGCTGCAGACCCAATTTTAGGAAAGCAACTCTTTGCTTCCACGTGATGTGTGCCCTCTTATTGCTTGTGAGCACAAACAGCACAAATCGTGCTGCTGCTTTCATGTCCTGCATAGGTCCATTTTGTATGTGCAAGACTCCTCTGCCAAATGGCTGGTTCCCTGAAGCCTGTTACTGTTAGCATCTATGTGAGTTCTTTCCTTGAGGCCTGTGTCTGCTAGCACTCGTGTGTGTTCTTGCCCTGAGGCCTGTGTCTGCTAGTGTCCATGTGCAGTTTGTCCTAACAAAGCCATATTGCCGTGCTGCGCAGATCTGACCATTGTGGAGGCGCTGAATCTGGGAGACAAGCTGCAGAGCCTGCTGTACTACCACTTCCTGCCCTCGGCCTACACAGGCCCACAGCTGGCAGACACGCAGACGCTGAATACTGATCTGGGCATCAGCACTGGAACTCCCTACAACCTCTCCTTCGGCCGCGCTCCCGACGGCACGGTGCGGATTCAAGTTGGAATTCAAATTCAAAACTGAAATGTAGGAGAAAGGCTTGTTTGCCACATGTAGACGTCTCAGGCGTTGCTATGTGTCTGGGCACAGCATCATTGCTGATACCGTTAACGACCATGCTTTGATCAGCCATTTGTCAATGATGCCAGATACTCGAGCACGCCATGCTCAGAGGTCCTCCGATTGTCACTCATATGCTGTCTGCATGAAAATGTCCGTTGGGTCCCGATCTCTTCTATGGTGCGCATGGCGTCCTGTGGGTGAACATTTCTCTTCATAAACCTTCAGAAAATTTGAAAAGGAGTTGATACATGTGTGTAGGTGCAAGTGGCAGGCCAGTACCCGGGCAACATAGCCAATGTTCTGAGCACAACCACCGTCTGCAACTCCATTGTGCACGTGATTGACCAGGTCTGTGGCTGCCTTCTTTTCAGCATGTCTTTGCAGCAGTCCCAGAACATTTTAACAGATAACGTCTTGCCAGATATTGCTACAGCATCTCTTTGCATTTCAAGCATTTCTTAGCTCTTGCACTATACTGTCCTGTGAATACTTAGGACCGTAACAGTAATACACGGAACGCCGCAGCGGCATTGTGATTGAGACAAGTGACTTTCTGCGCTGTGTACTGCTTGTTGGACATCAGGAGGGTCCAATTGAATATGTACTTTTGTTCTGTCCTGCAGGTGTTGCTGCCCACAAACTCGCTGGACACAGTCCCCCCTCCGGGCAGTGGGCTGACCGGCGGGCAGCCTGCCGGGCAGCCAGGCATCGGCAGCCTCTTCCCGGGGCTCATGATCGGCAACAAGCAGACCAAGGCCACCGGCCGGTGCTCCCAGGCCTTCCTTGACGCCGCCAACAAGCAGAACCTCACCTTCCTAGTCCAGGTGTGTTTCTTTGGCCTCTTAACTGGGACAGATGATTTGAGAATGCTTCTCCCTTGGGACAGACAGATATTCCTACGCGTGTTCGTTGGCATCAGCTGTTAAAAGTCCTGGTGACCTTGCTGTATGAGACGAGCTTATAGGGCAAGAGTCCGACCCAGCTTGGAAGCTGCTGCTAATGCAGCACTTTCTGTGGCTTTGTATGAGAGACAATATACGGTGTTGACAAAGAGCGCAATGGGGCCTGGTCTGTCATGCGTCCTGGTTCAACATGCCAGTCCAGCTGTTGTTGTGCTCTTTGTCCGGCATTTTGAAGACTCTCTTATACCAGGCCACACAACACCTGCTGAGCTCATATCACATCTGGATTTGACTCAAGAGTTTTACTGTTGTGTATGCTTCGCGTGCAGGCCATCCAGGCTGGGAATCTGACCAACGAGCTGCCGGACTTTGCGGCCCCAAGCACTGCCTTCGCGCCAGTCAACAGCGCCTTCTACAAGATCATCACCGGCACAGGTGCGTGAAACCTAGCACATTACAAACTCTTCTGGCTGGCCTTAGTAACCACCTCTATGTGCGTGATATGTTCGGGGTATCTTACTTTGAATAATTCTGTCTTCCATTGCACCTGCACAACGGCTTCCGTTCTACAGATGTACTTCAAGTTCATTTTAGAAGAGACCAACAGGGGTATGCAGGAATTGCACTGTCTGGCAATCTGCTGATACTGCACCTTTAAGCTTCTTGGGGAATAAGATAAATCTAGATGGGAGTTTTTGGCTTGTGGTTTTGCACAGACCATGGGCGTCACCTGCGGCTTGTCCGCAGGTGCATCCTGCCTTAACTGCCAGGACCACCAAATGACCAACATCAAGTGATAAATTACTAAGAAAATATGTCTTGATGCAGATTACGGTCTGGACAAGCTGGCGACAGCTGGCACCAGGCTGAAGAGCGTGCTATTGTACCACATCCACCCCAGCGGCTCGCTCACCCTTGGCCAGCTCAGCGCGGCAGGCAACCTGACTACGGTCCTGGGCCAGGATCTGAATGCCAACTACCCGCTGCAGGCCAGCACTAACACCACCAACGGGGTGAGCAGCCATTCAAATTATGTGACACTTCATTTTCCGATTAATTCCCTCCCGTCTCCCCTTTGCTCTGTACAAGGTTTGCCCAGGGTCTCTTGTCCCAGTTTCTATAGGGCACTTGCAGGGCTTAATAAGGTCGAAGCAGTTCATGCCCTCTGAGTTCCCTTCCATGTGATTTTGTTAGGCCCGTGCGACGCACAAAAGCAATGCAGCTGAAGCTGTCAACCTTCTGCCTGGCAGCATGACGCAGTTTTGTTGCGCACAGCTACAGGCATCAGTACACGCAGGCCTATCAGCTCAATTGACCCTCCTGCTCCCATGCCCCGTTGAAACTTGATTTGAATTTGCCCACTGAAGATATCCTTATTGCGTGCCTGCAGGCTGTCATCAGCGGGCTGTCCCCAGACAACACCGCCAACATCCTGGGCAGCTTCACTGTGTGCAACACCACAGTCTATTTGGTGGACACTGTGCTTCTGCCAGCAGCTACAATCGATGATATCCCCCAGATCAATGTCACCACTGTGACTGCAGCCAGCGCCACAGTTGTGTCCGCACCAGCACTCGCCCCCAAGACAGGTGTGTTCCTCCCCCTTTTATGCATCTTTAGCTGTTTGATGGCGTTTGTACACATCTTACGACAGCTTTTTTTTCTGCATTCTGCGAGTCTTGTCAGTGAATGTGCAAAGCAAGCTTTGCCAGAATTCCATGCAAAATTTACCAGGTGCAATGGTGCCCGGGTGGACAGTCTGCAGTCCTGATCATTTTTTGCTGTTATGCCTGGGCCTGTGAACATTTGTGCGGGCTCTCTTCGACACGGCGAGCCGGCTGCAACCTCAGCGCCTGACAAGGTGCAATGCTGTGTGCAGGCGTCGTGTCAGCGAATTCTCTGCCGGCCACGAGGCAACCGCGCGCGCTGGCTCCCGCCCCGGCCGCTGCCGGGCTGCAGACGCTGGCGCAGCCGCCGGCGCGCGCCGCTCGGCCGGCCGCCGGTGCCGCTGCGGCTCCCGGCGCTCCCGCGCTCAACGGCGCTGCTTTTGGTGTGGGCTGGTGAGCGACCTCTGCCCTTCTCGTCCTTTCTGCCTTCTGTAATGCCTCTTAATGTTTTTCTGGCTGGCTGTGCTGGGCAAGAGTCTCTTCGGGAGTTGAGACAGGACACCTACATGCACTGATAATCTAAAGCTTAATGCATTCTGAAGACTCTTCCAGATGTGGCCCCTGGCCATGCAAAGATTTCTCTCTCCTGATCAGCTGCATGTGTTCTGCCAGGTACACGGGCTGCCCAGTGACATACCAATCCGGGCAGCTGAGCGGGCAGGCCACGACTAACAATGCTGGAGCCTTCTCAATCCCCGTCACCGGCGCCACAAACTTTGCCAACGGCCTCATCAGTCTCCCCGCTGACTCACCCAACTGCGTGGATGCACTTACCAAGCTGCCGCCGCCCTTCTCTCTTGGAGCGCTCGTGCCAGCTGGCAAGGGTGAGTTTATTTTTCCAGTCTCTGCGATTCAAGAAACAACCTTGAGCTCCTTTGATACAATGTGTAAACATCAAGAGATGCGTGCATGGTATTATTGCAGAGATGCAAATCTGACCCCTGGTTTTGGCGGCATTTTGGGCCTTTCTTCCTATCCAAGATTTAGGATGTAGCGCGCTGTTGGTTCTAAAATCTGCCTCAATATCTGCGGAATCCGCCCATTTAAGGATGCCAGCTTGAGGGCAGAGCTTTGCAGAAAACTGCGTAGTATACTCTATGCCAGGATTTAGCTTATTTTTGACCAAAGAGTGGAAGGAGACAACTCTGACTGTTCAGTTGCGTTCGTCCCACAGGCAGCCAAGGCCCCACTCGAGCAATGAACGCGCAGGCTTTGACCGATTTGAGGACGTCTATTTAAGCTGCAAAGCATTTGCGAATGATCCTTCGTGTTGTACCCGGCTGAACATGCACCGATTACATGCAAAAGATTCAGGAAACATTCTGACAGTTAAATTGCACTGTCCCACAGGCAGCCAGGCGCCCACTCCAGCTTTGAACGCGCTCACAACGATCGCGTACTACATCAAGCAGAATGTGGACTCTCCGCAGCTGACCTCAGTGCTTCCCCTCCTGGGCGGCGCTGCATTCACAGCTGACCAATTGGACGTTCTCCTAGGCGTGGCCTTTGGAGTGTCCAATGCCGGCACCGCCATACCTTCAACTAACTATGTCAACGGCCTTCTGGTGTGCCCCCATTCTTGGCCCCTAATGGCCTTGTTTCTTACTTCTCAAGACCCCTGAAGACTCCTGATTGATTTAGAATCCCTTGCCCTGATCCCCCAATTGGACGGAACAGTGTGTACTGGTTGCCTTTTGCTTGTGATGTTTGCTCTGGGTGAAAAATTACCTGCATGGGGGCCATGATCTGCCTGGGACTGGGTATTTCATCTGCATTGCGGGAATTTTTGGCTTTGCTGAGTCTACGGAATTCCGAATGTTGAAATTCTGGATGGGGCCTATCCAACACAAACCTACATGAGTTGTGTAGGGGCCCCATGCAATGATTCAATATGCGTGAGTCCCTGCGAGATGGCATTGACTCCATTGGAGGTGAGAAGGGATTGCTGCGGAGGCAACGGTGAGCTTGACTTGATGTACATCTGTGTGCTTGATGCAGGGAGGTGACCTGAATGCGATGAAGCTGGAGGTGTTGAATGCTGAGCTGCTGAGCTCGCTCGCCATCGGCGCCCAGGTGCTCATTGCCCTGCGCCCCAACGGGCAGCAGCTCACCGTCGATCAGGTGAGCGCGCTATCTGCTGCTGCATCAATTCCTATTGCATCAACTTTTACCTGCAGCTGTTGGCTTAGAAGTCTCCGTTAGTTTTTGAGTTTAGAAGACGCCTTCAATAGTGTTTGAGGTCAGAAGACATCAATGGAGATAAGGAAGCAGTGTGGCTGCAGTCAGTGACTGGTGTGTCTGCAACCTGCTCGGCTACCATGTCTCTGTCATACGCTGCTTTACTTGCCAAGGCTCACAACGAGAAGCCGAGCAGCTCAATTGGCAATCAAAGCATCATGGATGGTGATTATGTGCTGTGCTCCTTCATCTGCCTGTAATGTACTGCTTTTAAGTCTTTATCGATTCCCTGGTATTTACTGTATCAAATGTCGTATTGCCTGAATTTCCGGATCCTTGTGTTCCCTGCAGGCAGTCCAGGCGCTGTATCTCTCCACTCTTCCGGTAGGAGTCAGCGCAGTGACAGGCGGCGGCTCCTTCTCGCTGACATCAGCCGACGTCCTTTCCAAGACTTTCGACTCCGCGATCGCTAGCTTCAACACCCCGGCGCCGGCGGCTGCGGCCGGCACCGGCGGCGGCGCCGGCGGCCGCCGATTGGCTCAGACCACCTCGGCCGCCCCTGCGCCCTCCCTGGTGCGTGCACTCTTGTACTTCTCAAGGTCTCAGCATCTGCACTTTCATGCTGTGCTGTATGTTGGATTATATTTTATTTTAGGGTTTAGGGTCCAACAGGGACCAACACCTAACTTGTGTTGGTTTCCTTAAAAACCGTAAATTGGAACGGTCATGCGTTGCCATGCAACCTCGCGACAGGGGCTCTTGCGGCCGTCAGCTTTTTGCAAAGGTCTGCATTGTGCAGCCAGGCCATTAGCTTTCGCAGCTGTATCCGATCTTGTGCCTTCTCATTCTCTTAAAATAATCAAAAGGCTGTGCCCAGAAATTTTTAATGCAATGCCTGATATTTGCATAGCATTTGAGACTTAGTTGCTTGTTTTTCCCACAGACCGCGGACCCGAGGATCCAGGCGGTTGGCACCACAACGGGCCAGCTCAACACAAAGCTGGAGGCGATCTCCTCCAACTTTGCATCGGGCGCTGTCGACGGGAACACCGCACTGAGCCAGATTGCGACGATCGTGAAGGTGGCTCAGTCGCAGATCGCACCAGCTGTCGCGCAGCTTCTGGGGCCCAGCCCCACGCTGACTGTGCAGGCCTTCCAGCAGGCTTACACCGGCAACGCCCTCAGCCGCCTCGTCGCCGCCTGAGCGCTGCGGCTGCACTGTGCATTTCAGCCCTTACACAAGGTCTGACCGTCATGACACCGTAATTTACACCGTAATGACGTGAGACCGCAATGACCGTCAACCGTAAGGCCCACAGCCCTAGCTGCACATGATGAAGTTTGTCGCTATCTGTCATGTAGCAGTGGCTGCATGTGGTGCAGTGGATGCGCTGAGTGAAGATCACTCACGAGTAGCGTTCAGCGGTGACTGCATGTGGACATTTCAAGCCCTGCATGGGATGCCTGTCTTAATCAGGCAGCCTGATGTTCCCAGAGAGAGGGCGTTGCCTCTCAGTGGCCTCTTCTAGATCCCAACTTATCCTAGTCAGGCAAAGAAGAGGGGTGTGAAGTAGCAAAAGATTACTAACGAGTGTGAGGTTGAGTCTAAATGCTGTACTCAAGAACCATCAACTCCCAAATTGTTCGGGGGAGGAACTCAAGACATGCTGTGCCATTGAAAATCACCACCAGTTCTGGTTGTCTTATTGATGAACCCGTTGTCAGCGCCAAAATTTCATTTGAATGGTCCCTTGTGTTTTTTTGCTCTAGGTATGCTTGAAGAGAATGGGCTTGCTGGTCAGTGCATGAGCCTCAATCAATCAATCAAGAAGAAGCAGGCCTTCTACCTCTCACAGAGTGTGCGGCTTGAGTTAGTGCAGAAGTAATCTACACAATCTGGAATGATATACCTGTAAGGGTAATTGACATCAACCCAAAACCAGAGGACTGAATTGGGGATGCATCCAAATTAAGCAGGAATTACAACATAGCTCTCGGTAACCCCTTCTTGTGAAACTTGTTTGTCTGAAGTAACCAGTGCATGACACCCTTGATCATGACACATCCTATCATCAGTACATACACTTCAACACTTAATTTTCTGGGCAAACACGACATTCATCACAGATCTCCTGTTCGAGTTCTTTCTCAGTCCTTGGAGCCATGTAATCTCTTTCTGCTCAGGGATATCTTCGACAACACGCAGCAGGATTGAACCAGTCTCCATATATGCACTTCATGCTCGCCTTGCCACCAGCTTACAGGATTCATTTCTCTCTAGTCCTCCAAGTCAGATAAGCTGTCCAAGCAGACGCTGTCTCGGCCCGGTCTTGATGGCCGCCAGATAGACAGTCAGGATCCAGGGGAAGCTGATGAGCCGCGCATCGAGCTCCCTGGTGCTCAGCGCTGCAGCCGGCCCGTAGCCGCTGTATGCCGGTGAGTAGGTCACGTGATACCAAGCGCATGCTTTCTGCAGTGCGCGCGTTCTGGCCGCCAATGGGCCGGGGCAATCTGCCCTGTTCTGCTCCTCAAATTCCCTGCAAGCAACCCTCAACCGTCAAGAGTCCTCACTTCTTACAAAAAATGCCTCACAGAATTCCACACAAACCCCTGCAGGCTATTCTTGGGGTCAGGAAGTCACCTCAACCCAAGCGCGGTCAAGGCAGACACTTTTTTCTGTGCCAGTCTTGGCACATGCTCAGATTGATGTGGAGCTTACAGCCCAGCTAGCATAGATGGGCTGTATCACCTGATCGAGCGAATCATAACAAATCTCGTACAGCAAGAGCCTGCCCATCGAATCAAGGCGGACTTGATATAGGGAGCCGAGGCAGAGCGCCAGTAAATCTGCATGCTGCAGATGATATAATTGGCATCGTGCATAACCATGCTTCAGAGATCACCGCGCTGCTCTCAACTATGTGGCCTGAAATCCAGTATCTATTATTGCTTTCCTTCAGGTACCTCATGCCACTTCAGCCAAAGGCAGAGAATGGCTCGATGCAAAGGGAGAGGATCACGCACCTCAGGACCTTCTTGCGCAGGGCGCGCACAGCGTCGATGATCATGGTTTTGACGTCGCCCTTCTTGCGCCGGTGCTTGGCGAATTTGGAGATGCAGCCGCTCACGATCTCGGCCTCATTGTGCACACCGTACTGGTTCATTATCTGGACCAGAGCGTGCTCGTACCGCGTCCGCACCTCCTGTGCATGCGAGCATGACTTTGCACCCGGGTGACCTGGAGAGCTTGCATGTCTGTCAAACTGAAGCAAGAAGAAGCATCTTCTGAGGACGGGCTGCCCTGTTACATAGCTGCAGTGGTCTCATATTCTTTCTGCGGCAAAATCTGCCATGCAGCATTACGTGCAAGATGCAAACCGGTCACATGAATGTTCGAGTGCAAGATGAAGTGTGCGCTCAATGTGCGTGGAAAACATTAAAAAGCACACAGCGCATTTGGCTGGACAACTCCACGCACCTGGGCTGCTGGGATGAACTGCTCGAAGCCCTCCACCATGATGTCTGGGTCCGGCTGCTCCAGCAGACTCTGTGATGGCATGCATCACACAATTCTTCAGTTATTTTGTGTTGGTCTCGATGTCGATGTCGATGTTCATGTTCATGTTCATGTTCATTGCGGTATGTTCAGCAGACAACGGCAGTCTGGAAGCCGGCTCAAGGGTACACAGGTAAGTTTTTTCGCCACCTGGTACCCTGAGCATCGCTTCAGACTGCTCAAGCCTGGGCCATACTGTAGCAATGCACAAGGCAGCACGCCACAAACATGCTACTACGGAACAACAGCTTCAGTGCCATTGCATATGGCATGCCAGCCAAATTCTTGACAAAGTAACAAAATGTCCTGCAGGCTCGAGGGGTCCAGAGAGGAGGCAAGGATCCCAAGGTGACACTACTTTTGTCGTGCTAGCTTGGGACCAAGCTACCTCAGTGAAGACCGCTCAGTCCTGGGACGTCACTGAATCTATGTGACGCACTGAGGGTCGCTTTGCCACTTTTGCCTTATTGTGGGAGGACTTCAGCCTCAGAATTCTTTAAAGTGCCCACGTATTGGTCGCATTACATCACTATGCGCTCACAAGGCACCGGTCGGCAGGGGCCAGTGCTCAGTATCTCTACCGCCCCCAGCCAGATAGCCGCCGCACGCAACAGGCGCCCTAGTGACCCCATCGGGACTGGGGTACTCATCGTGGAGCCACACAGAGAGCTACAAGGGCCTCACGGGGATCTGTCTGCGAGAGGTATGTCTTGCTGGTGGGCCCAGCAATATGTAAGATACACCTCTCGCATCCACATACCTGTGACGCCCTTAGAGTCCTCTGTGTGGCCCCACAGTGAGTACGCCCAGTCCTCAATGGGGTCACTGCGGCGCCTGTTGCGTGCGGCGACTATCACGCACCTTGCCTTTTGGCAGGAAAAGCGTGAAAGAATCAGGACAATAATTAATGCAAAGCCTGCCTGAGAGCACCTTAGCTTGAGCTCCTCAAAAAGGTGCCTGCCAATGGTTACCAGAGGATCATGCTCTCACCGTCTCGCTGGCAATGTCGGACAGCAGAGGCGGCGTGGGCACAGTGATGGCTCTGAAGAGCTGCCCGATGATGGTGCTGCTCTCATGCGTCTCCTTGTTCTTTTTCATCATGAAATCTGGATAGCTGAGCGGGCGCAGGTCCCTGCTGAACTCCACCGGCCGGCCGCACTTTGTGAAGTCGACCGCGTTCGAGTGCAGGCGAGCAAGCTGCAGGCACTGCGAGCATTGTGCGCCCTGCACAGAAAGATAGTTCGGGGTCAGTGCATCTGCGCCTGAGAGCATTTCATATTCTGAATCTGGACTGTCTGGGGCCTCAGTGCAATTCGGGGTGGATTGCAGTCTGCATGCGGGCAGAGCTGATGACTAGGTGCAGGCGTGATGGCGTCATGTTCAAATCTGCACACTGTGCAACTAAATGCGGCACTGGCTGGTCTTGCAGTCTGCATGCGCACGTAGAAAACCCAAGGCCGGTGCTTCCCACCAGGCACCCGCTGCGCTTGGCTTTGAGGAAAATTCAAGCAAAAGGGCCACATCTCCAAGCAACACATGGCTGCAAACAGTGCATCAAGGAAAACACACAGGCACAAGAGGCAGAGTGTCCTCCCTTTACAGTAGATAGCTATCTGAATTATCAAACGGCAGACGCCATTAAAGTCAGGCAGGCGGGGTGCGCACGTCTGGCTTGATGTCAGCTGTGGCGAGGTGTGCATTTGCGATGACGCCCAGCAGATCATTGAAGATGTAGTCCATGAAGAACTGCGCCATGTCACCCACCTCCACCTTCTCCTGTGCAATCAAATGTCAGGTCAGCACAAAGTTTGTATTCAGCGTCCCAAAGGAAGTCGTATTAGTTCAAGTTGATGATATCATCTGGAAGGGTGGCGGTAAACCTAGCCACTATTCAACGGCTCTAAGCATGATACTGATTCAGCCAAGCCTTGAAGCAGTGGGGGGTTGCCCAGGTTCACAGACACTTTGTTCCAGAGAGCAAAAACGGCAGATTTGAATACGGATGCGCAGGTGTCACTAAAGAGGAGAGCTCTCCGCAAAATACAGGCACCCTCTCACTCACCAGGACCTCCTTGAATCATAGATGTTGTGAGAGACTTAGGCTGCATGCCTAGTGGTCAGGTTTGAGCACTATCGGCAGCATGTGCGCATGTGCGACTGAGGAGTGCAGGCCTCTGCAGAAGCACCTCGAACCAAATGTTTCAAAGATAGCGAGGCATGCCTTGTGATCAGGGGTTCCACACCCTTGCATTCTTAATTCGCAGGTGTCACTCAGCAGTGCAGTCCTCCACGAAAGCACCTCAAACCAATGTCTTCAAAGGAAAGTGAGTCATGCATGTGTCAGATATCTCTCAAGAGCGCAGCACTCCAAACACACCTCAAGAAGTGTTTCATTTCAAACAGTCTATGAAGAAAACGGCCCCCGCCGGCCGTTGGCAATATAAATACTGAGCACCATGCCAATGGTTGATTGGGTTTTGCTTGGATCAGGCGAGTCCAACCAGGGGTAGGATTGTGGCGGCCTCTAACTTAAGCTTGTCTGCAGGACGCACCTTGCCTCTTGACAGGAAAAGTGTGGAATATTGATACAGTAACAACAATCAAAATAAAAAAACGGGGCTTGCCTGGTCTTCAGGGATGAGCACGGGGTCCTGGGAGTGAAAACTCATGGGCTCTCGGTTGGGCCCTGGGAAGAGCAGGCCAGGCTCCCAGGAGACAAAGTATTGGTCTCCGTCAAGGTCAGAGCCGGAGCACTCGTCCGGGTGGGGGCGCTGTCCTTTCTGGGGGAAGACCAGGCAGTTCACCAGATGGTGTAATTCTTCACGGTCCACCGCCTGCGCATGCATGAATTGGCAATTTTATGAAAGATACCCGAATACCAAGATTTCAGTGGAGATCTCCCCGCAATGAGACAATGTTAGCCACTGCAGAGGCGAGCAATACTCTGTGAAAGGACAAAGGGACCATGTGAGGCAATTTGCATATCGTTATGCTGTCATGCATTCTGATAAGACGTTTTTACATGTGGGTGGCAACCTGAGAAAATAACTAGCCCATACAGAGGGCTGGAGACAAGCGTTTCCAGGAGACCTAGCCCAACTCATGGTGCTACTGTATCTATTGTTCATGCAAATCATCAACGTCTGCATGTGCCAGGACAGGCGGGGCCTTGTGGGTGACACTGTTCACCATTCCAGCAGCGGGCCAGGTGAAGAAATGGACGGAAACTGTCACCCAACCGGGACAGTGTGACCGAGCAAACGCAGGAAGCATGAAATCCCTGGAGACACAGCCCTAGACTGCCGTGCGGGTTCTCCAATAGTTGCTCAAAATCCCAACCAACTGAGCAAGTGTAAGGCTCTGTTGAGGCTGTGATCCCCCATCAAAAGCAAGAGAACAAGCAAAGAGGTTTCTTGCACAGATCTGAGATAGTGCACCTGATCCTCGAACCAGCAAACTTATTTATATTATCACCCGTTTTCCTGTCAAGAGGCAAGGTGCGTCCTGCAGACAAACTGCAGTCAAAGACTGCCACAATCCTACCCCTTGTTGGACTCGCCAATTCCAAGCGAGACCCATCAAACGCGGGCACGGTGCTCAGTAATTATACCGCCCCCTGCCAGCCGGGGCCAAAATATGAGTACAATCAATCTTGTTCCTGCCCCTGGCACCAGGGGAGCGAAACAAGGGGCGCGCCTGAAATTTGCGCACGTCCCCTGGATGGAAGCAGGGATTTTTGGCGACGATGACGGGGCTGGTCACTATCGCCGGCAGTGCCATGGTTGGCGAGCTGTTGACGCTCAGAAACACCTACATTTGAATCAAAGTTTCAGACAGTAGATTCAAATGCACTGGGGTACTGCTTGGTTACATTTCTCCCTTACCAAGTCCAGTGGGTTACTGCATGCCTTTGTCCCGTGTACACTATCAATGGTAGCTATGGAACCACAGAGGACATTTGGATCCCTCTGGTCTTTGTATCCGAGGGGCGACGTCTAAGTTGGGGCAACCAGTTGGAGCATGCATGGTTGAGTGTGTGAAGAATAGCCCTGGTTCACTTGAAATATTGTGAGCCTCAGAGCGCTATCCTTCAGTGAGCATATGTGATTGGATTTAGGTGTGGGTGTGCGCACCTGGCCAGGCTCGAGCACCCCTTCTTCGTCCATGACTCCCATCAGCAAAGCTGCCTTGGGTACGCGCACGCGCGTCTTGGCCTTCAGGTCCTGCAATCACAAACACAGTCACTTTTGTGCTCTGGAGATACGCACACTCAAAAGCATCGCAAGCAAACTATTCCCGCCCATTATCACTTCCCGCACGCCCAAGCTGCTGCTACTCCTGTCAAGTCCACACCAGGTGGCCCCCATTACTGCCATGCATGATGGAGTGACCTCTATCTAGCATTGCAGAGGTCTGGATATTCAAAAGCCGCTTGTGTGGTCTTGCGATCGGTCTGCTGACTCATGACCATGTGGTGATGTTATTTGCATATTGTGGTGTCATCAAACAGGTCTCTAAAACGGAATAATAATAATACTTATTGAATGAGTGACTGTGAGTGTCACCTGCAGTAGGTGGGCACGCAGGCAGAGCAGGATGCTCTTTAGGTAGGGCTCCGTGCCCACGTCAAAGCCCGCCCTGATCATGTGTGCCGCCTCCAGCATTATCGCCGCATCACCCCCTGTGTGCACCCAGACACTCTCCCATTCAGGCTTACAAATGGTGATTGCTGATCAGCGCCTGCCTCATAAAGACAGAGGCACTTTTGATCAGTCTCATCACCGGAACACACTGACCTGCTCAACTCACTGCGGATGAGTCATCAACGCCTGCCTTTTTATCAAGAGGTGCTCCCTGATCGATAAGAGTCACTGCCTTGCCCAGATGATAATGGCGCTGATGAGCCTCATGTGGGATCTGGCACTCTCGGTTGGAACCCCTATACATAAAATCAGTGGGATGTTCGGGCCTGAGAAAACTGCGCAAGAGAGAATGGGATCCGTACCCCCGTATTCCCTGAGCACCTTGAGCGCGATGTGCGGGTTGTAGAGCATGCCATCCAGATCCTGCAGCATGTCATCCTGCGCGCGTGACACAGTCCACACTGAATGGCTGATACCAAAAGATGGCCCTGACATCGGTAGAGGTACTGTGGACATGTTCCCTTCAATCTTTTGAGTTAGGTGACTCGGGCAGGACAATCTAGCAAGTTGTGAGTGTCCAACGGTTCAACCAGCAAGAAAAGCCCAGATAAATATGATGTGTAGCGGCTCATTGAGGGACACTTGTTTGTGAGTCACTGCACATCACTACCCTTCCAAGACTTTATTTGCAGGCTCTGCACCCAGAACAACTGTAACTTATACCTCTTGCCGATGTGTGTTCTTATAGTTGCGGATCCTACTGGCAAAGATGCTGCCAAGAATGCCCCACGTACATCTCAGCTGCCGCCCTTATAGCCCAATGGATTACACAAACGGCAGACATCTTTCAATAATTTCCACCCTGGTGCTTCCGCCCAGGGGACTATGTTGGGCACAGAATCTTTTCCTGCGGGGGGTCTCTAAAGGAGCAAACATTGTTTGGGCTCGCCTGCCAGAAGTACTGAGCAGCCAACGGAACGCAAAGGGAGGAAAGCCGTGGCAAACAGAGAGCAACTGCCTAAGAATGCAAAACAAAGGATGAATCGCAAGCTACTACTCGGTCCTCAAGGACCCAGATGACACAGCATTGCCCTCCAGTAATTGGGCAACATTGACACTTGATGAGATTGAGACAGAAGCAGAGGAGTTGGCCAGACTTATTCAGGTTGGAGAGGGCGGTGCGCGCCTGCAGACGCTGGAAGACCGAGTCGGGGACGCCGAGGCAGTTTTGCATGAGGAGGGTGACGATTTGGCGATTGAGGTAGCCCGGCACGTAGCGCGCGTAGTCGCAGATCTCCAGCATCTGAGCGCTCGCCTCAAACTTGTTCATGCTTGGCCGCACCTCAAACCTGCGCACCACGCCACAGCCCCTTGAGTGTAGCCTATGGAGAGAATGCAAACATCCATGCACAGCCTGACAGGCTCCTCCGAAACTAATAGGTCACAATGGGGTGCACAACTTGCGCATGACAAAGCAATGGGATTCTGCGCTGCTGCAACACTGGATTAATGGACCTGGCAAAGAAGGGTGGAGTTGCCACGTCATCTGGCATGTGTCCAACTAACACTTACCCGTCTTGTCAGTGCCCCGGATGCATGGCAAAAGTCACATGCCAGTTTAAGCTGCGACTTCACTCCTCTTATCGAAACAGATGCAGAAAACGATCCCACAGAAGTCTGAAAGTCCCTGGGTAGTGCCCGGGCTGCGTGTCATGTGCAGAACTGTCATACAAACTGCTGCTCTGGCCAGCTCTGAGCACGCAATCATAAGAGATAAACTCTGCCCAAATAGTAGTACCTCCAGAAGAGAAAGATTGGAGGAGCTAAACCTTCTGCCGCTGCCAGGTGCAGAGACGCCATGCCCGTGCTGCCTGCATAGCGCGTTTGGTACACACAGTGCAGCAGGCAGTAAGGCAGCTGCTCTTGGCTCGCTGATGTGAAGGAAGGTCCGAATCCACAGAGAGCCAACGTTGCCTAGCTAGGAGAGAGCCGAGAGAGCGCACTTCTTGCCGTGCAGGCCCATATGTAGCAAGACCATGACCTTGCAGCCGGCGCAACCGGATCTTATGTGCAAGATGCAGCCAGCCAGCCAGGCACCAAATTTCTGAAAGAGTGCTTTTTTTTTGACATGCACATCACTGCACCCATGCTGTCTAGCAAAAAGAAAGCTCACTTCTTGCCGCGCAGCCCCATGTGCAGAGACACCATCCCCTTGCAGCCGGCGTAGCGGATCTGGTATGCGCGCGGCAGCCAGCCGGCCGGGCAGCGTCCCAGCTGCTCCAGCCGGTCGGCCACCGCGCGGCTGAGCTCCACTGAGATGCGGCCGACGCCGTCCGAGAAGCAGTAGCCGTTGCGCTCCACGTCCGGCAGCGTTTGCACTGTGTACGCCTGCGCGCATGTAGTGCCATCGACACGCCCAGTGCATTGAAGCAAGCTCTTGCTGTAAGGCCAGCCACATTCACATCCCATGGAGATGATGTATGTATGCTGCTTTGCATCGTGATCAAAGGAGCGGATGGCTTTCAGACCAAGAACAAGGCTTGGTGCCTGCCTATTTGATTTCTTGCATCAGGACACACAGGAGCAATGCAGATCACAAATCATTGTGTCAGCATTCAATATATATCTCAACCCTACACACAGGCTCAGAAGGTAGGGAATGTAGGGTACCGGCCCATGGAATGGCATGATGGCATGCCAGGATGGCATGCCAGCACACAGCAGTTCCTCAGCTTCAAGGGTACAGAAAAGCCCACAAATTAGTAAAGATAGCTTCCGCGTCTTCATAACCTATCTGCTCCTTTCTGAGCTTATAGAAAGGCTGTGTGGTGATGACCATCGAGGGCATCAAGGCTTCCTTTGCGCAGGTGCAAGTACAAATCACAGACCACCCTACCCACCCTGCAAGTAAACTGAACCGCCCCACGGCAGACAGCAGAAATAAAGTTGGGAAGTGGTAGCTGGGAGCATTAGTGGGACATTGGCTGAGGGTGCAAGATGACATGTCAGCACACAGCATTTCCTCAGCCTCACAATGGCATATATACGCACTGGCTGACAAGGAAGGTAGCTTCCTTGTCTGCTGGCATATATGTTCACGTCGGATGTGCCCTGACAAAAGGCCGTCAGCTCACGACCTCAAAGGCTCCTAAAACTCTCTTTCCCATGTGTCAAATGAGGACATAGCGCATCAAACACTAGTACTGGTACACTACCTTGACTGCCTACACTGGAACGCCCCAAAGCAGACAAAAAAAAGGGAAAAACACACCACAAAAAAGTGAGATGACGCGGGCTCGAACCTGCAGCTTGAGGGTGTCAACGGTGGAGGAGAAGCACTGCCCCATGCGTGCGGTGAACTTTGCGACGCAGCGGATGGCGTCAAAGTCGCCCATCCATGCGCGGATGTCTGCCGCGCTTGGGCCGCCCTCTGGCGCCGCCCAGAACCAGGCCGACTGCTCCCTCACCTGCATGCAAGCAACGGGGGGCGCATTTTCCTACCATGGTTACACGCTGCTCCTGCCAGCCTGAGAGGCCAGGTACTTCTGCAGACAAGTTGTCTTGGAGCTGAATGAAGCTGGATGTACCGGCAGCCAGATCACACCCCTTGTTGGCCTCGCCAGATCCAAGCAAGACCCAAACAACCGTGGGCACGGTCCTCAGTACTTACACCGGCCCCCGCTAGTCGGAGCATCCGTCTAAACTGCAGCATGGCAATGGCAGCAATGCTATGTATGTTCACGTCATATGTGCGCTTGCAAGTTCAAGCCACAAACACAAAACCTACACCATTTCTTAAGTGCTCCGGGCATGACGTCAGATGCCAACGCTGCAACATGCTAGCACCGACTAATGGCGAATGCTGGCAATCACACTATCAAAGGGTGATTCACAGCACCAACATTTGCAGGGCAAGCAGCAGGTGTCATGCCTTAGAAATTGAAGGTCAAGTTTCTGTTGAAGCGTGAGCTCTGGTGATTTGGGCCTTCACCTGGCCTGATGAGAACGCAAGCAGGTCAAAATGGCGGTCGGCAAGGTCCAAGCCATCCTTCAGGATGCCTTCCATCCTGCACCCCAAAAAACCCCTTTGCGTTGGATCTCTATTAATTTTCAGAGCTACAATTTTGCGAACAAGATTTGTTTTAGTCTGTCGTGCCCGATTACCCTGATCCTGTCAGCATTCTGACTTTGCAGCGCTGCTGGCAGCATAGAGACATCAGGAGTGATCTTAAACACAACCACCCCTCCATCAAAAGATAGAACGCTCCTTCCACGAAGCACACCCAGCAGCAAAACAAACAGGGCAAGCAGCTGAAGGAACCTTCTCAATCTCCCAAGCGGCACTAGGCCAGCGCTGCAGGCAGCCTGGAAAATATGAAGCACACTATAAAGCAGAAGCAATCAAGTAGACATTGTACATTCCACAATGCGCACCTGTCCATGTAGTCTTCCAGACGGGGGATGTCATTGGCAAAGCAGAGGCGGCCGCCGTTCTCCTCGCAAAACGTCACGCGCAGGAAGCGGTCCGAGTACTGCCGATGGTGGCGGATTACGCGATTTGACAGCTCCACCTGCACACAGCACACTCAAGAGGGTGCAGCGCACAAAAGGACAGACTGCACAATGATGTTATTTTGTAATGAATGCGAGTAACACCGAGATGTGACCTCTGATGCTGTCCTGAGCATCGCAGGAAGTGCGCAAGTCAAGATGAGGTGACCAATCGCAGACCATCTTGAACATCCTTGCCACGAAGTGACCTGCGGCTCATGCGCCCGGGCCATGTTAAGGCACACATTCAGATTAGCGCTCTGCTGGATTTCTGCTAGCATGGAGGCAATCTGACATCAACTCTGGTAACCCCATACACCCTGCAATGCTGCTGGTAGCTCCCGTACAGAGGCAGTTTCATGTGTCTGCAAAACATCTGAGACACATGCATATGCCTTGGTACGGGAGCTACCAGCTGCAGCTGTTTGTCTTGCCTACATCATGATGTAATGCTACAGGACGTAGCGCAGACATGAAATCCAGGTCCCAGTGATTCTGTAAGGTTCCATTTTGGAGGAAATTTGCCTCTGGCGCCAGACAGACGATGCGCGTGGGCGTGACTAGAACACGCGCTATCAGCATCCCATACTCCGGCACAAACCTGCGCAAACCCCACAACCCTACTGTTTGGGACCATTGCTTATTACTATGGTACCCTTGCACGGTCCTTTTGAAGGCTTCCAGTGGAATCTGCATTCCCTCGTATTCTCCCAGGCTGAATGAACTAGGACGGTGCATGCCACATAGCTTGTGCTGCAGGCCTATTCCACAGCCTGCAATAAAGTATTTTATGTTTGCCTGAGATTTTACAGATTAAATTTGTCTGATCCCTACTTCACCTTCCAGCCGCGCAGGGTATTGTCTCCCACATAGTAGAAAATGCCCTACTCTGCATGAAGGTGAAGCAGGAGTACCAAAAATCCGTGTTGAACATTTCAGTCTATAAGTTTTGAGCCAGATCAGGCTCATCCTGTGCATCAACATACACCTGGCAAAAGGCTGCATGCAGGACTGCCAGACACCTTATACAAAAACAGGAGGCTGCATTGCTCTCATGAGGGCTGGCTAGATAGCGCGCCTTTCGATGGGTTGTTTGGCCTGAAACATCTCCAGCAGAGGCTGGCAGTACACCATGAACGCCCTCTCCAGATTTGGCACGCGGATTTTGGCCGCCAAAACCAGCGCCAAAGCTTCCACAGCCACCACCTTCGCATTCAAATTCAAAATTTCAAATCTCAAACCCAAGTGCAAATTCAAATTCATGAATTTGTTTGGGGGAGCGGCACTTCATGACTACAGGAGCGAGAATGAAATGCGAGTCTTGCTGCAGCAAACCATCTGCAAACATTTGAGAGGCACATCATAAGAATTCAAGGGAATTGTAGCATTTTATGACTGCAGAAACATCATTGGAGAGCGAGTCATTCTGCATGCAAGCAAGTGCCGAAACTTGCCCGACAGATAATAAGCACTGAAAGAAATTGCGGGGCTTCAAATAGCAGAAATAATATGGAACGAGCAGGACTGAAGCTGTGAGGATGTAAAAGGTGGGGACCTCCGGGGTGTTCTTGGGCAGCAGGCGGGTGCAGAAGCCGATGTCCAGCTGCGCGTCGCTGACGTGGCCCTGACTCAGCAGACAGTCCAGGTAGTAGCGCACCTGCGCGCCACACCAACCTCTTGCTTGAGGTGAACATAGTATGAGTGGTGTTGCTGCAAGTGCCCTAAATTATCAGGTTCTTCGAATGGAGTCGCCCCGCTGTCCTGATGGTGGTTGACATTGCCTCTGCCGTACCCGTTTTATCACACGCTTTTCCTGCCAAAGGCAAGGTGCGTCTCAGACAAGCTGCATGTAAAGGCTGCCAAATTCCCTACCCCTTGTTGGACTCGCCAGGTCCAAGTAAGACCCAATCAACCGTGTGCACGGTGCTCAGTATTTGTACCGCCCCCCGCCAGCCGGTACCCGTGTGGGGTCAGATATATTATATCATATATATGAGAGAGGGAGCCTCGGCCAGCATCGACAGCTGCAGTGCAACAGCGCTCAAAGCTGCCCTCAATGGGAGCTGTCAGGGACATCTATAATATCTTAAGCGGGTTTTGTGCTCTTGGTATCATTGAAAACCTTTAAACAACTGCCAGAAGAAGCTGCGTGGAGGTATCAAATACCGATGTGGTGCATCTTCTCAGGTGTGCTCTGGCACTGTCACCAGTCCTAGTACAATGTTAATTATTATTATTATTAATAATATTATTACACTCTCGATTGATTTCATCTCTACTCATTATTCTTATCAGCATGCCACGTGAAATTTTCCACAAGTTCCCTAAAAAATTGCAGACAACCTGCCAGACGACACTGCACCATGGTAGGACCACAAAACTCGGAAGCACCCCCGTTTCTGCTGTTTTCGCTCTGAACTAAGGGACTCACCTGGAAGGGAACTCCCCATAGCAGGTGCTCGAACAGGTAGCCGCGCTGCGGGGCGGCACGGGTCTTTACTAATCTTCCTTTAAATATGACTAATCTGCTGTGACAAACTCGCCTGGAAGGGAACGCCTTCTAGCAGGTGCTCGGAGAGGTATCCCCGCCGCGGCGCCGGGGTGACTGCGCAGACATCCCAGTCCTCGTCATTGGAGAGTATCCGGCACTGGCGCAGGCGATCCAACAGGTGGCGCCTGCTTCCGCCCGGCTTCATGTCCTCGTCCGGGCAGTCCAGCACCAGCCTGCGCACAAGATTTTGCTAATATTACTGATGATTACCGGTGTCGCATGCTGTTCTTAGGATAGAGAGCATGATCTCACGCATCTTGGCCTCCTGGTGGGTTTGACCAGGATCAAACCATTAGATGGCAGCCATAGTGGCATGCGCTGAGCTGCAGCCTGCATGTGGTTCTCCTATCCCGTGGAAAGCTTTAGCAAATGTAGCATACACATAGAGGCCCATTTCCACTTTCAAACTCCAGTGCTGTGAGACGCTTCGGCTGCAATTAGGCGTTTCTGAGCTCCAATTCACAGCTGTTCTTATTGTGAGTTCCTGACCCAGACAATATCCAGCTTGGGGACGACCGTGAACCAGAGCTTCCTCCGCAGGCTGTGAGAGGGCCTCTGCTACAATGCTGATCACCACATTCAAGCCCCACAGATAGGAGGCCATACCGCACTGCGGCTCTGACCACAATATAACAGCTGCCATGAAGCTTCTAAAGGGTTCATCAGCTGACTCTGCAGAATTACAGCACCTGTAGGCGAAGCTGCGGCCAAAAGCGGCCTGCGGAGTGAAGTCGGTGGTGCGCAGCCAATCCAGGCCCTCCTTGATGCTGTAGTAATTCCGTACGCGCCCCCTGGACCCTCCAAGGGAATAACCGCCCCGGTCCCTCCTAGGGTCAAGCCGGTAGATACGCGGCGGTACTTTCACCGGGATCACAAGCGCCGCGTTCTGCGTGTCCGCGTCAGTGTGCAGCAGCGCTCGGCCGGCGATCTCCTTCAGCCGCAGCTGCAGGATACACACAGAGAGCTTGATTTTCTTTTTTCTTTCACGCATTCAGAGAGGGGACCACCACATGATGAAAGCCGTGCTGAGTATTACTGGTGATTTGGCTGCGTCAATGCATCCACATCGTTACTGCCATCCAACAGGAAACAAAGGGGGGACTTTGTACAACGCGGAGAGAAGCTTGCATATTGCAAGCTGCAGTCCTAGTGCTGTCAGATTTGTTTTGCAGCACCACCATCAGCACACATTGGAGACTTGGGTGAAAGGCATGAGGATTATGACTACACTAGCATGCGTCTTTGTGGCAGTGCATGACCACTTGCATTGATGCATGCACAACTCAGGCGGAGCGGAAAAGCGCACCTCGACCCGATACAGCTGGCTGACATGTTCGAATTCAAATATGATCACCCGGCCGCGCATGTCAACCTGCATGGTCACCGGCAGCTTCTGCACGACCGCGAACTTGTGCCCGCTGCCCACAAGATTGCCCATCTCCAGCTGGACAGCTGTAAATAGCAGGCCTTGGATCTTGTCCCGGCCGATGCGCTTCGGCCTGTCCTCGGATATCCTGCATGCATGCGCGCGCATACCCTCTGTCACATGCCAGCACATGCCCAGCCTCGATCCTGGACACGACTCAACATCACTTGATTACCGCTGACAATCGTGCCCTTCCTTCGGCAAGTGGCAGGTGCATGCAATAACTTTGCCATGCATGCGCAATCGCAGTTGCAACCAGCCAGTCAGGAAAGCCCGATGGCCTTCCAGAGTCAAAGAGGGAAGTTGCAGGGTGCAACCCCCTTCCTCAGGCTCAAGAACACTATCGGGGAATTCCTGGGCAGATCTCATCTCAGCCCTTGGTCTTTGTCAACCGGCGCAAGACATATAAAGCAAGATCTGTGCATTTAGTGCCTCATTTTGCGCAAATGTATGCATTTTTCTTCTTGTTCTTAAGAACAAGAGACCTTCATGCTGGAAAGACATACCATAGATGGAACCTGCAGCAGATGTCATTTGGGGCAGGCAGCTCGCGCACTACGTTGCCCTCATAGCCCAAGCTGCTGTCCAGCAGTCTCCTGGCGGCACCCCGTAAGGCAAAATAGACCTTGCCCACCCCCCTGCACCCCCATGCATGCCATTAAAATTACTCAACAGCTGTCAAACATGCATTGCATGCCGCCTTCAGAACGTGGGTCCCAAAGAGATCTTCTCAACATGTACTGTAAGGGCTGCCGATATTCCACTTGGACCCATGAGTTTCATTAGCAAAACCTGCAGCACAGCAGTGAACCATTTGCACCTGAAACATTCTGCAGTGCTGGAAATTTAACAACTGTCAACCAATTTTCGCAATTTATGAGGCAGCGAGGCAGCCTGTGAGGCAGGCACTGCAAGGCAGCCCTTCCTCCGTACTTTTGGCGCTCGCTCTGCTTTGATGTCAGCGTATCATTTTCTCTAAGTTTTGAGGCCAGGATGCCAGAAATACATGTAGATGTAGTACACATGTCCCCAGGGAGTAACAGCCTTGGTAAAGGCTTACATGTGGTTGCGCATTGACCTGCTGGCCTGCAGCCTGCACTCCAGAATGCGCCCGCCAGCAGGGTGCTGCTCAAAGAAACTGACAAGGTCTGCTGCGCTGACGTGGTCCGCCACATTTCTCACGTTCAGGCAGGAGCCTATGCCCACTGCACAGGCGTCTGTGTTCGCCTCATCTGCAACCACAGAGAGATATCAGCTGCAGCACATCTACTTTGATATTGTTACTGTCACACGCTTTTCCTGCCAAGAGGCAAGGTGCGTCCTGCAGACAAGCTGCAGTTTGAGGCTGTCAAGAGCTGTGCTCTGTTGTGTGTGTCCAAAAGCTATGCTGCGGTGAGGACAGTCAGTGACTCACTCAGTCACATTACATTGCTTCCAGCCAAGCTCTGGGCTGATCTGATGCCTGACTCTGATTCTTCCTCAGAGAGTCAGCGCCCAGCATGACAGCCAAGCACTTGGAACTTAAATTGGTGACACTCAAATAGATAATCCTGCCTGAAAGAAAGCAGGCCTGCTTGCGGATATGCTTTAGTGGCCGGCCGGCGTTGGACAAATGTGGACAGGCAATCAGCAGTTTACTCCCATACGGACAGCCCTAGCAGAGGCTTACATGCTGCATGGCTAATCAGCAACATCGAGCACGGATGCTGTCACAAGGCCATGCCTAGCTTACACAAGCATTGCCTTGCTTGTTAGTCACATGCATATTTGTATTCAAAGCCAAGGAGAGCGCCCTCATGAAGGGCTACATGGCCAGCAGAGCTGAGTAATTGTAGATGCCACAGGTCCATGCACATAATGTCATGCATGCTGCCACAGGGGAAAGTTGGCCCACCTTCGGTGTTGATGAGCTGCTTCCTCTCTCTGAAGGCTGCCTCTTCGTTGAGGCCGCTGTGGCGAGCAAGCTGCACCAACTCCCACAGAGCTTCTGCTCCATGTCTCTCCTCCTCGGCTTCCTCGTCCAGAATGACAGGCCCCGGAAGTGCCCTAAGCACCACAAATCACCATATTGAAGCAGCATGGACACTGGCTGCCAATCAGCCAATCAGTCAATGTGCGTTCAGATCAGCCAAGTCTGGGCTGATCCGGAGCTGGCCTGAGAACATCAAAGTGCGGAACCAGTATGACATCCAGAGACTGCACTTGCCACTTCAACACTAAATTTTATGAAGAGCAGCATTCTAGCCTGCTGTGTGGACAAGGCGACGCGCACTGATGGACATGCATGCCTCAACTGCTGTAGAGTGGCAGCTCCCATGCTAAAGAGCATTTGTGCAGGAAGCGAAAAGTTCAGGTCCACGTTTGATGTCGTCCTGTTACGGAAGGTAACACTCTGCGACTCATGAGATGTGATCACCTTCTTGTAGCATGCATCGCCGGTTCCTCAGTGTTATGGTCGCTCCTCGCTGTATGGCCAAGTTCTCCAGTCGCTAGGGCTTCTCACGCGCGTACAAGCTCCGCTTTTGGGGACAAGCTTAAGACGCCTTGTTGGCGTTGCAAGGATTTTGAGTTGAGGCACGAGCTGCTGCTGAAAAGTTCGAGATCGTGCCTGCCATGCTACTCTAAGCAAGCCCTTCTCTGGCTTGATACGGAATACAATCACTGCCTCGTCTGGCAGTATTGTGCAATTTGGCAGTACTGCTGCCTTGCACAGTTGCACCTGTGCAGTAGGTTTCTCATTAGAGGCTATGATGTGCTTCATGTCTGAGGGATTAGATCTGAGATCGTCGAGAGATGTTCCGTAAGATGCGGTTGTAAGACAGCGAATCCTTGGATTGGACAATGTCCTGTTCAGGATCCATCAGATTTCTTCCTGACCAAGCCTCGACATCAAGAACATGTCAGCAAGACAGCTGCAGGTCCTATGAATTCCACAGGACAACCCATTGTCTCAAGCCGAGAACGTATGCATTTCCGCTGCGCCTAACAGCTGTACAGCTCATTACAAACTGGAAGCCAGCATGACATTAGAAACGTACAGAGAACCATCCGCGTAATTCTGCAATGAAGTTGACAAGTTGTGCTGATCAGCACACATCGCAATCTCTGGTGAGATGAGACATCGTGAAAAGTTGGCGGCTAAAGGTTCAGCATTCATCCGTTGCATGGCGATTGTCAGAAACGCTGCTGAGAACCGTCTGCTAGCTTCCTTAGTCAACAACAGTGATGCCCATGTTCTTCGCTGTCCCCTCAATGATCCGCATGCCAGCCTCCACTGTAGTGGCATTCAAGTCCGGGAGCTTTGTGGTCGCAATTTCCTGCACACCAACAGAGTCTGGAGAGTCAGCTCATTATCCGAGATTTTGACAAAGATAAGCATCTCACAGATGGCAGGTTGTCAGAGCAGACTTGAGGACAGAACTTGCATAGAATCGGCAGCACGAGGGACAAAATTGCCAGTCTGCATGCCGCTCTGAACAACTCTGTTCTCTGAACTAGGTTATCCACACACTGGCGCTCATCATTATCTCTAGCATTATCCTGCGCCAGCTGTCGTTCATGCTGTTGCAATGCAGCCTCGCGCAAGATTATCACTTCCTCAAGCCCCTGGGCACCGGCTTATTCCCTTCATCATCCATCACCCTTCATCCGATACTGGTCCCAGAGGCCAATGCTGGAACAATGTGACAGAAGGAAAACTACTGGCAGAAGGGGAAATTACAAATGAGGAGCGGTGCAAATACTGAGAACCGTGCCCACGGTTGATTGGGACTTGCTTGGATCTGGCGGCCTTACAAGGGGTGGCAACTTGTCAGCATTTCTTGTCTTTCTTGTCTGCAGCAATACTGGTTTGACTGCAACCCGTCTGCAGACACACCTTGCCTCTTGGCAGGAATGGCGTGTACTAATGCTAACTATTTATTCTTATTATTACAGGTCGGCAAACCCAAACCCAGAGGCCATAGGGCATACACGCAGGGCGTCTGCAGCCACATGCTAATACCAGTATTAATGAGGAGCAGCGTAAGCACACCTGGAGCTGAGCGCGGGTGACCTGGCCAACCTTAGCTGTGTTTGGGGTGCCAGATCCCTTCTGGACGCCAGCAGCCTTCTGCAGCAGCACTGACGCCGGCGGTGTCTTCAAGATGAATGTGAAGCTGCGGTCCTGCAGACACCAGCACACAGCACTTTCAGCATCCCCCCCCCCCCAGCCCAAAGAAATCAAAATGCAGATCTGTAGTAGTACCGGCCGTACACCTTGAATATACTAATGACAAGACATAATTAGGGCCCTTGCTCTGTGCTGGTTGGCTGGCGTATACTGTTTGATACAGTAATGATGAGACACATTCAGGGAGCTTGCTCTATGCAGGTTGGCCGCATTTCAGTCTCACCTCGAAGCAGGTGATCTCAACGGGGATGACAGTGCCAACTTTGTCCTGGGTGGCAGCATTGTACTCTTTGCAGAACTGCATGATGTTGAGACCCTGCAGCAGCCACGCACAGGAATCAGTATCAGCACTCACAGCCCTTGAAAAATTTCACTACACATCTTTGCAAAATGAGGTTGGGGTCAGGGATTACGCACCTTTGATCCCAGAGCAGGGCCCACCGGAGGTGCCGGGTTGGCCTTTCCAGCTTGGAGCGCCAGCTTAATCATACCCACCACTGCACACACATGATCCATAGAGTGGGCAGGAGTCTCATCGGAGTCCAGAACGGCAAGACAGAAGGTGATCGTATTTGGACTCCATTACTGAAGTTTGTCTCGCAAATCACAAGAATACTGCTCAACAAATGCAGATTGAATGTATTATGTCGCAACAAAGAAGGCACCTTTTGCTGCCATAACAGTCGTCCTTCGAGAGCCCTGTCCCTGCCGCGCATACTGACTGCTCTGCTGCAATCTGCATCCGCATATCGATTTGTGCTGACAGCTGCTGGTCGATGTTCCCAAGAATCCACTTCTCAACGAGATGGAACTTCTGCAGGCATGAGGTGAGCTTCTGGGAGCTGCAAGAGGCGCACCAACGGTGAAACCCGTAGCTTGCATGATTACCCCCTATTCGTAAAATATCTAACGTCTCTTTTCGACCCACCTCTTCTATTTGCTCCAAAGAAAATGCACCAGCGGCTGTGAGGTGGATAGGGATCCAGGTGGAGGCGTTCCGTTGACGTCCTAAATTGGACACAGCATGTCCAAAAGCCATCAATGACAGGAGCACTTGCTGGAAGCAAAAACAGAATCTTGAACGAGGAAGGGGCATCTTTGCAAGGCCAACATCTTTTCAGGGACTACCTTTTTCTTCTGCTGAAGCAATGCATGGACACTTTCAAGCTGGATGTGATGCATGCGCATTCAAACTTAAAAATGCCATCCTGTGGGATGCAGGTTCCTTCATTCTGTACCTAAAGGACTGGATTTTGAAGATGATTGCCAGCTCAGCATTAGGTACTGTGCTGGACGAGCACTAAGCAATTGAGTGCAGTTGCAACCTGCAATGCGCAATTGCAATCAATTTGCAACATTAAGTATCACCAAATGAGTCAGTACATGCTCGTTGAAACAAGCTGCACCAGCCGCAATAGCACTGAGCTGAAAGAATCTGTTTTACACCTGGACATGTACAATTCACAACCTTTAATTTCTCGACAGAACCATCCCAGATAAAGTAATGAAGGTCGGAGGGTTCACACTCTCCTCAAAAAATTCTCAGAAGCTGTCCTCCTCATCACTTGGACCCACTCCTCACTTAGGCATGGCAGGCTTGGTGTGCTCCCTCAGGAAGGCTGCAGCCACCTGGCTTCCATCGCAGACATCAAACCTGCAATCAGCCGCAGTGCTTGTCAGCTTCTCCCACAGTTGTCATACCTCACAACCTCAAATATAACCTCTTAACAATGGTCTAGATATAGTGGACATCTAATCAGCCTTGTTGGCTGGCACGATGTAACGCTTTTCTCTCTCTCTCTCTCTCACAGTAAGCTTGCCTCACACAGTGACAGTGGGCACCAGCACCGTGACTTCATTCTGTCTGGAGATACATTGCTAATCCTGACCTTGTCTTGAAACGAATGAATCTCTTTCGCACATCTGACTGTGTGTCCTAACGCCACATGTACATGCAGTGGAGAGACTTAAATTTGACATCCACTCAAAGTCTGTCACCCGTGATCATGTTGTTCTGAACATCATTACCGCTGAAGGCCCATGTGCTATCGAGTACTCTAAATTTATAAGGTGCAGAGCTGTGACTTTGAAGGCAGCAGGGTAAGAAAAGAAGGCGCACCAGCAGAATCCAGTCATCAGCATGAACATGACGAGCATGGGGTTGTCTTGTGCCGGCAC
>JADEYI010000429.1_pt1 | contig 59334 bp, 49 predicted proteins | sample 8542331 | NCBI WGS metagenome assembly JADEYI01 (sample SAMN16510988, study PRJNA670497) | mine drainage metagenome | isolation source: biofilm near Copperflume 1 | place: Germany: Marsberg coppermine Kilianstollen | collected 2018-02 | reverse complement strand
GTAGGATTGTGGCAGCCTTTAACTGCAGCTTGTCTGCAGGACGTACCTTGCCTTTCGGCAGGAAAAGCATGCAATACAAAAAATAAAAAAAAATAAAAGATGTATTATTACATGGCTTCCTTCCTTGAGGCAAGGTGTGTCCTGCAGACAAGCTGCAGTCAAAGGCACAATCTACAATCTTCGTCCTGCTATGTGCACCCCATGAGCTGCATTCCATGGGCTGCATTTTTATACTGAGCTGCTCACATGCCATGAATGCCAGGTCAAAGACACTTAAGCAGGAAGCGCACAGGGCACAATGTTGAGTTTCCTGCCATGTGCCAGAGAAACATCTGGCCAGCGAGCTCACGACTCCTTCCATTGCATTTTTCTGTGACTCCCTTACAATCGCTTTCACATGCTATTTGCTAATGAATGTCTGCCCCTGCGCAGACCGCATCCCGGACTGGTACATTGGCGGCTACTGGGCGCTGCCACTGCAATGGCTGGTGTCGGCGGCACAAGCCAACGAATTCTCAGACAGTGAGCTCCAAATTCCCACAAGAATACCCTTATGTATTTCCTGCAGTCATACATTTGTTGAATTTCATTTGCATGTAGCCAGCTAAGCAGCTTCGGCACAGCTCCTGCAGAATACCACAAACCCAAAGGTCGGGCACAGTAAATTTTTTTGTTGACATGGCACTGGACGGCAGATTTGCAAAGCTGAGCAGAACCTCCTTTGGGACCTCTGCACCTTTATAACAAGCTAGAGAAATGAGCTCTGAGACGCAGGTTTCTTATACGGATCTTGGAGGGAAGCCATTGTGGCTGTATGCTTGATTTTTTTTTAGCCAATGCGGGCTACAAAGGGGATCTCAAAGAGAGCTTCTCTTTACAAAGTGGACCGGGAACTGTGGCTTCCTGCAGTCTTGATTTTGTCTCTGAAAGCCCATTGGTGACTTCCATTGGGTCGCCCTCCAGTGACTCAAGGGCTACAAAAGTCTTCTACTCGCTTCTTTGAACACACCAGCATGAGAAGCCACCGAAGAAACTCATGCTCTGCGCGCAGGCCGCTGGGCCGTCCCCTACCAGTTCAACCCGAGCATCACCCTGGGTCAGGCTGTGGCGCAGTCGTTCGACTTCCGCATCAAGCGCGTGTGGGTGTGGGCCGGTGTTGCGGTCGTCAGCGCCTGGATTGTGGGACTCAACCTGCTCACCATCCTCGCCCTCAAGCTCTTCCCACGTGCGCACAGCCAGCCAGACTCAGCTTTTTATTTCTATCATAATTATTATACGCTTGTCCTGCCAAGGCCAGGGTGCATCTGCAGATAATTTGCAGTCAAGGGCTGCCAAATCTTACTGCAAGTGTGGGGGACTCGCAATTATTACGGTCCAATCAATCGTGGACACCGTGCTTAGTCTTTAAACCCCCTCCCGCCAGCCGGGATCACCATTTACAGAGGAGATATATATGATGGCTGGGGGAAAGTCTTCGCTTGAGGAGCCCAAGCGGCCGCCCTCTTGTAGTGTTGACATGTGCAGACAATATATGCATTCTCAGCCTCGCACTGACTTTGCTGCATGGCGAAGATGCTTGCATGCGCCGGACAGAATGAAGGGTGATGACTCTACGCAACTGCAGCCTCTTGCACCTGGAAGCAGAGACGTTTCTTGTTTTTTAGCCCAAGAATGTGTCTGATCATAGCCATTGCTTGAGGGCAGAAGCCCTCTAGCATGCACCTGACTTCCCTGACCAATTCCCAGCATAAGGCTTTGTACCAATCACCGCTTTTTGGATCATATCAGTGTTTTTATAGGGTTTAGTCATTTTCCCCTAATTCCTGAAAAAATAAGACGTTACCTATACTTGAAAATTTGCAATCGGCGCAGCGCTGGGCGGCGGCAACGCAGTGATGCCGGAGGAGCAGCTCCAGGAAAGGGAGATGATGCGAACCGGCACTGCACACTCCACAACTACCTCCGCAGCTTCCAAGTCTATGCCCAGCAGCAAGCCGGGCGGGGTCGTTGCAATGACTCGCCAGGGGTCGTCAATCGACGGCCGGCCGGCAGCTGCTGCGCCGCAGCCAGCCGATGCCGACAGCCCCGCGCCGCCGCCGCGGCCCGCGCCTCCGCCAGAGACGGCAGAGGAGGATGACTTCAAAGTGACCTTTCTCGCTTTCGAGCGCTAGCGAGTCGCTGCTTTGGGGTATTGCGCAGCAATTTGCGTCAGGCATGAAAATGTACGCTGAGAATTGCATGGTGAAGTAGCTGGAAGGTGCCAGTGTGCTATAGACAGCACAGCTGCCGCAAATTTTCAGCATGCATTTTATAGGAAAAAATGTCTCAATGCCTCGCAAACCCGAAAGTCCTGGGAGAGGCTTCCCATACTGTGATAGTGCTTTTGGAAGCAAGATGACTCAGAGAATTTTCCATCTCTGCAGGACGCCAGCGGAGCTCGTCTGGAGCGCTTCTTCTCGGCCAAGGCAGAGCTGCCGCCAGAAGACGTTCACCATGGCGAAACGCTGCCCACCTCCATTGAAGAGCCCGACGACGCGCCTACCTCCCCTCCTGACCTGGTGATCTGCTCTTCCCTACTGCATTGACTCTGTAAAATAATGGGCGAAACTCATTCTACTGCTAAACCGCTGCTCTGCATGATTGTGCTGTGCCACTTGAATGACTGAAATTAAGACTCCACTGCCTACATGCTGTCATATGAAGGCCTTAGTGCATGCAGCTTGGTTCCATTTCACTGTGCACCATGCTTACAAGGTCCATGCCTACAACTGTTCTGAATGCAGGCGCACATGAGCGCTGCGGACCGGGTGTCGTTCCGCGCGAGTCAGCGGCGGCTGGGGCGCGCCAATACAGGCAAGGGGATGGTGCTGCCATTTCAGCCCCTCAACATGGCCTTCCACCACGTCAACTACTCCGTCGACCTGCCACCCGTGCGCGCCTCATACTATCTCTCTGACAGACTCACTTTCCTCTCAGACGCGAGATTGCATTTTGCTTTCCTGTGGGCTTTTGATGGGTGAACAGAAATGCAGACCCCAAAATCTCTGTGTCAGGGCAGCGCAACAGCCTTAGCATGCGCAACATGGACCTGCTATATTAATTTGATGCCTTCTCCCCAGTGTGCAAATTAGTTATTTGGGGATAGAAGCGAGAGGCTGCGCTACAATGTGCCACATTGCTGTGCATGTGTCATGCTGCAGCTTCAGCTGTCCGTTCCGTTGGCTCAGGGTGGAGCATATTTCAGCTGCAAAGGAATGTTTAATGTGCGCAGGGGAGCAGTGCGACAGGTGACACGGTGGAGGGAGCCTCAAAGCCGCAGCTGACACTGCTGACAGACATCAACGGAGCGTTCCGGCCGGGCGTGCTCACCTGCCTCATGGGCGTGTCGGGGGCCGGCAAAACCACGCTCATGGACGTGCTGGCATCGCGCAAGACAGGTGACGCTTCAACTATTTTAATGCTGTCAAGAGATTATGATTGTAGGGAGCAGCCCAATTTCTACACATGATGCTGGCCTGCAGGGTGTGGAGTTGTTTAGGCGCCTTAACAACAAGTTGGAGAACCTGCAGGACAGAATTCATGTACCTGAAAATGTGCTGCTCATTGCAATCAAGACTGAAAAGCAATGTAATTTCCGCTGGGCTCAAGCATGTCTCCTGCTTATTCGGAATCCACCCCTTCTTTGTGCAAGCCCTGTGTATGGCGCACAGGTGGCCTCGTCAGAGGGGACATCACCGTGGACGGTCACCCTAAGGACGCAGCCACATTTGCGCGCGTCTCCGGCTATGTCGAGCAGGTCAGACCAGATCTTTATCACAGCCCATAGGCTTTCATGAAGCACTTCTCTAGGAAGCAGCATGCAGCTCTGCAATGCCCCGCACGCCCACACTCAGGCCTGTCTTGTCGCTGAGATCGGTGCATGGATGATTGCAGTTTGACATCCATTCTCCGGCGACGACGGTGTGCGAGGCGTTGATGTACAGCGCACAGCTGCGCCTGGTGGGCACCAACAAGAAGCAGCTCGCCAGCTTCGTCGACGAGGCACGTGGCAGATCACTCCTTTGCTCAAGTTTTAACCAGATTTTGAAAAAGAATACTGTGCTCAATCCATGAAATTCCTGGACATCATTGGGACCGCCACCGGTACTTTACCGGCAAGGGAACAGCAAACATGCACATCCACACAGGTGGTTGGGAGTAGGGCCCCTCCTCCCTAAAGGAAGCACTCACCAGGCACTACAGTTCAGGCTTCTTCGTTCTGGAGAACATTCCTGACGACTAAATGGTCTGCAATATCTCCACAGGTGTTGGAGCTGATGGAGCTGACTCCTCTGCGCAGTGCGATAGTGGGCGTGCCGGGTGTGAGCGGCCTCTCCGTGGAGCAGCGCAAGCGACTGACCATCGGCGTTGAACTTGTCGCCAACCCCTCCATCGTCTTCATGGCACGCTGACCTTATCGGATCCCCAGAATTTGCTGTGAAACCATTTAGACATGAAGGGGTCTGCAGGGCATATCAGACTGTACTGAGTCACAGTAGAGAGATGTTGCTGCTAGGCATGCAGCCTGGGATTGACAAAGGGAGGATCTGAGCGCATGAACTCTCCTGGCTGAACCAACACATGTGACAAAATAGACGCTTTGAATAAGCACACTAACTCGTGTGCATAAAAATCCTTCCATTGTTCCTGGAACTGGGCTGGTCCTGCAGATAACATAGGGAATCGCGGCAGCAACACGCACATGGCGTGGTTGCAGGATGAGCCGACGTCGGGTCTGGATGCGCGCGCGGCCGCAATAGTGATGCGGACGGTACGCAACACGGTCAACACCGGCCGCACCGTTGTCTGCACCATCCACCAGCCATCCATCGACATCTTCGAGGCAAGCCCCTGACTTGTTTGCCAGCGATGCTGTGAATGCTCAAGGCAGAATGCAGGCATAAACTGTATGGCGGTGCGCCGGCTGCAGTGTTCGGCAGTCTCCTTGGTGTTTGCTCTGCAGCGTGCCGCTAACATGGCGCATGCAACCTGCCGGCATCGCACCATGGAGACTTCTGGGCTTTGCATACAGTCGGTGACATGCAAAAATGCCACTAATGTCGATCTGCGCCATTGAACTCTGTCCCTAGGCCCTGAAATCTGATACGGCTGCAGGATATCAAATACAGCCAGTGAATAGGCTACAGAAATCTTGATCAACATGGAGCACATCCCCTGTTTTAATGTACTTGAGTTGAGAGGCTATCCGTTACATGGTCACACGCGGCCAAATACGCATGTGTTCCAGCTGATTGAGTTTGTGCGCTGGGCGCAGTCTTTTGACGAGCTGCTATTGCTGAAGCGCGGCGGGCGCACCATCTACTTTGGACCCACGGGGGACCGCAGCGCTGAGCTTGTGAATTACTTTGAAGGCATCCGCGGAGTGCCACGCATTGAGGATGGCATTAACCCCGCCACCTGGATGCTCGAGGTGAGTCACCCGCGCAGGCTCATCCTCTCTGCTCATGCCCCTTGGAATGAGCTCAGTGGGAAGTAGAAAGCTTTTTGAATGTTGAGGCCAGTTAGGCTATGAAGCAGGATGCTTTAGTGCTGATTTGCAGGTTGCAAGAAAATATGACTGTCAGAATCTTGCACCCGGGTGTGCAGGTGACTGCGATGGCGTCAGAGGACAAGCTGGGAGTGGACTTCGCTGATCTGTACGCCAACTCGGGTGTCGCCAGGTAGGCAGTTTATAATGGACAGGTCTTGCAGCCCAAAGAGTTGACCTGCGGCAGTGCTGCAAGGGTAAAGTCATCAAAATGGCCCACAGTTTTTCAACTCAGAATTGTGCTTGAATTGATTGCAGCTGACATGCATGCATGTGCCGAAGGCTGACGGCAGGTGCGCACATGTGTGCGCAGGAGCAACAATGAGCTGGTGACGCAGCTGCAGGTGCCAGCGCCCGACTCGCAGCCGCTGCGATTCGACAAGCGCTACCCGCGCTCCTTTTTGGAGCAGTTTTTGATCATAATCCGCAAGAACTTCACGCTGTACTGGCGGCTGCCGGACTACAACGCGGTGCGGCTGTTCTTCACCTGCATCTTCGGCCTCCTCATTGGCTCCATCTACTGGCGCAAGGGCAACAAAACGTGCGCACTCCTCCTCATTATTATTACTATTATTACACGCCTTTCCAAGCCACAGTAGGCTTAGGTGCGTCGCAGCAGCGTTTCTATGACAGCCTTCCAACTCGGCCTATATTGGCACCTTTTCCACCATGTCAAGCTCAGCCCAAGACTGTCCAAGTCTTTCCTGACATAATCATTCCAAGACTTTATGGGCCTACCCCTCTTGCCGGCACCTTCCAAAGTACTGAACATCCTCCTCATATCAGTCCCAATATGTGCAGGTTTCTGCCTCCATGCATGCCTGCCCCATAATTATACGTCCGCACATTGAGCCTGCAGATGACAAGCCAGGAAGCTGAGCCAGAAATGATAAGAAAACAATATTCTGATCTGCCCACTTTTGCTGCTGTCACTGTACATACACGACTCCTCCGCATCTGTTCGTGTCCGAGCCGGGCATGTATCTACTGGATTTGTGCCTCTTATGCTGCTGAGGATCTCCTTTCTCAGGAATGTGAGCAGCATATGTGAACTGTGGAAAGTGCATGGCGCAGGGACAACGCGGGCAACATCCAGAATGTTTTGGGTGCGCTGCTGACGGCGTCCATCTTCCTGGGCACCTCCAACGCGTCCACCGTGCAGCCAGTCGTCGACACTGAGCGATCCGTCTTCTACCGGTGCTGTTCCCTCCGGAAGCCTGTTCTGGCTCTGTGCATGCATGTAAGGACAGTGAAATTTGGAAGGGATCTATGTCAACGCTGCTGGAACACCTGGCCTGGATAGGAAAAGGTGTAATGTTGGTAAAAATGACATGCATGCATCCTGCCATACAATTTGTTTTTATATGTTATATGTATTATTTGATTCATCCACCACTCAAGGAAGGTTTTTGGCAAGGATCCAGAGTGGCACTTCTTTGTCCCAGCGGTTTCAGGAAGGCTGCAGAAGATTGAGGTCACAGCAATTAGCATTCTAGCAGGACAGGGATCAGCAGGCCATAAAGATCAGCAAGTAAACCCTACTTTTGGCTGGAAAGATCTGGGCAGGAATTCTACTGAAGGCACATCTGCTCTTTTTGCAGGGAGCGCGCCGCGGGCTACTACAGCGAGCTCCCATTTGCTCTGGCGCAAACTCTGGTGGAGGTCCCCTACCTAGTCGTGCAAACCGTCCTCTACTCGTGAGATCCCTTCCTCTTGAATGTTGCAGTTCCCCCTTGTGAAGCTGCATTTGGTGTTGTTCAGTGAACGGCGTTCATTCTTGAATTAGGTCGACAGATCGCCGCATCTGCTCAATGCTGCCTGTGTGATCCCAGAATCTAACTCTGCTGGGTTCCTTCCCTTCTGCCCGAGGCGGAGAGCAGCCCCGAGCAGGGTGGAAGCTGGCCAGCCGAGTGGGATTCCATCGAGCCAGTGCCAGTTTCTGTGCGGTGCTTACTATTTTTGAAAGGAACTGGAGAATAATGTTGTGCAATCATGGGCGCTTCCACGCTGCTGAATAAATTGCAGTCTGCCAGTGCTGTTTGCCACAAAATTGACACTTCCTTACCGCCCCTGGTGCAGTTGCATCACCTACTTCATGATCTACTTTGAGATAAACGCCGGTGAGCCCACCACTCTTTGTATTGCTTCCTATCTCGCAGCAGCCCACTTGCGCACATTCCTGTACATAAGCAATAGATGGACATCACTCCGTAAGGGGAGAGGATATTTATGGGCGCTGAGTGATTGCTGTGATGCGTGCAGCCAAGTTCTTCTGGTACCTCTTCTTCACGTTCCTGACGCTGTCCTTCTTCACCTACTATGGCATGATGGCCGTCTCCATCTCGCCCAATGTCCAGGTCAGCGCCCAGCTCACTTGGACAACTGTATGTTTGTCACAATTCTCACGAGGGATTCCTGGCAAAGGAAACACTGTGCTTGGGAAGCAGTCTGCTCAGTGTTGCTGCAGGATAGACATTGCTGATGGGATGGTTTGGCTTCGTGAATAGGAACATTGTTGGCCAATGGTGCGCGATGTGTCTGTGTCCAGAGGATTGAAGTTGAGTAGAATTTATTAGACGAGTTTCTCTGTCCATGGCCCAGTCATGGGTGATCTGGGCAATGGGCACAGCTACTTGACCAAGGACGACATGTCATAATATTCCTCCCGACAAAGACCAACATCTATTGTACTCTCGCTTAGTTGGAGATCAGCCACTTTTTTGCCACATGAAGCCCGTTAGGCACATACAGCTTGTTTCTGATGTAGTGCATATCTCTTGTGCTTTGCAGGTGGCTGCCATAATATCGTCGACCTTCTACTCTTCCTGGTTCCTGCTGGCCGGCTTCATCATCCCACGCCCCCGCATCCCCGGCTGGTGGATCTGGTGATGCACCCTTACCACCGTTGCCTGTCATGTCCTACTAAGAAGGGTGTCTTTAGGATCAATACTACGACATCAATTTCACAGCTACAGGGGATATCAATGCAGTTCTGTGGTGCCTTTCCCTGGGAGCAGTAAAATCACCCAGGTCCTCAAGTGCTACTACTCATACTTGATAGCGCCCATCTTGAATCTGTGCTCATTTCTGAGTCTTGGCAGTTGTGTGCATGATTTAGTCAGCTGCAATCACAAGAAACACCTCTGCAAAAAGTGGTATGGTGGTTTGTGGTATGTTGCGGGCTGCAGATGTGTAGTAGGCCTAGCCTCCCTAGCGCCCTCCTTAACTCAGCAGTGCTGAGCTCTATGCATGCAAGGGTCAAAATGTCAATTTCAAAGTATGATCATTGTTTGCCTGGCCCAGGTTCCACTACCTGGACCCGCTGACGTACACGGTGGAGGGTCTGATAGCAAGCCAGCTGGGGGCCATCCACGACCAATTCATCGCATTTGAGGACGGCAGCACCGCATCAGTCGCGCGCTACATCGAGGTGCGATGCACGCTGCATTGTCTGAAATGCTTGAAAAAGAAGGTCATTTTAAAATCAATCCACCCAGTGTACCTCGCTCTTTGTCAGCTGTATGGTATGAGTGACTGAAGCCATGCAGCTGGCTAAGAGCAGGCGCTCTCAGTTTTGTGTCTATTTCAATGCACAGAACTCCTTTGCTCTAACAAGATTGGACACGAGGGCCAAGACAATTGGAGCCCAGAGGCGGCAAACGATGTCATAGAAACCATGGGAAAACGTGCAGAAACCCCTACCGTGTCTCTCTGATGTTGTGCAAATCCGTCTACGTCCTAACGTCAACAGATCTGGGCGACTTACACGAAGCAGGACTCTGAACTGTGCATCCCTTTTGTCACCTGAGGTAGTCTGCGGGATCCAGAGTGTTAATGGCTCTGCTCTGCCCACACCCGTATAATGTTGACGCCTTATCACGTCGTGCGCCTTGAATTTGTGGCTGCTGCATGCACACAGGTGCAGTACGGCTATGAGCATGATTTCATCGGCTACGCGGTGCTTGTGCTCATCGGCTTCATCCTGCTCTTCCAGGCCATCAACGCCTTTGCACTCAAGAACTTCAACTTCCAGACCCGCTGATGCTTGAGCTGTGCTGCATATATCTGCTGGACCCCTTTGTGAGCGCAAAAAGCCATGATCAAAGATTCGGCTCCCGAAAACAGGGGCCCATTGCTTGCTTTGTCGTGTTACGTATTGCCCCTCAAACATTGTGTCATTTTTGTGTCCAAAGCGCACAAGGCTAGGCGCAGGTCGATTGAAGGAGCTTGAACATGTGTGAGAAATTTGCAAAAAGTCTCACTCCCAGGCATGTAGACATTGTACATTATTAGTTAAATGTACGTTATGCAGTTGCGCTGTTGGTTGCAGTTGGGTTACTGTTTTGCAAGCACGCAATTGGATGCTGCATGCAAGCAATTGGCTCTGCCAGTTGAGTGCCAGCGAGTGCCATGATACTGCACCGAAATGTGTATACTTGGCTCTGCACACTGATGTCAGCATCCCTTCACGAGGCCTGCAGAGGCAAGGCGTCAATTGATTTCCGTATGCCCTGTAAATTATATCAACAGAGTACAAGCCCTGCAGACCTGCATCTGTGGAGACCCCCCATGCATGCTGCAGTTGAACACCATTTTGGCAAGCTCAGATTTTCTTGCTCGCAGTAATAATAATATTTCACCCATTCACACACCATCCAGTGTTGAATGCAATGCAGGTCACATACCCTAGCAGGTCAAACCCCAAAAGCACAGTCAGCAATCGCAAGCACATGCATTTGGATCTTGTAAACAAAGACAAGCAGAGACATCAGGTCCTACACCTGTTTGCTTGATTCAAAAGTACACCTCCCTAAAGACAGCCAAAAAATCCTACCCTAAGAAGCAATCACCCCAAAATGTAGCAAGCGTTTGCAATACTGCTAGCTATGACACACAAATTCTTTGTCCTAATAATACACGCCTGCCACGCCTGTGGCAAGCCACATTCACACCGCATGATACGCACACTGCAGAGACAGCGCGAGTCCACAGGCCAAAAGCCCACTAAAGCAAAAATAAGAGGCGCTTAGCTGCGCTGCATCGGGTTTGCAGCAGCTGCATATAAGTGCTGAGTCTGCCCAGCACCTGCTGCATTAGCTAATCTTGCGGTTCATGGCTGGCACCACCTCGTCAAACACAGCTGGCTCTGACATGGAATGCCGCATCGGCATCGGGTAGTCTGCTGTCGACACGTGCGTCGCACCTGCACACAATTCCCAGGTCTCATGCTTCTTAATTGGTAATAGAATAGCTGTTTTGCCAGCGCAGAACATATGCACCTCTGTTTGGACTGTTGCTTGTTGATTGGACAGAATCATGGCTGAAGTCCTGCATGGAATGGCTGAAGCAGATTGTCTGTTGGTGAGAGCCTTGCCACCCCACCACAAGCCCAGTCTTCCGGTAAGGATTCTCAGGAGCAAGACATGCGTGCACTGTTGCCTCTGCCTTCACTCAGGTAATGACTGACACGGTAGGAGCTACTAGGGCACTTGCCCTCACTTCAAGCTCGTTCAAGGAGGGTTGGAGGTTTGCTTGAAGGGCGGTTCTTCCCCCAGAAAAGGCTATGACAAGCAAGGCTGATGCGCAGGCTGGTGTGGTTGGGGAGTAGCAGCGCACCCTCTGGCACGTTGACCTGAGGCGTGACCAGGTTGCGATTAGTGTACTCTGGATCTGACATGGAGCTGCGCGCGAGGTACACTGGGTCTGACATGGAGCTGCGTGGGAAGTAGGACGGGTCTGACATGGAGCTCCGAACCACGTGGGGCATCGACTTGTCCCTGCCTTGCATCTGGTGCCCGCTCTGCCTCTCCTGTGGCCACAGATTCACAGACATCCTCAGATGTAGTCCCGGGAAAGAAAGCTCGGATGGTGTCAGCTTGCGTTAAAACAAGGAGTTCGATGCCACTGCTTGTACTTCGACGTACTGGCAAGGGAAAGGGGTTCTAGCGCACACCTGGCTAACAGAGATGGGCTGCTTGTTCGTGGACAAGTGGGGGAAGTAGTTCACCCTGACGCCGTACGTCAAGGTTGAGGCAAACCTGCACCGCAGCAAATATCAACTGCTCTGGTCCTACAATTAATGAAAAAGATCCACATTGCGTTCAGAGGAGAACGTGACATGCCACAAAAACCTAGCAGGTGTGGACTCTGCCAATATCACGACTCTTGCGGTGATCGAGCCGGTTCTCAGTACTTATTTAGAGTGGAAATGATTTTTGTGCAGTCTACTTGCAGCACGACCGCCTCCTGTGGAACATAATTGAGATACCATCGACCCACCTTCTCGTGAGCTCACCCCGCATTTTGGTTCTGTCTGTCACACCTGATCCACACACCAGCAATGTCTTTTTGTACCTACAGATAACTTTGGTTTCCTGCTTGCAAGCCAAGGTGATTTGGAATGACGCTTGGAGAGGGCATTTCCTCGTCAGCACACGTCCGAGTCACCCCGGATTGGCCAATCCGGCACATGATCCACACGTGCTAAAACTGGCATTTCATGATCAGATTAGACAAGGGATTTAAGGATAGGGTTCCGCTCTGGTACGATATGGATGTGCGAGTCTGGTACTGGAAGACACAGATGTGCATGGAACGCGTGCCTGTTCCGTAATAAAAGGTACACACTGAAACCGTGTAGCTTCCAAAAATAGTTGAGATCAATTCATGTGCAAACCTGCTGCCATTCTCCGCCGCAGATGTCACGCATAGTCGCAAGCTTGTCAGAAAGATAACTATCTTTGGCTCAATTGACTTTACCTCTATCAAGCAATCAGAGCAGAAGTGGTAAGAAACTTAGTACGCCCATCGTACCAGTATGAGGGCGTGTTTTGCGCTGCTAGTGATCGGGCTGGCAGCATCTGTCTGTTCGGCGCAACAACATCAGAGAAAGCTGCTTCACGGAGGTCATGCGCATGAGGACGAGGCTGCACCGCCACCATCACCAGCGCTGGGCGTACCAGCGAATTCATCGGTCATGAACATGGAGTACACAAATTGGTTCGACTACCTCAACAAGACGGGCCATGAGTCGCCCACGGACTTCATCCTTGACTCCGTGGACGCTCCCGGAACCCTTAACAAGGCCAACCTCTCTGAGGTCCTCTACGTCGTCAGTCAGAGCCAGTAAGCCACCTTGAACTTCTTAAACTGTCTCCTGACAGCTGCATCCACTCCTGCTGTAGTGCCAACATAGTGCTCCTGTGAGTGCTTTCTGAGAGCACTGCCTGGATCGGAATACTGCGGGACACCCTGGATCCGTCAGCAACCAGGCCATTGGGATGTAATTGAAACAGACGTGTGTTGTGCACAGGAACACAACTGCAAAGCCGGTGCTGGGCTCGCCGCCGGACGGCCACACCCACCTCAGCGCTGACTTGCTGCTGAGTCAGTACGGCGTCAACGGCACACTGGACGAGGCCGGCTTGCAGGAGGCCTTTGCTGCCATCATCTCCTGCCAGGTCTTGTGCCCTGCTGCCGCCGTGCTGTACTCACGCATGTGCTCCATCCTCCGCGCACACCAGTCCTGTTCACAGCAATAGACTGCCAATAGGATCTTGCTGGATGAGGATCGGCGCTGGATGCAGCTGGCCTCTGCAGTGTGATCAGCCAGGGCTGTCTGCGCAGACACCAAACACTTGCAAGTCAGCAGCCCAGTATGGTCCTATCGAACGGCCAGGCAGCCGCAAAGCATCAGTGTGGCATTGGGAGCCCAGCGGCAGCCAGCAGCGGTGTCCCAGAAATATATGCTGACCCGGTATTGTGTGCGCGCGCAGCTGCAAGGCAGCTTCTGCCATCTGGGCGGCCATGGCGAGGTGCACTCGCCGACACAAGTGATCTACGTGGTCAACTCGGCGACTGCCGCGTCACCGACCAGCGCCAACACCAGCACGGAGGACAAGCCTAAGGACAACATAGACTGGCTCAAGGGCCTGGCGGCTGCGGTGCTGTTTGTTGAGGCGCTGTTGGGAGTGGCACTTCCGCTGCTGCGCGGCGTGCGGCCGCTCACCGGCGCGCTGAATGGGTGGCTGCTGTCGCTGCTCAACTGCTTCGCCGGCGGCGTGTTCATCACCTTTGGTGAGTGGCACGCTCTTAGCTCCCTCTGTATTGTGCTAACACGTTGTAGGCAGCCAGTACAGCCTGCTTAGCAGCACCCATAACAATTGCATCCTTCGAGGCATTGACGAAGTCAAGGCAGTAAGAGCTGCCTTTCTTTAGGCTCGATATTGGGCATACACGGAGGATGTTGTCCTTCTCCTTGTGAGATTTGGAGACACTCGTTGTGAGGCATCATTGTACTGCCTGGAATACACAGAGCACTTCCCAGATTCAAAAGGATCGCCTACCCCTCCATTGGTGAAAGACTTTGACACCTTTGTGTGGTGCGCAGCCATCATGCACCTGCTGCTGCACGTGATTGGCTCGCAGGCGGACTCTTCTTACACCGCCTACTTCCCCATCGGCATGTTCTTCATCGTCCTCAGTTTCCACATCTTCTTCTTCATCCAGCGTGTGGTGGGACCCCTACTCACCCCCGCTTCTGCGGTGGCCACCGCCGGGAAGACTCGTGGGGGATCCTGCTGCGCTTCTGCCGTCCCGGTGCCCGCCAACCTGAACAAGGTGCGACAGCGGCTTCCTGTAGCTTCTCCAACTCTTATTCTTATGCTTTGCAAGTTGTGTAATAGCGTGCTAAAGGCGAGCCATATTTCTGCTGCCCTGTCTCTTTGCTTTCTCAGCAAGGCAACCCAGAGCTCCGCTGCAAGCATGTCTAGCTGGTAGTCTGGCACTTTGGCAACCAGTTAGACAGCGCCAGAGGGGGCTAAACTTGACTTTTACCCAAGAAAATCACTGCTAAATTGCGTCAGTTTTGATTTGAGGCACACTGAGAAGTATTGCTGGCTTGCTATCACCAGGAGGGTTATGAGAACGGGGTGAACGGAGCTGCGAGCAGTGCAGAATGCCCGTGCGACGCGAATGCTTCGTGCCAGACTCCGGCGGCTGAGCGCGTGTGGACCAACTTCATATCTCCCAGCCTGCTGCTGCTGGCCATGTGCATCCACGGCATCTTCGAGGGCCTGGTGCTCGGCATCCAGGCATGCCTTTTTCTCACTTGTTTTGCTTGGTCATGTCCTTACACCTGCATAGATGTGCAGCAACCTAATTGAACTCTGCATAAGTGCACACGGCCTTCATAGCAGGGGTCGAGGGAACCCACAGTAGAGATGATAGGCAATTGCACCTTTCATGCACAATCAACAGCAGGAGGGCATTCTGTTCAGGCCGTGGAGGTGCCTTGAGGCAGCAGGTGCTGAAAGGAAGGGAGCTTGCTGATGTGGCTGTGTGTGTTTGATCTGCAGGACACCAAGGTTGGTGCGGTGACCGTGCTGATAGCACTGGTGTCGCACAAATGGGTGGAGAGCATTGCGCTGTCCGCACGCTGCCTCAAGGCCGGCGCCAACTGGTGGTGCGCGCCCCGTCTCCCTGGCGTCCCCTTTCTGGGTTCACCCTTTTCTTGCAAAGTCATTGCCTGCCCAGGGTTTGTAGCCTTCTGGCTACCACGCTGTTCTGGCAGAGCCCTTGAGGCATCACTAAGGACAAGGGGATTGGAGAACTTGCAAAAGTTCCCCTTTCTCTGACCTGCAAGGGGCCTAGTGGACATCTTTTTATTTTCCAGCTGTGTCAGAGCCTGCGAATTTGCAGTCCTCGAGCTTTTGCCTGCTCACGGGAATTTGTTATCAGCAACAACACCCACAACACACCTGATGGCGACACTCACACTGATGCTGTGTTATTTGTGCTGCAGGCAGACAGGAATTTTCCTGTTCCCATTCGCGGCGACGGCTCCGATTGGTGTGGGCATCGGCGCGGCGCTTTCGGGCATAAACCCGTGGGCGCAGATGGTGCTCTACGCGCTCGCCACCGGTTTCTTCATCTACGTGGGGGCCTGCGAGGTGGGGCCTCTTACAATTTGCCACCACTGACTACACAACAGGATGTGCCATGCAAACTCAGGAGGCTGCAATGCGACATGCAGAGCACGCATGTCTGGTTCCTATCAGACTCCCCGGCAGGTTCAGTCTTTGCACCAGGAACTTTGTGGCGCCCAGAGCCTGATTTCATTGGCTCCAGGCCTCTTCCTTGCTTTCAATGCAAACTGTCTCGTCTGTCAGTTCCTCTAGAAGCTACTGTTCCTGCATGCAGATAATGTGATTGCTCCAACGCAAACCTCTGAAAGTTTCCAATAGGGAATTCTCAGCCCTCCCTGACCCCTGATCCCCAAAATGGGAATCTGATGTTCCGCACCTGCCGGCTGCGCAGGTGATTGCGGAGGAATTTGCGTACGTGTCCAATCGCTCGCGGGGATTCAGATGCGCGCTCTTCGCGGCGTCGCTCACTGGCTTCACGCTCGTGGCTCTGCTGCAGCTCATCCACGATGGCGACTGAGCCACATCAGCATGCCACATCAGTGGAACACCTCAGCGTGTGACATCAGCGTGCCACATCAGCGTGCCTCCTCAACATGACCGAGTCATAATTTGCCGCAGCTGAGCCGGACCCTGGCAAATTGACCAGAGTGAGCCGCTGGATCCGTTGCATGGACTGGCGTACAGCTAATATGTTTTTGTACAGTTCTTTGATAGACCATGGTGTATCTGAGCACCTAAACAGACTGGTGGGACCTTCAGCGTTTGAGTGGACAGCAATCCATGACGATCAGCGTGGCACATGAAACTGATCAGAGTCATCATGACTCATCAACACCTGATTCGCCAGCGTGAATTGAAAGGCGCTGTTCAGGTCCAGGGTTTTGAGCAGGAACGTGTTGACATGTGATTTTCTTGTGTTGCTGCCTCCAATTGAGTTGCCATTGCAATCAGTTTGGTTTTTATGGAAGCACTACTTACGGCGACTAGCGTATAATGTACTGACGCCATGCTTGCACACTACGGGGTTTTCAACTGCGAGACAAAATTCAACACACTTCACCGTATAAAGGCGGGGATTAGCAAAATTGCCGTGTTTTCTAACACACACCTGGAATTTGAGACTCCGAATCTCCCAGGTTTGTGATGCATGCAGAATACGGTACTACGAGCTCAGAGCCAAAGCTTGACGGCAGACCTGAGAGAGACTTCTGCGACACGATTGTAATGGCGTAAATTTATCATGGTCATGGAGTAGATGCTATAAGGCCCTTAATCATGCGATCAATATCGATATCTGTGCCATATTGTCATGCATTCAGCTCCAGGGGTACTTTTCAATCGATAGTAAATGTACTGTTCTTTCCAGAAGTTGTGCAAGAAGAAGCTCCTGCCAGCACATCCTAGCAAAGCATTCCACAACCGTAGTATACACAAGTGCCAGCAGTCCCATGTGTGGTGCCCTTTGCTACGTCAATTCAGGTCCTCAAGCGAAGGGTCATATGACGGAATGCTTGGGACCTGGTTGCTGCTGCCTGTTTCAGATGCAATATTAATAGCATACATGCACAGAACAGGGAATCAATGAAAGCGCTCTGGCTGTCAGGGCTCAGCATCACTCCGCCAGTAACAAGTGATGCTTCATGTGCGTTTGCATGATGTCATGCATGTTGAAGTGTCCAAATTTCCAAATCCCAAAGGCTCTCCTCCTAAGCAATGCTGGATCTTCCAAATAGCCGCTGCATATACACGAATAGCCATTAATCTTCTAAAGTTCATGGGCCATCATTTGATGCTCTATCCCTCGCAATTCAGTTTTGACAATGACTGTTGCATGGACAGCTGCAGGCTCTTCACTAACAACTATTCTGGATATTGTGACACTGAAACAGGAGACATTGTTGTGATCACCGACAACAATACATCTATTGATCCATCCTGCAAATATGCAAATGCCAATGAGCAGAAAAAAGGCTTCTCTTACCTGGAAAAAGGAGAAGATAGCAAGCTTCATGGAGGACCCAGACGCCCGTGGGGCTTTATATCTGGTGCCGACATGCTTTGCATGCTCACACACTGCTTCGAGGATTGCATCTGTGGCAGTGGGCTGCCTAATGGAGGGGTCTAGTTCCTCTGCAGCTGTTTGCCTGTAGCGGAAGTAAGATGCATACTTCTTCACATTAGCTTGCTTGCTTGCCAGCTCCTCAGCTGGCATGCCTTTCAGCATAGGAAGCAGCTCTGACACATTACCTGCATCAGGCAAGCCGTGACCATAACTGGCAGATTGAATATGCACGAAAGGTAGCCCTAGGACACATCTTTTGTGTCTGCGGCAAAAATGAGAAGAAGCCTACAAAGCATGCGGATGCATGCCAGCATGGCTGATGGAATCACATCAGGGCAAGTGTGTGCATGCTGAGTTACAAAAGCTCCAGCCAATTGGCAGGTTTTTGGCGGTGTCAGAGCAGTAGCAGATTTGGGCCTTGCCTATTGTTCGGAACAGCTTGCTGACATCTGCATCCAGGATCCACCAGGAGTGGTCATACACGCTCTTGGCACGTTTCCCGGGCGCCGGCTGCTGTATCGCCACAGCGGGTGTTGCCAATTCCATATCCCTGCATTGCCATTACCTCAACTGCATTGCCATTACCTCACTTGCAAACCGCAAAGTGCCAAACAGAAACTTTGCACTTTGCAGACACTGCCAAACCACAAATTCCAGACTGCATTACCAAATCTAAGCACTCAAAAAGTCGGCATCTATTAGAACTCCCGCGATGATATTGCACCATGCATAGTCCACATGTGTTAAATTTTCACATCAGATGTGTGCTTACCTATAGGCAGCCAGCTCCACAAAGATGGCAAACGATGAATAATCCACCCACTGTGCCAGTGGCAGGGAGTGCCATGGTGGGCCTAAGAACACCTGCAGAGAACACAACAATCATATAAAGTAACATGCAGCTCTGCTATCATGCACAATAAAGTAAATTGTCCCCACATGGACCTTGAATCACAATTAAGAATACATCTGGGTATCTTGCATTATCAAAGTGTGGAATTTGCCTTTCTTTTGAGCCCCTCAGCCCTCGCTTCTAATTCTTGAACTTGATTTGAGCAGGCCATATCCTGGCGTCCCCAATTTCGTAGGTTCACATGGTACTGAGCGGACTGATAAACCGAGATGGAGGTGATATATTGTTCTTAGAGGATGCGATGAGGGGCTTACTGGGATGCATCCAGCCAGCATGACATCTGTCAGCCGCCTGGTGCTGGCAGTCTCCCCAGCAATGACCAGGCAGAACTTTGACCGCCTCAGAGTTCCTCGGAGCTCCTTGTGCGAGTTCTGAATCAGGAATTAACACTGTGAGCTGCTTCAATCTGCATTTCAACCAGAGGAAGACACTCGCAAAGAGCAAAACAATTATTTTAAATCTCCCTCGCATGCATGAGGCCGCATGAACACAGTGCCGCCACAATTCTGTATGGTCACTCAGTTCTCTGTGGGAATGAAAAGAAGCAATAAAAACATTACGTGCTGAATAGTCATCGGAGGAAGCTGAGAACTGTAATAGAAGCTAAGGGGAAAAGGGGACTTACAGATTTGTCGCAGGCCACTTGCACGCCAGGAGCATGGAGGCCTTCCAGATACTCTACAGTGAACTTCCGGATGGCCAGCGCCAGCAAGTGATCTGAACAATGGCCTTGGAAGAAGAGATCGATGTCTCTCTCCACCTCTGCCACGTTACCATCCTCTACAAACTGCACAATAGATATCCACACTGGCATGCCGAGTATATAAACGTGATGATTTTTTCACCAGATAGTTGCCAAATTTATAAGCTCATCCCTGCGTTGCACTGTGGAGAATTTGGGCTGTCAAGGGGAGTAGAGAGAGCACACCTCTGGGCTGCTGTAAGGCACCACCAGGAAGTTCCTGCGGCCCTCATCGGCTGGGCAGTAATAGCGGATGGGAGCTTCCACAACAAGGTGCAGGGACCTGTGACATAGTGTTGGTTGTCACGTCACGCCCTTTTGGACAAAACGGCAGAAGCACTGAGGCGCCTGGGCTTGATAATCGGCATGAGAATGTGATAGGAGAAAAGTGGTGGTACCAGGAAAAGTCCTTGCAGAATTGGCTGTAGATGCCACTAAGTGGATGTGGCTCAAAGAATACAAAGTCCTCACCATCAGCTTTCCCGAACCTGAAACAGAATCACTTATGTCACAATTCACATGATGAGGGGTTGTGGGCAGAAATTCTTCGGCACCAAATCAGGAGCATAACAATGCTCACCTTCTTAGGCGAGTCAACCTTTGGTACCCCTTGTAGACATCAAGATGCGGAAACAAACCGTCATTTGCGTGCATATTCCCGATCATCCATTGCACATAGCAGTAATCGTACACAAATACAGCATCAGCGGAGCTGATGTCTTCGTTGTAGTAGTCTGAACTCCTGTACAAAAGCGTGGAGAACTTGAGGGATACGTTGCATTTAGTCACTATGGGTCACCCGCATCAGTACTTGATCTCGTGGCACTGAACCAACGACAGAGGGCCAATGAATACCTTAAATAATGCTGCAGCCAATATGGCCCTGCAAAATGGGATATATTATGCGAGCCGTGCTGCTGGCATGGAGGTTTTGTGCACGTCCTGATCTGTCCCTTGTCGTCAGCGACGATCCTGCACACAATCCCCGATTAACGATTAACGGGAAATGATGGCAGTCAGGCATTGAAATGTGTCAAATTGAACCTTCGCTCACTTCTGTTCGGGGTTGCATGGCGGCATGCCAAGAACTGGATTAGACAAGTCAAGCATTCCAATTGTGCATTTCTTGCTTCCATGCTGACTAGTTTCAAGGGCGTTGATGCTCCATGCAAACAGGAGGAAAATGCCTGCAGCTAACTGGTGGTGCAAGGTTGTAGTTCTGCTCATCGTGCAGAGAATAAAGTGCTTTTCATGTGATTTCACTCGGCTGCATTGCACAGCTTCGTCTTCTTGCATGTGCTTGGAATAGTTCGATCAACTGCGGAACAAGAGAGGCCAGCAAACGCATTTGGCGCCACACTTGCATGATCGCCACGTGGACATGCTATCACGTGCCGACAACTTGGCAAGCATGCAGTTGCAGTCCAGCTGCCCCATTTCCTACAGCTCACTAGATTACACACACGCTGAATATGCCTTCCACACGTGGATGTGATATGCTTGATCAATGATCAGCTGTCGCTCTTAGCTATAGCCTAAATTGAGCGTTTTTTATGGCAAGTTGAACCCAGCTGGGTTCAACTGCAGGTGGAGTCGCAATATATACATTGATGACGATAGTCGCGACAATTTTTGTGATGACAGTTCTAAAGCTACAGTTTGCATGCCGTCATGATCTCAGGCAGACACGTTCAGGTTTCACAATATACCGTATAGTACAATCCCCAATCATGCTCGTGTGCTCTAAATATACAGGTGAAATTTTGTATAGTGCTGAAGCTCAATGGCTCAATGGCTCAATGGTTGATCCCCAACATGCCATGTTTTGAGGTGCACATGTGAATCCTGTAAAACAGCTGAAAGCCTCTTACCAGATCCCACGTATTGTAATTTGGTTGCTGCTGCAGTTGCAAGCATGTTGCTCTTGCAATTGCGCATCTCAGGAGATCAGCTGCAGCTCTTGGTCGGATCTCCATCGTCCGACTTGAGGAAGGACTGCCAGATCAGCGTCCTCACTGCTTCTTTCTCAGCATACACATCCTCTGGCGGTTTGAACCCATCCAGTTCTGGCAGTGACTCGCGCTGCTCAGCCATCAGCGCCACTGGTGTTCCCACTTTCACCTGTTGTGGCAAGAATCAATTGTCTCGATCAGAGAAGCAAGCCCGTAAAGTATGGAGCCCTGCACGTTACATATCACACTGAGTGGTGTCACCAAAGCAAGCTAATGCTTGCAAATCAGCCTTTATTTTTCTTTCTTCTGAGCGGCTGAGATCTCTTCTTCACTCTCTGAAATCAACAGGGCTTGCATGTGCCGCCAGCGGCTCAAGCAATGGAGCCAGCATTTCAACATGGAAAGGCGGTATGTTCATTGTAAAACCGGTTGTTGAGTGAAAAGCAGCGCACCTGCTTCCCCTCCGGTACCAGGTGGCTGTGCATGACGCCTTCCTCCTGCACACCAAGCGCCACTCTTCAGGTACACACAACCTCAGCTGCGCAGACAAAGACATCCAATATACACGCACGAAATGATCGCAGCATTGAGCTCGTGGGAATGAAGGGCTGGGCAAGCCTGGGATTGTCTCAATCACTGACACTCTTTAAAGGATGCAGAGAAGAAAGCGCAAGCACCTGAGCTTCCACAAGCAGCGTGACATTGCCGGCAAACTTGCCGACCTTGTAAGCGTTCTCTGTCAGCTCCTCTGTGTCCACCTCCATGACGATGTCATACTCTGCCACCTCATCTCCTGGTGCCTGCTCAGCAAAGCCTGGTTGTTGGTAACTTGTGTGCACCATCAGCTACCACTGACCTGTCCAGTGTCCTCCGTATAACCCTCTACACCATCTATGTGGAGATGTGCCTCGAGAGCCTGGAAATCACGCTTGAGTGGAAAAGTTGGATGGGGACGTTGATCACACCTTGACCCATTTGGAGATGGTGCCTGCGGTCATGCTGGGAGACAATTTCGGCATGGGCACGATGATCGCACTGCCGCTATCGGCAGACATAATTCTGCCAACCTGCTGGAAGGGTGCTGAGCACATGTGGGAAAATGTGGACCCATGCAGCAGGACAAAATTGCGCAGGCATGTCATGGGGGCTGCGATTCTGTACATTACAGCCATGATGGCTTGATCTGGAAATCTGATATTATTAGTATGGGTTACTATCCTTACAGCAGTGCTCGATAGTTCTTGGATCACTTACATTCAAGCAACAGCGGAGGAGGAACCTGGAGTGTCTTGCCACGAGCTTCGATAGAAATGCTGCAGGAACAGCAAAAGTGAGATACAAAGTACATTATACAATCAACGGACTCATGAACAGCCAGGTCTGCGACGCAAATTTCATATGCCTAAAGCTGGGCAGGGGATAAAATTCAATTCGTGGCTCAAAAGCAACGAAGGAAAAGCGCAGAAGCGCCGGTCTCTCATAAGGTGGGCGCTGTAAACTCTTCTTAACAGCGCGGATCAAATGGCTTCGCAAACTATCAGTGGATCTCTGGCCCAAGCGCACGCCGCCCAGGCGTCGCGACCCTCTGTGCCTGCGAAGGTGCTCGCCTGGACTGCACCTGTTCCTGCTAGATACGAGGAGAGATCCATATGGCGTCAATACATATCATAATCATAGTCCACAAGGACTGGAACATATGTGTACCTTCCTGTAGTCTACAGTAATCTGGATGGGTCCAAAGTGGGCTATCTTATCCAAGCCAGCAGATGATAGTTTTGCGATTGGGCCAGAAGTAGCACGAGCAGCGGCATTTCACGAATGCAACATGCTTTCAGGGCAACCGTATTAATTGCATACATTATCAAGCCACATTGCTGGGCCAGTGCAGAGTCTGAGGATCTCTGATGTCGGACACAGGCTGCAGCGCTCCGTGCTGCATGCTTCGGCCAGACAACCGCCCCGGCCCGTGCCAGCAGCTTTAATGGCGCATCTCTCCTCTCTATGGCTCCTCGCGCCGCACTGCGCTCAGCCAACAGGAGATCGGCCCTCCTCACGCAGGCTAAGGTGCTCCCTGCTGCACCTGATGTCTGCCTCTACCTGTAAAGTTGCCCCCTTTGGGTGAATGTATGGAAAATATGTATTCCATAGAGGTCTGTCAAACATCAAATCTCTGTACGATAGCTCGCCACTCATCATAGTACAGTCTTCTGAAGGCACTCTCTGCAACGCTGGCAGATTGGGGACACACTGGAGGAGTTCCTAGTGGATGCCACCAGCGACCCCAAGCTGCGCCAGGTCTTGATGAGCCTGGCAGAGGCAGTGCGCACCATTGCATTCAAGGTGTGTTCCCATGCCTCCTGCACACATCAGAGCCGTGAACTGCAGTCATCTTGCATGCACACCTGTAGATGCAGTTCCCCCTTATGACATCTCCCTACCATGCTTGCTCGCCTCGTAGCACATCTCTGTTCTTTGCATATAAAAGTGCACCTCTTTACATTACCAGCAGCTTGCAGCTTCCTTCACAATACAAGATAATGCAAGAGGGAGCGCTACCGTTGCAGCCTGTGTCCGCGCCCACAGAATTTGCTGCACCCTATTACAAAAAGTCCCCGCCCCGGGCTGGCGGCTGGCGGTACAAGTACGGAGCAATTCGCCCATGATCAATTGGGTCTTGCCTGGTTTCATCAGGATATGGACGCGCCTTTACCTGGATAGCCTTTACCTGTGGCAGCCTTTACCTGCAGCTTGTTTTTCAGACGCACCTTGCCTCTGGCAGGTAATCTCTTGGAGATCTCAGAGCAGGATTCTGATTTTGATTTTGACGTGGTGTCAGGTGCGCACGGCGTCGTGTGGAGCGGCCAACTGCGTCAACACATTCGGAGATGAGCAGCTTGCAGTGGACCTGCTGGCAGACAAGCTCCTCTTCGAGGCCCTTAAGTTCTCTGTGAGGCCCCCTCCCCACCAACCCCACATGTGCTCGCTGCTGAGTTCTTAAATTGCTCAAAAAGATACTGACTTCTGATGTGTCCACCAGAAATGCTAACTTCAGTGACATAGTCACAGAGGGGCCTTGTGCCCCTGTGAGACCTCGTATTTTTGCATGCATGCTGCACTTACATGCAGAAATATAGCGCCCTTTCCTTATTGGGCTTTGTCTCCGCTTCTACCTTCTATAATCTTGGGGATCATCATGACACGGAGGAATTGCTGCGGTGGCCGCCAATCGGCGCTAAGGGTATTTTATGCGCGCGCTGCAGGGGGTGGTGAAGTACGCGTGCAGCGAGGAGGTCCCGGAGCCGGTGGACATGCAGGGAGAGGGCTTCAGCGTCGCATTCGACCCCCTGGACGGTTCCTCCATCGTGGACACCAACTTCACCGTCGGCACCATCTTCGGCATCTGGCCCGGCAACAAGCTCACCGGCATCACCGGCCGCGACCAGGTCTTGACTCCCACCACCGGCGCTTTGTTTTTTATTTTCTGTTTTCGACGTGCGCGGTACTGCGCCATTAGTAGCGCCTTCGCAAGCCCATATTTGAGCTATGTAAGCTGTGGGGAATGCGGTCTCTGTCTCTGCACGGCCTTTGTCTGGACTCTGCACCCGCCCACCGCACTTGTCCGAGACCTGTGCAGTGTGTGAAGAAGTGAATCTCACATGCTCGTGCCACGGGGCCAAGTCTTGGGTTGTCAGCTGCAAGTTACGGTACAAGTCTTCTTGTATGCAACGCCAGCTGTCCTCTGAAGGCTGACACGTTCTTTGATGGCTTGCGTGCAGGCAGCTGCTGGCATGGGCATCTACGGCCCGCGCACGATCTACTGCATTGCGCTGAAGGACGCGCCAGGCTGCCACGAGTTTGTGCTGCAGGATGACGGCAAGTGGCTGCACATCAAGGAGACCACCGAAATCGGTGCGCGCCCCTACTGCCTGGGATTTTTGCAGACAAATTGAATCTTCGGTAGCCCGTGCATGGAATATTGAGGATGCAGAAGATGAGTGGATACCTGAGTGGATGACGAGGCTGTTTTGGCCTTATGTCGATTGGGGGGCGCGGCAGCTCTGGAACATTGCATCTTTGTTAGCAGTGAGTGGCAAGCTGATGCATCGCATCGCCGAGAAATAATGCTTGAGCTAATGTCCTTCAACATCTGGCTGAGAATCCCCTGGAAGAGCACAGCCCAGCGGCAGTTTCCTTAGGCCAGCCGCCACTTACAACCTCGCTGGCTAAACGCATGCCCTGCATTGCCTGTTCAGGCGAGGGCAAGATGTTCAGCCCCGGCAACCTGCGCGCGACCTTCGACAACCCCAACTACGAGCGCCTCATCTCCCACTACATCGGAGAGAAGTACACGCTCCGCTACACCGGAGGCATGGTCCCCGATGTGTTCCAGATCATCGTGAAGGAGAAGGGCGTGTTCACCAACGTGACATCCCCCTCCACCAAGGCCAAGCTTCGCATCCTGTTTGAGGTCGCTCCCTTGGCACTCCTGGTGCGCGTTCCCTCCCTTCTCCTGCTCTTCACAGACCTCACAATAGCCTTTGCGCGATGCGTGCGGAATGGTGCTACTGTCTCGTTGACTCGCATGCACCTCCTTGCTTTGCACTTCACTAGTTTTCCGAATTCGCTTGGTAAAAAGTTACGGAACTCCTGGCATCATCTGGGAACAATTCAAGTCGGGTGTCCCTGAGGTGTTACAGACTCAGGGCAGTCAGAACAGAGGTTGCTCGCGCACTTTCAGCATGCGCCCGCATCTGCTTGGCTTGGGCATCACTCAAGCTTGAAACTTGACACTGAATCTGCAATGCTCCGCAGATCGAGAAGGCTGGCGGCCATAGCAGCTGCGACGGCTTGTTGGTGTCCGGTCTTGATGTGGAAATCACTGCTCACGACCAGCGGACGCAGATCTGCTACGGGTCAAAGGCCGAGGTGCAGCGCTTTGAGGAGTATGTCTACGGCCAGTCACCCCGCTTCGCTGAGGTGGGACAGTAACCCCAATAAACTCAAAACCTTCGTACAGATGTAAAAGCGAGCCAAATCAAGGTTCTGTAATATTTTGTATATATTGTCGGGTGGTGCTGGCAATACAAAGTCGCATAAGATGCAATTTTCATCTGACTTGTTGGAGTGCGGCTCAATTAGATTCAATGCTCAGCAAGCCGCAATTCGTCTATCCCGCAGAATTATATGATGGCTGATATTTGCATGTGTGCTGCTGCTGTAGGTGGAGGCCAATGCCTGATCAGGCAATTCTGACCTTACAGTCAGCTTCGGAACGCCTGCATGCATCTTTGTACGCTGGCTGGGATTTCAGCGCTCAATCAGGGCTGAAGCAGCATGCTCCCAAATGGAGCTGCTACCTCGGATTGCTGTAAAGGGGCTACCGGTGCCATGGACACTGGGCATGCAAGATGAGCAGGCCCTGTTATCAGCTGCATGTGTTGGGCCAATCAGCCTCTCGGACAATGCAGCCTGTGCTAAATAGATGAGCTTTCTAGATTGAGGCTCTCACATAGTGCAGCAAGGGAGCATGCTGCAGTTTGAAGCAGAGGGAGAGTGAATGAGCAGCGGCAGCACCTTGAGTGGCTCTCATTGGCTTGGGAGCTTCCAGGCTCAGACCTATCTTCAAGAGTTAGGTCAAGTCAGGCAAGAGAAGGACCTTTAATTGCAGGCGGTACCATACTAGCTGACCTTCCCGAGAAGACAAGAATTTCCAAAGTTTTGTCAGCAGTTCTGTGCGTTGTGCGCTGGATGTTTAGCTGTTTCTTCTGTAAAGCGAGGCAGAATGGAAGACATACCAGGCAGTGCGAGATCAACTTTGTTAACACATATCAGACCGGTATACATATCTGGCATCGGTACTACCACTGCGTCTACCACGGAGTCTGCTAGTAGCAGCCCGCATCGTTGCGTTTGATACACTAATAAGCACACTATAATTAAGACACCACTGCAGTGCTGGTAGCCTCGTCTGTGCTGAGCATGATGTAGCAATCATGCTATCGCACCTTCATGCTCTATGGTGATTGATCCATCGCTCACTGTGGCATGGTCACGCTTTGCCAAGCGCAGTTGCATATATTTATAGACGAATGCCTTCCTTCCAGAAGTTCCCCGAGGTCATTTCCGGGCCCCCAGAATGTTCTTGACCCGCTGCACGCGCCGCACAGTCAGCGACAGTCGCTCGTCGCCCCTTTTTATCACCCTTGCCTCAGGGTCAGGCAATGCCCCCCTGTTCGCCACTGTCTCATCCAAGGCCTCCTCTTCCACCTTCCACAGATAATTGTATTTAGCTGCAAACTCAATTGCGTCAGTCCAACACTCTTGTTTAACGCTCCACTGTGATCGATGACTCCACAGGGCCTTAAGAGAGATCCAGGGCTGCCCAGACAGCACTTCCGGTTGTCGCTGAGCAACCCCAGGATTTCTGATCTGCCTAGTAGAGCTAGAGCGACAATGTAGTAAAGGTTTCTGGGGTGGTACAGATCAACGTTCCAGAGCCCAGGAGCAAAAAATGCGATCCCTGGGGCTATCCCCCTGGGATATTGAAACCCTGCCATTTTCTGATAAAGAGGCTACCTTACTGCTGATGACTTCTGCAAAGTGCATCAGGGACTCAGGCATAGGAGCATCGGCCAACCAGACGCAACGCTTCAAATAGCTCTCCATTGCGCACGCTTCATCGTACATCACGAGCAACAGCAATTCCCTGCTCTTCGACGCCGCAGTTCAACACCAAGCCGCATGCTTCACCTTTCTCGAAATCAAGATCGGTGCAAGCTGCTTTAAGATCTTGAGTTGGATTTATAATATATTTATCGCCAGGGTTTATGAGTTAGTAATAATAAAGGCCTAAGCCCTAAATATAGAGTGCTCACCATATCAATGCCGTGCAGGCAGTGGGTGTAGGCATCGCCCCTGAACACAAGCAGACTGCGCGGCTGCAGCGCCACCGAAAAAACCGGGGATTTGACGTCACCTGCAAAGGACATGCATTCATACTCAACTTTCCCACTCCAACGCCCTCCAACCTACCCTGTAGGTACAAACAGCCTCCACAGAAGGGTAATAAACATCATTTTGGCGGCACCAACACAGGGCATGCAGTTCCTAATCTTGATGCAATGGCAGGACAGGGGCCTACCAAACTTCAATGCATGTGCATGTACATGTAATCCTCTCTGCCAAAACCAAGGGTAAGAGAGGCAGCATAGGGCTCTACTCCCCTTGCCCACACAGCACTCTGCAGACCTGCTCCCCAACAGCGCTTCTCAACTTGCTTATGGATGCGGAAAAGCACCTTGCGCTCCGGCACGGTCGTCGCTGCTGCGCTTGCGGCTGAAGCGCATCACAGCCGGGGCCGCCAGAGAAAGTATGCACACTCCCGGGTGGTACAGCGGGCCATCCTGCACAGTCAGCAGAATCCTACAAGATCCCAGAGCACCAGTAGAAACTGGCCTCGCTAAGCCGGTGATATAGAGGCATTGTCATGATTTTTCCGGATCAAAGCGCCTATTCATATCAGAGTTCCCCATTCGGTTGATTGACAAGCTGGCAGCTGCAGCTGGCTCTGCCATGCTGTTGTGCTGCTTAAAATGCTCCATCAGCTGCAGTCACTTGTCAGTGCCGCACTGAACCCGACGCGCTGAACTCCGCCACGTTGTGCTGCTAAAGAATTGGCAATCTGACTGCTGGCAACCAGCGGACCTTCATCATCTTGCTCTGACACCACTTGCTACTGCATTGCTCTTTTGGCAGACAGAATTTGTGTGGTACTCCTATGCACCGCAGCTAAGTGGTTCACCTGGTGTGGCATGATGCCCTCTCCAGAGCGGTACGCGTTGAGCAGCACATGGTTTGCCTCCAGCCCCGGCCCAAAGGCCTCAGTTTCCTCTGCCAGCCGCCTCAACAGCGGCTGCAGCCAGCTGCGCAATACATTGTCATCGTTTGCAACCACAGCATCTCCTGTTTCATGTGCTGACATTGCCAGCAATGCATACTCTCTGTATTTGTGGCCCGTGGTTCTTCCCTGGTATCCCCTGCTGGTATCGTCCTGCCGTCCGTCCCGACTCTGTGCATGGAGATGCAGCTTTGTCCATGCTAGGCAAGGGTGTACCATTGTTTGGAGCCTGTATATGTAATTTACCCAAAGGTTGCTGAAGCATGGCAGGGAGCAATCACCTGGGAACAGGCGACTGCAGCAAGACGCCCAGCTTCTCATGAACAGTGCCCCCATAATTCCTCAGGCGACGACCTGAAACCTGTGTTCCCACATACAAATTCGACCTACCCGATTTAAGTGCATCAAGCACGTTTTACGACTGATCTAAGTGAGAATGAAGCACACGAGAATTTCCATTCAGAACAAGAATTGCAAGGACTTGGACGTAGCAGACAAGTGCAAAGATCGGAGCCCTGCCTTGATCCAGGGTGCCTTAGATGCCCTGATCGCTTGGCATAGACGTTCTTCATCATCTACGGATATATATTCAGGGATGTAGAATATTTCTGGAAGCAATCCAATTCTATGCTTCTCAAGCATCAGCTCTGGCTCAGACTGGCCATAATCAATGAATTGCGCTGTTGATAAGACATTTTGAACTTATCAAAGACCCACCGAGACAACAGATCGGATCTAGCGTCCTTGCAATCGGATGATCTGGCAAAATGATTTTGGTACAGATCTCTGGATGTTGCAGAGTAGCGAGATGGGTCAGAGCAATGAAACTTCCTTTTATTTAGGACTATTTACGTAGCCGTCTTGTGCACTTCAACAGCAGAGCACCGAAGCCTGGAGTTTGAATGAGTCAGTTGGTGCGCACGTGCAAATGCCTGACAGGTCCTCGGTCATGCAAAGCCAATTAACACAAGCATGGATATCTACTGGAATGGCATGGCATGCTTACCTCCACAATCCAGCCAAGAAGGCTGAATTTCTGTTCACGTCGTGCTGTTGCCCAAAGGCATCGCGCAGGCGACTAACACCGGGATGCCACACTTGCCGGCAAATTGAGGCAAAGTTTAAACACTTGCAGAGGCAGCGGCCAAGATTAAGCTTCTTGGATGATCCTAACCTAGAACATTAATATTTGCCCAGGAGTGCATGCGGATGGCGTTGGGTTAACGCTTCATGTGCGATTGCATTAACATTTACTGAACTTCACTTGAAGTGTGCGGTGCTTGTGGTGACAGCTGGCCTCCATGCATGGTTCCATCCGGTTGCGTAGCGGCCGGAGAGCTGCGCAGCGCAACAATTTCCAAGCAGTCTCCCAATAGCTGCCCAGTGAGCATGTGGCAGTGATTGCTCAGAAAACACCAACTGGTTGCACAATCCAGCGAGTCCGTCAGCTTTTGCACAGTCAGGAGGTCTACGTGATGATTGCCAAGCAACACATCTTTGACCAGCCGGCTCTGTCGCTATAATCTCTGCATGGAGAGCCAAACACGTATGTATGAACGGCTGAGCAACAATGCAATCTCATGGGCATATATGTCCTAGATCATGTTCAGTGTCCAACATGCGTTTCCATTTTTGACAGAAGTTCAAGCTGCTTCCAAATCTGTCTAGACTTGGAGCCGCCTGTGACTGCCTTAGAACTGCAGAATGTGTTCCCTAACTCCAAGCTGTGGATTGAAAACGTTAACGTACAGGTGGTCAAGGTGCTCCTGATTGTCTTCTATGCGCTTGAAGTGAGCAGTAATCCTTGAAAATTGATCTGCACCTATTTCAGCATTGCAACAATTTGTGAGCAGCCAAATCCCGGTGTAGGTAAATACAATAATGACCAGAGCTGCACTTTAAGGAAATTTGTATGATGACAGCCAATACAAAGGCTGGAGGAGAGATGGCCTTGAGGATATACAGGCCCACAACACAAGTAAGCATGTGTATTTACGCATTAGCATTATCATTCAGCCAATCTGCCTTGGACAGACTAACGCTGTCAATTGCAATCCACTAACCCAAATTACACCAGATGCATGGCAACATTTACGTCCGTACCCCATCGTCAAGTGTGGAGTTCTTCAATGTCAGAATCGTCTCAGAATCAAAGACTTGGAGTTCAGAAAACACTGAAAGATGCCATTACTAAAACTACTGAACAACTAATGCATGCGGAACGTAAGTCTGCTGTGTAGCAACGCTAAGTCTGATTCTCACACAGTTCTAAATGGGTCTTCCTTTTTGCTGTGCAGCAATCCTACGCCTCTGAGTCCTCAGTGTCAGTCCTGCACGACAAGAATATTGTTTGCTTAATGATAGTTGATATATTACGTTACCAACACTGAAGAACACTATAGTAGCTACTCTGCAAGCGAGCAGCCCTGCTGAATGCTGCTTCTTCACTTCCTGTGTGAATGCTGCTCATTCTAAAACCCGCAACAAAAAATTGTTTTTACTGATTAGCCTTCAGTACCCCTTGATTTATGCAGGGGTTTCTACACGTATATCTCGTTTGATTTAGGGTGTAACTTAAAACCCTTAAAGATATAGTCAGATGTAGGAACCCCTGATTTATTTCCAAAAAGGGTGGATAAATAAGACCCTATCCCCAAAATATAAATTCTGTGATAGTTTTGAGACCAGACATGGAAAGCTCTCGACAAGCCAAATTCAATGGAGCATGACCCTGGAATTTCGGAGTCAGGCAAACCCCAAGAAGTTGCTTTGATCAATTTCCTGCGCCGCCGGGGGTGCGGTTTTGGAATGAGCACTACAGTATGCCCTCCTTGTGATCAGCGCGTTTTTAGGAAGAGCGATATTCTCAAGTCATCGGCCTGGACTACTTGGAGCATTGAATCGTAAGAGTAGAGGTCGTCAACAAGGAATGGTCATATGCACAATTCAACTGCAGGCGCACCTGGCTTTGAGGCTTGTGTTGGCAGCAGGGTCAGTCAGCAGTGACCTTGTCAGCCTGCACCAACAAATGATGAAATCAGTTCTGATCCACATGCACAACAAAATCACATCGTCTACAGAACATTCAAGCCAGCGAGAGCATGCCAAGGAAGATGTGCAGAAATATTTCCGTATCAGCCAAAGAGACTGGGAATGACAGCGCCATAATGCATGTAATATCAACAAAACACCTGTATTGACTGCACGCTGTGTCACCCGTGAGGCTAGGGCCTTTTGGAGATAAGCCCCACCGCATTCTGTTTAGCTTGGTTCCACATGTGCTGCATGCAGCCAATGAGCACACCAGGCATAGCAAAGGGTTGCACCATTTTCTCCCTCTAGGAGGTCCTCGAAATATATACATGGCTCAGGACATCCCAACATCCAAGAGGGCAGAGCTGACGCCAAGTCAGCGTGAAAAGAACAGTGAGGGTGCACAGGGCATGCTGAAAATACGAGTGCAGAGTCTTGTCTGCAGTGCAAGTTGGTTGGCTATCTTCCTCCCTATACAACGTATGCCGGTACTTTCACTCGAAGAGACAGACTGCCCCAACTTCTTGTCGCCCTTGCAAAAAATTTATTTAGGGTCTAGGGTAACTAACTCATGCCTAAACATAAGAGGGTCACGTCACGTGGGTTATAATTCCCTGTACTGGATTTGAGATTTTTCGAACTCGGGTGCAGGTGATGGTGTTTCTGCCCATGTCCTCTCTTTCACTACTCGAATGACTGTGGTGCCCCTTTGACTGAGCCAGGCTTGCCTTTGCACACACCTGCTATGCATGCTGTATTAGGTCACCCCACCTAGGGGTCAGCTGGTCGCTAAAGGCCAGAAAATCACATTTCCTGGAGCCCCCTGAAGCAGGGTTCTGCAAAGGGGCGGGTTTAGGGTTTAGGCGCCTGGGTGTGCAGCGCACAGCAGCAGAGCCCTGACCTTAAACCCTTGAATTGATCCCAAACCCTATGCATCAAGCAGGGGTTATGAAAAGGGGTGCGCACCGCTCGGTGTGCTTGCGCTGGCGCTGCGCGACGAAGAGCAGCAGAGCAACGAGAGCCACAACCGTGCAGGGGATGAAAACCGCCGCCCACACCGGCAAGCCGCCGGTTTTGTACACCTGTGGCAAACAGCGGTCCAGTGTCACAAATTAGAGACGCAGATCGATCCGATTATTATTCTCTGGACCCCAAGGCCTCAGTTCGGGTCTTTGCCGCCGTGGAACCCGGGCCAGCACATTTAGGGTTACCCTAAACCCTAAACCCTAAATATAGAGCGACCCCGCAGGCTTTGTGGATCTGCAGAGCTAAGATTATGCACATGTCTTTCGTGAGTCAAGGGCTGTATTTTCAAGGGGAGTATAAGAAGAACTTCTTCTTATACTCCCCTTGGTGTTTTCAAGGTGCTTGGAGCATGCCAGGCGCAAAAACATCCCTGCTCTGCACAAGACCATTGCCCGGACATACAGCTCTCAACGGTACTCACAGGCTTGATTGTACACTCCCAGGTGCCTTGACGCATGTTGCCTGCTCTTCTTAACCAACCGCACTCATTCAGAACTCTCTTCCCGGCTCCTAGTACAGCCACAGTCACAGGGGTGGCGTCTCATTCCATCTCCTTTAGTGATTCTCTGGGCTTTCTTACCAGGTGCCCTGTAGGTTGGGGTTACAGCACGCATACCGCCGCAGGTTGTCAGGCGAAGTGAGACTTCCTCTAGCATGTAGAAGAACCACTTCGTCAGGGGTACACCAACAAATAGATGCCGATTGATGAGGGGAATTCACCTTGTCCTGGCGCTTGACCTGGGGCACAAAGTCCGCGGTGGGCTGCTGCTGCTGCTGGAGGGTGGATATGCTCTGCTGCGTCGTTCCCATCGAAGCCCCCGGCTGCAGCGCGGGGGCGTATGCCGATGGAGTCGCCGGGCCGAGCGCGGCCGCCGATGTGCCGGTCCAAGAAACCTGCGAAGATCTGCGCGCCAGGACAAAGGTTGTTGGTCACGACATGACAGTTGCAAATTTAGAAATCCTGTAGTGGAGAGGAAAACCCAAATCACATTCATGCAGCTTGCAGAGGTACCAAACTGTAACTCATATGCTCAGATGCAGCAACGGGACCATACCATACATCCGAAAAGTTTGTCTCTCTGGCTGACAAATCTGCACCATTTAATCAAACGATTTTTGCCACTGAGGAAGCTCTGCTTCCGTACCCAGACCCCCGAGTACTGAAAATTGTGGGAATTTTGCTGCAGCTTTGATTGCTATCTGCTGGGCTTGATGCAAGGGCAGAAGCGTTGCTTGAAGTGCTGAGATGATACATGACTAGACTGCACAAAGAGAACACAATCTGCTGCAGCAGAACGCATGTGCAGCACAGCCAGACATGTCAGGCCAAACATCTCACGCGTAGAATGCATGCTTATCTTTACTCTGGGGGTGAAGGCAAAATTTGCAGAAGCCAGGAGGGTCCCGCAAGACTTGCTGCGATACAAGCTGCAGTTTGACATCAGCAAGTGTGGCTGTCTGGATCGTATGCATCCCCCACAGGCAGCTGCAAGGGGTTTGGAAAAGAAAATAGAGAATACGCTGAGAAAGCGGTGAGTCACCCGGTGAACTGGGGCACGGCTGGCGCGTCCAGCTGGCTGATGCCGCTGACCTGGACCTGGCCAAAGTTGGGGATGTAGATTGGAGCGCCCTCTGCATCCTTCAGAGAGTTTGCCAGCTCCTTGGCTGCTGCTGTGTCATCGTTGGGGTAGGTGATCTGCAGCGGGAGATGCATGCATGCCAAGATCAGCAATCGCAGGTCATTTGTTTGCTTTTCATGAACTGAGCAAGGCATCGTAGGCTGGAGCTTGCTTCACACAGCTGCATGCATAGGCACAATAGCTGCACAACAGAATGACAGATGTGCTGAATACATTAGTTATGAAAAAGAGTTCAATCTGATGCCTTTCTGGCCGGTGTTCTGCAGCAATTCAAAGTCCTTGCTGACGTTGAGCCAGGCAACATTAACGCCTCCAAATTGCCTCAGCAATCTGTAGGATGCTGGGTTGGAAGAGATATTTGACTCCAGACACATGGAAAGACTCAGATGCAGACCCTACAGAATCCTTAAGACCCCGATATCAACCCCTGGATTGTATATTCACCTGGGTGTTGACGGTGACGGTGGATGCTGAGGTGACTCCGACGATGCTGACCTGGCTCTCCGCCACGTTGGCGCCCTGAGCGATGCCGCTGATGTAGGATGCCTGCGCGCATGACATCAGCACACCCGCGTCAGCATGTCAGCACGCACTTGCAATAAAGTAGAAACCTCAGGCAACCAGCTTGACTTCCAGGGCATTTAATCTACTGGATGCTAGCAATTTACCCGACCAGAACAGGCAGGGAGCTGCCCACTACCCTGGAATTGCTTCCCTTGAAAAAGCGGTGCTGCAAGGCCATGCCAGGACTTAAGGCTCAGCGCGATGCTCAAATTTAAGACTTGCGATCAGGGAGTCAGGACTCAAGGGTGGGAGTTGACAGTTCAGGCAAAAGAAGAGGTCCACAGGCAGATCAGAGGAGGGCCCTCATGGGCACTTCCAGATATTGCGCTAATGGGGCGCTCCAAGTAATGTTGAACCCAAGGCAGGAAATAAGGAAATAAGCGCGCCTTGTAGGAAGGCCACTGCGTGGGGGTGATGTCGAGCAGGTGCGACTGCCAAATGACTGACGGGTGAGTCGCCGCCGTCAGCTGCTGCAGAACCATCGCGCCAAAGTTGGCCGCCGCTCTCTCCCTGACCTCCCTCGGCTGCGCCGGCGCGGCCGCCGCCTCTGCGATCTGGGCCCTGGGATGACAGTAAAGATAATATTAGGAAGGCAGATGCTATTGAACAAGGTCGAGGGACCCCATGCTCCCCTGCCATGTTGGGTGGGCGCATGTGCAAGTGTTTAGGGGCCCCCAGTATCGCCTTGGTGACGGCTGCATAAGGCCGCGTGCATGCCAGCAGAATGAAGGCTGCTCACAGCTTAGGGCATGCCTGGACTGCAGATGCGCACTGAAAATTTATGATGTGAGCCTGGAACTTCACTGCTGTGTCTGGGAGTTTTCAGAGCACGCACCACGAGGTATTACATGTGACTGCGTGAGTTGGCAAAGCTTGCATCCACACCGTACATTCAGAGGAACGGCACTGGAGTGAATAGAAGCAAGGAGCTCACCCGAGGCTGTCGCCGCCGTACTTGCGGTTGACTTGGATTGTGTTCAGGCCATCAGCGGCCGGCGCGGCGGCCGGGGCGGCGGTATTCTTCTTCCCCTTCTGCTTTGCCACGAGCGTGCGCATGTCATTGGGCGCCAGTGCCTCCTGCTCACCGTTTGCAGGCGCTGTTTCGGGTGCGGAGATGACCTGCAGACATATTTTATGTGTCAGAATTCGGCAAGACCGAAAATTCTGTACTGTAGTAGTCATTCTAAAACCCGCACCCTCGGCCGTGCGGGAAATTTTTCAAAGCAACTTTTAGTGGTCGTCCAGAACTTAAATGTACCAGGGTCATGCTGCATTGGATTAGGCTTGTCGAGTCCTTTCCGAATCTGGTCTCAATATTATCATAGGTTTTATATTTTGGGAGATAAGGTCTTCATTATCTGTATACTGCCCAGATACCAAAGCCAGTGTCGCCTAGCATGGACCTTCTCTCTTGTGCAAGGGTTCTATTGGCACTGCTCCTCCAAATGAGAGTGCACAGTAGGGGAATACTTCGTCGAGGAATGATGATGTGAGCGGGTGAGTCACCTCTACGTCGCTGGCGGGTGCAGCTGCGAGCCGGGCGAGCGTCTCCTCTGCCTTGTGCTGGAAGCTCTTGCCCGCGCCAGCCTTCTTCTGCTGGAACACCTGCATCGCCACATTTGAATTTTGACACAGCTCTCTTATCCGCAAGCCCTGGCATGCTGTTTAACTTCAGGGCTGACTCAGCACTGCATCGCAGGGACGCTGCAAACGTGCAACTTCAGAGAGAGACTCTACCTGAAACATCACTAAGTTTCTGCATTGAGTGTTGCTCTTGGCATGGCAAGCATCACATTGCCGCTTCAACCCAGTGCACATGACCTGATACGACAGCAGACTTTGCTCCCTGATGCAGAATGTGCCGGTAATGCACAGTTGGCAACTACTGTTCTGAATTCTGGAGGCGCCGGAAACTATTACCAAACAGAGAAGGCTAGTAAAATATTGGATGCTCAGTTGTCAGCTGTGGAAAAAACACCGAACCTACAAGGAAACACCATACTCTGCAAGGAAAAAAATATTTGAAGATTAGTAAAAGGTCCAATGCTGAGGTGTCGGCTGGGCAATAACACACCTTGAGGGCGGCAGGCTCCAGGGAGGGCTGGGCAGCAGGGGCCTGAACAGGCGCGGGCGCTGACTGGACCGCGCCAGCTGGCGCGGCGGCCGTCTCGAGGCGTGCGTCCTCGGGGCGGGTCGCCAATGGTTTGGCCTCCGCCGCGGTCTTTGACTTTGCCTTCTGAAGCGTCAGCACCTGTAGAGCAGCGGAGTGCGCATGCTTTGAAGTTTGAATCTAAAGCCAAGTTGCAGGTGTGCTGAGCAAAGCATTGCAGGTGCGAATGCCTCTAAAAAGGCTCAGTCCTGTGTGGAGTATGCGTCTTGCATGGCTCTGTTTTGATGCTGCTCCACGGCTGCTGATGTGACTGTGTGCTTGACATTCCAGCAGTGTCACAAACATGTCACAGCAGCGCCTCTTATGGTACAAGCTCCCGTTGTGCAGTGCAGGGCTTTAAGTGCGCAACAGACCTCCAGAGAACACCGTGATCATGCAAGTCATCTGCTTGAAGCCTGCACGTTCCAGGCACCAAGAGCGAAGCCATTTGCATGCAAATTTGTAATAACATGCCCATGCCATGCACACCAGGGGGACACTGAATACATTGTATTCAATTTCCCCTGTGGGGAACTTATGTATTTAGTAGCCCCTTCTGTATTTAGTATCCCCTGCTATCTTCCCCCGCACACCTGCACGTGGCGGACATTGGGCTCTGCAGCGGACTGCTCAACCTTCACAACCGTCAGGGTGGGCTGCTGCGAGGCCATCGATGAATCATCGCCGCCCGCCGTCTGCAGGATGTTGGACGGCTGCGTCACCTGCCACAACTCAGGCCAGTCAGCGAATTTCTTTCTTTCCGCTGCCAGAAATTACATGTTATGACTTGGAAGCGCTTTATGTAATAATGGACTTCTCTTCTTGATAGCAATGAAGTGATCCAGAAGATGGGTGACTCTCAGGATCAATTACTCTTGGAGCAAGCTTGCCGTTGCTGGGCAAGCTCGCGAGAGGTCAGCTCCATGCATGCTTCCAATATGGAGGTCCAAGGAATAGCTTTTGTTACCAGTACTGCTTTTCCAGTACTACAGGGCAAACCAGCAGTCATCGGTTTGTCGGCGATTAATCACCTGCGCGATGGCCTTTTTCTCCTCATTGACAGCGTCTGGCACGCTTGCGATGGCGTCCCCGGGCTGCGACTTCCGCGCAGCTTCTCCGAGCGCGGCAGTCGCGTTCGCCTTCTCGGTAGCTGCCGCGCTGTAGCGCTGGGCGAGGGTGGATGTTATGTTGGAGATGCCCTGGAACAGCTTGGACGCAATCTCAGCCGAGGCCTGCTCCTCCGCGAGCACCTGCCGGCGCATGCCTGACGGTGACTAACGGTGTATTTATGGATGTTATGAACTTTAGATGCTGTTCCAGAAGCTTGGTGCGTCTGCAGACGTACTGCAGATTATGGCTGCCAGATGTCTTACCCCTTTGATGGACTCAAGCAAACAGCGTACAGTAATCTCCTTGTTCTGCCAAATACCCCAAATAAGAGAGACCTGTCTCATGCACTGTTCCTACTATACAGCGACAGCAAATGCATCGCAGCATGACAATAGCAGGCCGGCAGCAAGCAGTTCTGCGCGTGACAAACTCTTGGAGACAAATCTTGGAACAACTGAGTGATTGCAAGCTCCTATTCATAGAGGAAAAACAAGTCAGGAAGGCAGAAGATACTCCTGAGGGGTGACTCACGCTCTCTGGGGTGGGGGCGTCCTGCTGGCCGATGACGTCATAGGGCGAGGCATCAGACACCTGCGGCTGCGCGACTAATCGGATGGCCATCGCGGGGCGTTCCTGCTGAACCACCTGGATACTGGGGCTTGCCTGCAGATCATAACAATCATAAACCTCTGAGACAATACCAAGCGGCAGTAATGTTTCCCTCTGGTGCTGCTCAACCCTGGACGGCTACAGTAATGCACCCTCTTCCTGCCAGAGGCAAGGTGCGCCTGCAGAGAAGCTGCTGGTGAAGACTACCACCACATCGTGAAATGGACTTGCCCGGACCCATGCATGACATTTTCAATTGCAGGCAGGATGATCATCATGCATACTGCTCTCAGCCTTCCAGGGATCAGCCACCAATGCTGCCAAAAGTGGGGACACTTTTTCCATTGCAGGATGTTCATTCTCACAATTGGTGCCCTCTGAACATCCAGGAACAGGCGGACCCACGTTGGCAAGTATTTCAATGCCCATATGCATGCATGCATGCATGCATGCACATATGCAATGATAAACGGAATGCTGCGCAGAAAGAGCAGTTACTGCACCTCGTCAGCAGAGTCCGGCTGCACCTCCCGGCTGGCAAGCAGGCTGGCAGCCCGTGACTCAGCGAAGGAACGAGAGTCTCCATAGGGATCCTGCTGCTCCTGCTGAGCCTGCTGCTGCTGCTGTGCCGCCGCCGCCAGCAGCGCTGCATATGGGTTGGATGCCACGATGCCTGATGGCTGCTCAGCCGAAAACACCTGTTGAACCAGGTCCTGTAGTCAATAGGCTCTTTTGTTTTATTCAATAAAATCTAGGTACTGCAGATCTTGTGACAATGCCAAGGATTTTGGGCCCCGTCTGCTGGGAGACTTGTGGAATGTAGGTGTGATGGCGAGAGAAGGGTTGTGCAAAAGTGCAAGAGCAGGTCGTGGTGAGCACCTGAGGCTGCGACACCACTTGCACTAGTCGTCCTGTGGGTATGAGCTGGCCGCCATAGCCAAAGCCGGCTCCATTTACCACTTGCACCTGGCCAGAGAGCAGATGTCAGGATGCTGCTGGTCTTGTGACAGGGCTTATATCAGGATATTTGCACCAAAATTCATAAGCCAGGCAGCTCTTCTGGTGTATCAGAAATGCACAAGATCACTAAATTAGCCAAAAGAGCGTGACAAGACAGGACATGAAAATTCAACAGCTTCCTGAATTCCTTGGGAGTCAAGGATACAACACACCGCCGTACCTGGGCTCTGCTGAACGGTGCTGAAACAACCAAGAACGCAAAGAGAATGATTGCGCCATTGACCTGCGAGAATACAAGGGCTTGTTTCAAGGCTTCAAAGGCAGCTTCCCATGTACTTGCAGAACCAAGTCACGCGCCAGGCAAGTGCGACATGTACCAGGGACATCCAGGAGACTTTTACAATCATAATTTGTGCATTGCCATCATCCGCACGCGATCTTCATTGAAGATTATTCACGGTGCCAGGGTCAATTCAAAGGGTCAAAGGGCTGACCGAGCTTCTAAGTATGCTCCGTGCTGAGCAGCTGCACTCGTTGCTGGTCAACATTTCACCTCACACCCGCAAAGTGTCCACCTTACAGAGCAAAGCTCCCGAAAGAGGGAGCAAGTCCGTGTGGGCACCCCTGACTCACAAGCTTGTCAGCTTGCGCCAGTAAGGAATCTTGGCCGTTGCGTCACTCACGCGCTTCTCCTTCGACTTTTAGTGGGTCAAGCTGTTACAGTGTATGGTACCAAGGTGTTTAGGATGCTGTGCCTGTTGTGCCATCCGTCTGTCGGAGCTGGACTTTCAATTTCGCAAGTTCGTAACCCGTGACGTGGCCAGCAAGAGGGAGCCAAATCTGCCTCCTGGACTGCTTGACCACCCAGTGACCGCTGACCGTACCTGATCGGGAGCCTGAAAGCACTTTATCTCCTGTTCATCTGTCCGTAGGATATACATGAGCACAGGATGCTTGCTATCATTCAGGACGCCTGTGTTGCGAATTGCACCTCGCATCGTATGATACGTTTGATGTGACTGCAGATGCAGAGAATTGCCGATACAGGATCCAATATGTTATCTTTCAATTCTTGGGTTCGTTTGAGAAGCATTGCAGTTGCTGGGTTGCCTGCATCTTCTGGCACAGCTGGTCCTTCAATCTCACATGCCAGCCTTCTCAGCAGGCTCCTTGAAAGGATACGGCCATCAGGGACCTGTGACGATGACTGCGAGCATCTAGAGGACCCGATTACAGCCCAGATGACAGCACTGAAGCCTAGCTCAGAGGGGGATGTGGAGTCGATGGTTGGTTACCATCCCAAGGAGCAACGCTTGACTAGCCCTACCTTGCACAGATCAGCCTACAGAGAAGCACAACGATGTAGCTTTTGGCTTAGCAGGCACATTAGCCAGGCAGCTTGCAGCTCAGACGTCAGCAGAAGGCAGCTTCACACCAGCTGCGCAGCGCATCCCCAGCAGATCTCACTTCCATCCGTCGGGAGAGCATTGTTCGGGATATCAACGCAGCCACAGAGTCTGCTTCCGTGCTCCGACCGGCCAGGAGAGCGACTGGGGATTCCCTGTCAGCTGCTCAGCAGGCGGCTCCCTCACACAGACCCGAACACTGCCAAGCGGGTTTCAGAAGCAAACTCAATCCTGCAGGTGCGCCTCCCACATTCCTGTCAATGTTGCAAGCCCTTCTTATTTGCATTGCATTGGCAATTCTGCATTGCAAATTTGCATACTTGCATTGTGCCTGAAAATCCATTGCTCTTTAGCATAAATTGTCCACCTGCCTCCAGCAGGCAGGCTGCTGCATGCAAGGGATCCCCGTCATTGCATGCACTGCTCCTGTGTCATGCCAAAAACTGTACTTTCTCCTGCATGCAGTATTTGCTCAAGATTAATGCTGACGTGGACGTTGGGCGCATCGCAGACCCTTGACATCATCCGCTTCCGGGAGCACCTGGTGCGCGAATCTGAGCAGAAGCTGCGCACCAGCTACCCCGAGCTCCTGCAGATGTGTAAGGACAGGTGCGCAGCACCCTGCATGTCCCTCAACATCTACATTTCGTTTTTTGATTGTTTAATCCCCGCCTTATCTTGCACAGGCCTCACGCACATATGCATGCAGTGCGTTTCGTCTCCAAGTAGTCCCCTCAGCAGAAAACCTTGCCGGTGAAGTTGTGCCTTGATCAGTGGGATGGAAAGTCCCTCTATTCTATCATTTACTATTGCTGTGGTACCTGGAGAAGAGATGGGTGTGCGTTTTGAGGACTTCTACCATTCACCCCGAGCTGACGGCTGCTGGAGTGTCATGTTCTTGCAGCGGTGCAGCGCAGTCTGATGCAGAGGCGGAACGCATCTGCGAGGCGCTGAGAGCGGCGGGCATCGTGCTCAAAGTGGGCGACTTGGTCTATCTGCGGCCGCAGGAGGTCACCGCCATGGTCATGCGGGTAAGTGGGCAGCTCTCTGGACCTTCCGCGTTTCACTTTGGCTGTGCACCCTGTTTCACAACCCTGATATTACAGGCTATTGTTTATTGCAGACCCCGTGTTTCAAAGACAACCCTAGATGCCTTTACATACTAGGTAGAGAATTTTGTGCAACAATTATCTGAGGGGTTATGTTCAGCCTGAGGCAGTACGCGCGCCTGACACTTTCCGCCTGAATTGCCTTGACCTTGCTGAGGGGCACAACAGTATGCTGCACGGCTTCTCGGTGCAGTTCAACGCCATGCATTTTTAAAATTTGAGTTCAAATTCGAAGTTCGAATGCAGGCGCTGCCGGACACAGAGGCGGAGGTGCTGGGGCGGCTGCGCGAGCTGGAAGCTGAGCTGGCGCCCTTGGCAGCGCAGAAACACAAAATCGACACGCGCGCTCGACGGTGCGCGTTCCCTTTTGCCACACCAATAATTTTTGGAGTCCCTCTCTAAACCTCAAGAGGACTCGTAATACTAAAAATCAAATAAATTGCAGAAGGAATAGTCGTCCGGGACCTGCAAGGGGGGTGGAGAGTATATTCATTGGGGTACGTGATTGTGGAGATGGAAAGTGCTTGCTCCTGTGCCTGTTGGTTTCCTGGCGAGGTGATTACCTCGAGATTGGACCCTGAATTCGCTGGCAGGCCCTGCTTGGAAAGGCAAGGTGAGGGCAGTAAGTGAGAGTCTGGCTTGCTAGTCCGCCTCCTGCCCTGGTGCCCACTGCCACAATGCTCGGCGGATTTGTTACTGCATGCCTGCCAAGATGCAATATTGATCTTTCCGTGCTGGTGACTCTGGCTGGCTCTGCTGGTGAACTTGCACATCCTCGGCACACTCTCTGCAGAGCAGGCAGTCCCTCCTGGTTTGCTTGGCAGAGACCTCAATAGACATATTCAAGTGTTACTTCAATTTGATGGAATCACTCACACCCCTTCTTGGCAGGCGGACAAACGGCGTGTTGTGGGCTGGCCTGGCGCTACTTCTGGTGCAGTGGAGCCTGTTTTTGCGGCTGACTTTCTGGGAGCTGTCCTGGGACGTAATGGAGCCCATTTCGTATTTCTTCAGTTCCCTCTGGGGCATCGTCGCCTACTGCTACTTCCTGGTGAGACCCCTGCCGATCGCCATGTGTTGTGACATCAGCATTTGCCGTGCCACATCAGCAGGTTGCCTCTTTAGGCATGTCAATTTTTGTCATCCACACAAGTGAGCCACATGCTGTAGCATTTTGAACTTCTGGTCACCAGGGGCATGAGTATAGATTGATTCTTATCCGCTCCTAGGATGCCTATTGTTGCACCCATCTGTAGTGCGCGTATGGTATCCCAGCAAATCCTCATGTTATTTCAAGGGCTCAGAGCCTGTACAGCTGTGGTCTGAATATAGAAATACGGGGCAGGAAGGTAGAATTGTTTGTCTGCCACATTTGCCTGACTTTGTTTGCAGTGTGTCAATCTGTGCGCTGACTCAGCTGTGACTGCGCCAGGTGACTAAGGAAGATTTCGCGTTCCGGCACAGCTACAGCAAAATGAACCAGACCTTCCAGGTGCGCACCCACACATCAATTGCTTCAGACTTCAAATGCACTTTGCAACGTCGAAATAAAGTGAATAAAGGCAGGGCTTGCCATATTCAGGGGCTTTTGACGTCAGAGTTCTATGCCTGCATTTGTACACTCACAGTCTTGAAGGGCTCAGACAATACCTAATCGTTTTGGGCGAGCCCGGGTGCGTTGGAAAGCTCTCATCGAGCTCTTTCCAACGCTCATTCTTCCAGCCCAAACCAACGTGCAAGGATTGTGGGGATTGTGCAAGCCTTGTGGAAACCGCAAAGATCTATATTCTGTACCCTCTGACCAGATGACCTCGAGGTGGGGCATTCTACTACAGCATGCACAGCAGGGATGCAGAAAAGGCAGGCCTGATACGGGCAAAGGGTCACTACGGTACGGTATATATATGAGAGACAGGACATGCGCAGGTCTCCTGCACCTGAGCAGGACAGCTCAGATCCAGTACAAGCCTCCATTTGTTTCAATGCATGTGTGGCAATATATTTCTTTGTGCGCTCAGGTTGGCGGGGAGCGGGACCATGGCTTCGACAGGGCACGCTACGAACAGGTGCTTCAGGACATCAGGCGGTACAGAGGGTATCTGCGCAGCGCCACAGACAAGCCCGGTCTCGACGGAGATGAGAACGCCTCAGAGACCGGCGCTCAGCCCGAAGAGGTCACACAGGCGTGGAAGGGGGAGCTCGCAAGATAGCAGCGGCTGTTCAGCTTGGCAGCGAGTGGCGTGCTGATTTCTAGCAGTTGAGTGGCATTCGTGCGAAGTATGAGGGTCTCTGTTGAGAGTGAAGTAATTTACTGTACAAATGCCTAGGCCTGGCAGAAGTTAAGATCACTGGTCGGATGTGAGTGCAGGCGCTTGCACCTGTTGGCATTTTCCCTAAGTGTACAGCCAGGCCCAATTGATTGCACCTACAGCACACATGTGATGCATCAATATGGTGGCCGTCCGGGGACTTCAATGGTCCAGCATGCCATGGTGATTTATGACTAATTATGATCAGTTTGGTAGCATGTACAGTATTTGCTTACATTCATCGTGCAGAATCTCAAACGAGCCTTGTTCGTGACTATTACTGTAGCTGCATGGTACACAGGTTGATGAGATGCTGACGCCTTGACTTGTGTGGCAGCTAACTTTTAATAGGCTGCAAATTCATCTCAGTTGCAAATTTGATACAGCGTCAATTGATACTGCGACCCTCTAGTCCTCACAGTGCAAGTTGCAGATTGTCCCAAGTGCACTTTCTCCAAAATTTGTGTTCATCTGCCAACCTTCCTGGTAAAATCTTCAATTGATTTGAGCTTGCAAGTTCTTCCAATACCACGTTTCTACTTCACCTTCTGTTAAAGCTAGGCCAGATCAATCTTGTGCACACATGCATACTGCCCAGAAGGAACTGCTGACTGGCTGCCCTGCTGAGTGCAGCGCAGATCCATAGCAGTACTAGAAACTATTTCTGGTCCGCACATACGCATTTGCTTGAACAAATGCCACTGCTCCGTCTCATCCACTTGCTAATCCTGCTTGATTCGAGCTCCGCAGCCCCTGCTTTTGCAGCTTGACTTGATCTGGGGAGACCATATCCTGGCGCCCTCAACATGGGCAATGAACACCCCAGTGCTGGGCGGACTGAATTAGAGTGGTCCGCACGTAGGCTCTTGCTTGAGATATCATAAGTCTATTCTTTATATATCTGTTAATTTTTTGTTGTTTCGACCCCAAATTTGTAGCTTGATTTGAATTTGGGCAGGCCATACCAATGATGGCCCTAGATTCTGCTGTGCTCCTCCAGATTGGGCGGAGTGAAGAGAATTAGTCGCTGTCCCCGAGATTTGAAGTGCGCCGGGGCCGCGGCTGCGTGGGAGACAGTTTGGGTGAGAGGGTCTCTATGGGCTGCTCAGGGGTGGATAGATCGCCAGAGACGATCGTGCTGAGGCGTCCCTGCTGCTGCAGCACAAAGTCCGCGCTGTCGAAGCACTTGCGTCCGTTCCTCTGCATGCCACGAAGCACAGATCAGGACATCTCTGGGACACCTGATGAAGAACAGGTTAGTGAGGCACCTCGTGGGATTATGGAGGGACATCTGACAGAAGCAGGATGTCAAAACGCTGGCCGCAGTGCCAGGATCAGGCATGGCCACGCTATCATAGTTGTTCTTGACAAGCTGTGCCAGCTGATGCTGATCATAAGGACTTCTAGCCTTGCCGATCACTCCTCACTCCCACTGTCGAGCAACCTTTAGTTCCAAAACAGCATATTGAGACTGGCGAAGCGATGGGAGCCACTTCTGACTGCACTTATCCCATCTTTCAATATACCAGGCAGGAAAGTGCTCGTGCCAGAGCATTACCTTGGCGAGCAGGCGTGGAGACAGCTTCGGTCGCATGCCATATTTGGCTATGAGCGCCGCTTCCTGGTCCTGCTCAATCTGCAGGGAGGGAGGCTTTGGAGGAGCTGCGATGGACTGTGTCTCTGCCATCCCTGCAAATCACAATGCCGCACAAAGCCTGACTGTTACAGGAAACTCTTCACATTCCGTTATAAATTGAATTGAGCCGCAAATCAATGACACAGAAAACATATGGCGATGGTGGTTTGAGAAGCTATACAAGAAGTTATACAAGCCTCAGAAAACTCATTTGAAACAACCAGAAGACAATATGCTGCGATGCGAGTCATCAAAGAATCTCAAAGAAACCATTATCTTTCTTACAGTGAGGACGTTTCGTAAGGAACGCACTTGCTTGACGGTAACTTGTTGAGAGTATGGTGATGTGGTGAAGCGCTTGTGACTTTCTATTGACTTCTAGATTTGCCAGTGATTGTGAAGGGGTCAATGATGACCATTATAGACGCCTGTGCGATTCGATAGATGGCTCTGGCTCGCTGAAATCAGGCACAGAAAACGTTCTTCGGAAACGACAATCAAGAGAGGAGGCAACGCCGGGCACTAAATGGCCTGATGGTAAGCATGCACGGCACCTTCTAAATGAAGATGGATCTCTCAGATGGAAGTCCTGGCAGTGCCATCACTTTCTCGTGTGCTGCCTGCCATAGTTTTTGCAGGAGAAGTACATCTTCACACGTCCAAGGCTGTGCACATGACCTAAAAGTCATCCATGAGGCCCAGCTTGGGGGCCCGCTCGGCGGGCCTGCAGCTGCAGCACTTTTTTCGGCGGATAACATGAGACAAAGAGGCATGCAACAGTTGCAACCTGAATCAGAGAGCCCGGATAACAGATGCATGCAGTAGTAACCCTTCTGCGCTGACGCAGTTTACAAATCTGAAACTTACTTCTCAAATAGATAGATATACATGTAGCAGTGGAATCACTTCAAAGACCCAATAATTTTGCAATAGAGGACTACGCCTCAAGTGATCTACTTAATGATAGAAGCATCACAGTCACAGGGGACACAACAACATAATAGTACGTCTTTCGCATCCCAGATTGGCAGCAATCTTGTACAGCCTTTCAGCCTGCAACCCGCAATCCCAAATATATGTACGCTCGTAGGAGAAGCTCATACTTTCAAGGAAAACCAAATGCAAAAGAATAGACACATACTTTCAAATCCAATTTGGTCCCAAGTGCGCTGTCACACGGGGCCCTAAGCACCTCTGCTTATCAATAAGATTAGTGTAGCAGGGAGTAATATCTGACCAGTAATATCTGACATCACACTGAAGCTGTCAGGGTCTGAAGTGCACCCATCGAATTCAAACAATCTGGAGAAACAGTACCTGACTTGATGCCAATCACAATCAGCTCAGCAGGAGCGAATGCTCTGGAGGCATTGACACATTGATGCGGCTCTTGAGAGCCACACAAATGCAAGCATCCTGGACAAGCACATCATATCACATGCACAAACCGGAACAGTCTTGTTTTGACATTGCTGCATACCTTTACTGCTTGCACGCCCCCTTTGGGCTATGTGCTCAGCCGGCTCTTCAGCATGCTTGCTTCTTGATACCCAAGACTGATTTGCGCTCCACTCGGGGCCGCCTCATCTTTTTGCATGCTCCTAGGGCATGCTTGGCACATTAGTACACACAGACAGCTTGTGCTGCTGCTGCTGTGCTCCCAAAACAGCTGGCAGCAGCTATTTACAGAGCACAAGCACAAAGACAACAGTCCTCATATGTTTTCCCCTAGGTCTTTGGGGCTGCATTGAGTGACAAACCAGCCTGCAGGGACTTCGCCCCGGCTGTTTGAGAGACTCGTCTGCTTTCTTGACAAGCCCTTTCTTGGCCTCAGCACCTTGCAACCTCTCTTGACTGACATTCCTTGAGCGGCTCGGGGCTTCAAGTCGACGGCGTTCCTGACCTGTGTGGCAGGGCCGAGCACAGGCCAACGGCATTTCCTGTGCATGGCGCCTGATCTGGCTTCTTTGCACTGATAAGTAAATCAGCCCCACGTTCAGCGGCATTTCCGTTGAGCAGTGCCTGATCAGGCGCCTGGATTGGTAATCGGGCTCCACCGAGTTTGGTAACTCAGGCTCTACCGAGATTAGAAATCCAGCTCCACGTCGACGGCGTTTTTGCCCAGGGCGATCGGCCGAGCGTAGTCGCCGTACGCGCATCCGGCGTCGTTGATGAAGGTATTGACAGGGGAAAACGAGACATTCTGAACGTTCTCCGCGAATATCAGCGCCCCCGAGGTGATCCACCTGAAAGCACAAATAGTTCCTCAAATGAGAACAGCATGGCTGTATCAAGTATGTGTGCCCTAGTCTGGCATGATGCCATGCTATGCGCATTTGCAGCTGCACGTTGCATGCTCAGGCAGAGTTTGCCACAGCTCCTCACAAGCAATGTGAATCTGTACTGCTGTGCGCTGGCAAGTGTAAATGACTACCGCTGACACGCTTGGAAATGGTGCGAAGCATGCGAATGCAAGGCGAGGTGCCCTTTTTCCATCCTCTCTAGATGATCTGATCTGGCGGCCGCACTGCGTTGGTATCAGCATTTATCTTTCCCAAAAGATTATCAAGGAAGAGATCAATAAGCAAGTGAGCTCACCCGAAGCCCTGCCCCGGGCCGGGCAGGCGGCAGAGGCAGTTTTTGACGGTATTCCCTCCGATGACTACCCCCTTGGCAGAGGTGACTAGTATCGGAGCGTAGGCCGCGTCTACGACGGTGTTGCCTGTGATAGTGATCCCGTCGTGCATTAGGTACTGCCCTGAACCCAGATCGCTGCGTCGGATTAAGCCCACAAATATGCCGCCGTAACTGGCTTGGACATAGTTGTCGGCTATGCGCAGGTTGCGCGACCAGTCTGACTCCATCCAGCTCGCCTCTGGCATGACCTGTGGGAGCATAACACAAGAACTTAGGAGTTTGCTCAGCGAGGAGGCTTGACTCAAAAACACTTTCTGAGCTGCAAACACTTCAAAGGTTGACAGGGTCTTCCTCTTTGGTGGCCTTCACACTTGGCTCACTCTGGTAACTAGATTTGAATATCATCAAACACGGGTCAGTGTACAGGAGAAGAAGCCGCAAATGACAGGCCTAACAGGCATTAACATTTTCCCCCATATTTCATAAGTAAGGATGATGGTTTCATGCAGACAAATCCCAGGAAGACTGTCATCAGATATCCAGACGATGACATAATCAGCCAGAAGACTGAGCAGAGAGTGTATCTGCAAGCGGCAAGAACGGGAGAGAACGCCGCACCTGCATGCCCCACCAGGCGGGGCCGAGGATGGAGTTGCGTTCGATGACGCCGTTGCCGGCCTTGATCTGCATGCCCCGCCCGCGATTATTGATGATGACGTTATCGCGGATGACAAATCCCGAGCCCTCCAGCTCAACATTAGTAATCAGGCTGTCAAAGCGCATCGCCTGGAATGCCTTTGGCCAATCATCCACGCTCACCTGGTCAAGAAATTAGGAAATGCTGTGTCAACCCCTTCTGCTTTTTGAATCAGAGTTCAGGGGCCAGGACTTAGACTGTGTCCATATTCTTGCCAATTGAACCCAACTCGTGGCAAGCTGTTAGGTGTGTCAGAAAGCGCCAGATGTTGCTTGACAATTTGTTTTAATTTCCTGGCTATACTTTTGTAGGGACCAACCAGCTGTGGCCAACCACTTCCAGCCGGGACAGCCCTCAACCAATATCCTTCTTGAAGGAGCAGGGCCAACCAAGTCCATGCATCGCTTGCATGTGCAATGAAGCAGGGCAGATTGTGTGTTTCCCAGCAGGAGGATTGGTGCCATGCAAGCAGAAAGCACCCACCTCAAAGAATCTGGAGCTGGTGAGATTCTTTCTGATTGCCACCCTGCTCCGCATGGCTGGAGGGAGAGGATTCGGCACCTGCAAAGCACCCAGTGATCTTGAAAGCTCGATTTAGAGCTGATGCAACCTTACAACCTTGGCCCCAGCTGGCGGGGGGCGATATAAATACTGAGCACCGTGCCCACAATGGATTGGGTCTTGCATGGATTCAGCGTGTCCAATAAAGGGTAGGGATTGCACCAGCCTTCTCTACAGCTTGATTGCCGGACGCACCTTGCCTCTTGGCAGGAAAGGGCGGTTTCTAATAATGATGACAACAAAAGCACTTTACTGATGTGTTTCAATGGCAGCAGAGAGAAACAATTTATATTCTGAAGGCCCCCTTAGTAAGGCCATTGTGTAAGGCCAGAGCCGCAAGGCAAATTTGGAGGTGTGAAGCCAGATGATTGAACTATAAAAGCTAATAATCACTTGGACTCTGAAACCCTAAACCTTAACAGCCCTTTACCCTTAAAGTACAGGATCCAGGCAGCTGGCACCCACCTCTCTGACGGCAGTGATATTAGTATTTCCCAGGAGTAGTAATTGGTCCCCTTCATAGACGCCTATTCTGGAGCCGACCCCCAGCGAGTTGGCGTTCCCTGCCGCCACCGTGAAGCTGCTGTTGCTTGGATCCACCTGTGCATGCAGCAGCCCAAATGCATCAAGCTCTTACTAGCAAGGTGTCAGTATCCACTGAAAATGCTTGAACGTTGCCAGTCGGATGTACAATAAAATTGCTCGGTAGGACAAGCACAACATTGGTGCTTGTGTGCACTCTCAGAAACTAGGTGCATTCTCTAGCTTATTGTGCCAAAAATTGCTCCTACAAAAAAACTATATCAAGTATCCTAGTGGAACAAGCGGTGGAATTAGCGGTGGCAAAAGCACATCTCTTCAATGTCCATTACAGGCAGATTCTGCTTAAAGTTTACGAATATCACCTCGAGTCCTGTACACTTATATCACTTGCCTCCCCCCAAAATCTTGGAATGTCCATTAGACTGATGTGCAGGATATGTGCAGGATATGTGCAGGATATACTTTCAAGGCATTTTTACTGAGAATCTGGGAGCAGCTCTCACCTTGACCACGAGGGTGAACATGCCGTGAATGGAGATGGCATCGTCCCCCATGTTGGCCAGAGTGTTGCGCTCAATTATGGGCCCAAAAGTTGCTCCCACGCTGTGAATCCCATCTCCGTTGCTCGAGAGCAGCGCCGGCTGCTGCCCGTTGCCTATCGGGCCCGGGTACGGCGAGAGAGTGTTGTCCACAAACTGCATTCAAATCATCATCATTGATTTGACGTGTTTCCTGCCAAGAGGCAAAGTGCGTCCTGCTGACGAGCTGCAATTAAAGGCTCGCATTCCTACCCCTTGTTGGACCCGCGAGATCCAAGCAAGCCCCATGCAACCGTGGGCACGGTGCTCAGTGTGTATTTCGGCCCCGGCTGGCGGGGGCCCGGCATTCGAGTATACATTCAAAAAGGGCGCAATACACTGGTGCAGCGCAATAGTAAGGGAGAGAATGGGCTGATATGTGTGTGCAGCGTGTGCACAGTACATGCAGGAGAATTCACCGTCTCATGAGCTCCATGACAACAAGAAATTCATTTGCAGGGAAACCAGATGACCTTTTAATATTATAGGTGTCCTTGCACATTTGTAGGCTCAGCTGTCAGGTAGGGAAACTGGGAAATACACTGTTTGGCTGAGCTGCTAAATGTAAATTCCAGTAGTTTGGCATTGCTCCAAAGTGGTAAGTGTTTCCCCAATTGGCTAGCATGCATGATGCCGCTGCAATTGTTCCGCCACATCAAAATCATGCATGCAATATCATCAAATCTCAATGTTTAAAGACAGCAAGGGATGCCCACCCGGTTGCCGTGGCCGCTCCAATCGATGATGAAGAACATGCCAACGTTGTGCATGGTTATGTTTGCGATCGTGACGTTGGTGCAGCGCGTCAGCATTATGCCATGCGCGTAGATTCCCCTCAGCTGCGCGCATGCAAAGTTACAGATTTCAGCCAATGTAGCACAGAAAAAAATGCATCGATTTGTCCCTCAGCTGCAGCCATGCAATATTGAGCTCGTCAGCTGCTGTTGTCGAAATGCACATAAGGCAGCAAGCTACAGCCTGCTCTGAGAAGAATTTGCTTGTAGCAAGTAAGCTCAGGGCCACATCAATCGTAGAAAGTCACCATTCCAAGAAAGCTGCTTCACAGTTTATAGCCGTTGATCAGATCTACCCATTGCATGTTCGCTGCAGCTGGAAAAGCAAAGCAATTGCCACAAACGTTCATGTTCCCAGCCTCCTGAGAACAGTTCAAGACTAGCCAGGGCTGCTTCGCTTCTTGACTTAAAATTCAAATCCTAAAAAGCGGGAGGGAACGCGCACCGCTATGAGGTCGCCGAGGTTGGCCTCCGGGAGCGCAATTTCAAACGCGAATTTGTACGTGCCCGGCGAGACCTTACTAATCGCGTTGGGCCATGCGTCGTAGTAATTGTCCACCAGCTTCCTCGTTGCTCCATCGTAGCGCAGCAAATAACTCTCTCGAGTGCTCTTCTGGTCCATCATCGAATCCGTCGGGTAGCCGTCGTGAATCTGCGCATGCATGCATCATACCAGACAGTCAGTGCCTGTCTAGCATCTGCGCTGCACAATATTGTATTGTATAACCTCCCCCATCCTCAATTCTCCATGTATCAATTTTATGAAACAAGGTTAATCGATGCTGTGCAGGCTCAGGAGCATGTCTGCCACATGTGCAGCAAAGCTCAGCAGGGAGGGGAAAGAAATGATAAATGGGGGAGAAACTTCTGATGTACTGAATCCAGCGCCTGATTTGAAAGGCAGAAACCACCGCTAAATAGTTACAGCATGGTCAGAAGTGATGCAACATGACATTAGTAAGCGCTGACCTGGACGGTCCAGGTGTAGCCTTGTACGGTGTCGTTGGTGATGTCTGTGATGGTGCCCTGGGTGAAGGGCAGGGCATAAAGCGCGTGGTGCGCCGTGACGGGCCCCGTGAACTCCACGTTCACACAATCCGCGATGCTGAAACCCGCCTTCTTTATGTCCTGCGCAAAGCGCAAGACCAATAAAATTTTCCTGATTCCATGGCGTGCTAGGATTGAAGGTTACTAGCTCAATTCATCAGTTTGGAACATAATTTTGTGATTACCAGAGCTCAAGGAACCTATGAGCAGTTACAAGGTTGCCATGACTATGAAATACTGAAAAGCAGAAGCATGTGTGCATGAGGCAGCTGAAGCCCTCAGAACAGGAACGCTGCAAACATACTCTGTCTGCAGAATGCTTGTGAGCTTTGGGCAGCAGACGATTCATATACCTCGATGCAGGACCCAGCAAACCTGTCAGCAGAAGCCGCCAAGAAGGTGGCGCCTTCAAAATCCAGGGCCCTCCGATATGAGAGCGAGGCGCACCTGAAACACGAGTGTGCTGCCGCTCAGGTCGACGGTGAAGGGCGTCCGGCGGCGGTTGCGGGGGTTGCAGAGAAATATCAAATGCGCGTCGGAGTTTCCCCCCGCGTTGACGATGTAATTCCCCGGCCGCAGCCGCACCCCGCGCACAGACTGGTCGTTCACCTGTAAACAACACACTCTTGATCCTGTAACATTGTCACCTGTTTTCCATTCACCTGCAGCAAATCACCTACTGAAACAGGTGAATGATCATGCACAGGTAACAGCCCCCCTCTTGCCCTTACTAGGGATGTCCTTCCAGTAGCAAGGTATAGAAAAATGTTCACAACCAAGATTCCCCTGTCGAGAGAGGTCTGCAGACGCGTTGCCACAGATCCTGCCCCCTGCCGGGCTGGTGACATCCAAGCAAGACTGGACTGCTGAAGGGAAAATGTCCAGCAATCTTTGGCCCGAGCAAAACCTGCCACCTCAGCATGTGACTGGATGCATGGCAGATCAAGCTCTCACAGAGGACTGCAGAACATAGTGTATTTCACAGGAGGTTGTCTCCAACCCGAAGTAACTTAGTCAATGACAACGGTAGCATCATCTGCATTACTTTTGTGAGGTGATGAGTTTCACTCCGTGGCTGTGAAGAATGCAGCAAAGTCACTTTTAATCAGCGTGTGACTGGATGCATGGTCAATCAAGCTCAAATACAGCAATGCACGAAGAAGCTTATTGATTCTTACCGTGGCAGTGAAAAATGCAGTGAAGTCGCTGCCGATCAGCAACCCCGGCTTTGAGGGGTCCGGAACGAACTCCATAACACCGCTGCCGGACATCACCATGGACAGTCTCGCCTGCGCAGACCAGCGCACACGAATTTCAAACGAAGATTCAAGGGTGAACCATTAGTAAGAGCGTTGTAGAAGTTGTTTTCAGTGGGGGCTTCTGCTGCAGATGCAAGAGCATGCAGCAGCTTTCATTGGAAGATAACAAGTGAGCCTCCAATGAAAGGCGTACTGCATACGCTTGCACACGCAGCTGCATGGTGTTCTGTATGCGCTATGCTTGATTTTACCTCCTGGAGGAGAGTCTTGGACACAATCTTCAGTTTGTAAAGCTTGGACGAACATTCGCCCTCACCTGCTCCACAGCGTCAGCCGCAGTGGCAGCGATGAGCGCCAATGCTTGCTGTGGGTTTCTGTACGCAGTGTCGGCGGGAATGGCCAGGAAATTGGACACGGACGCCGCCTGCAAGCTGCCATTGCGGTCCTGCAGTGCATGCATTGCATTCAGGGAACTGTCTTGATGTGAGCTTAAGTACTAGACAACCTCGAATCCCCTCGAAGACTAGACCCCTTGAATGCCTAGACCTGCGCACTGCTATTGCTGTCCTGGAATGGCAGGCAGCAACACTGACTTGAGCCATCCAGCGCAGCTGCATCATTTCACTGCCACAAGAAGTCCCTGAACATGCTTGAAAGAGAGGTCAATTCCCAACTTAATCTACTACTTTATTCTAAGGCTCGCGGGCTGTGCAGCTCCGGCGTTTCTCCCTTTCAGCGGGCATCTAAGGTGCTCTTGAAGCTGCCTTTCTCAGTCAAGCGCTGACAAATAGCAGCAAGTGAAAACCTGGAACGCCACATTGGTAGAGGCGCAGCCAAGACACTAGGCCTGCGCCCTCCAAATCTGCACATCGGCAAGCATGCAGCAACATTTCACCGGCTCTTGCACGCAGTCACATGCAGGCACATGCGCGCACCTGCCAGGAGCTCTCAGCGGCCAGCTTCTGTCGCAGCAGCGAAGCCAGGTCCCGGGGAACTGCCTGCCTCGCCACGGACCACGGCGCGCTCGGAGGCGGCCGGAAGGAGTATGAGAATTCGTCGTCGCTCGAGTGGGTCATTTTCTGCGCGGAAGGACAGCTCAAATTGTCAGTCGCCACAGCACTGCAAGAATTGCCCATAGCTTCGTTTACATGGAGAGTTGACTGGCTTGAGAGATAAGGGGATGCTCTGGTTTGCAAGCAGAGCCTACCGGTGGCTTTTTCATGGCGTCACAGCTTGAAGTGAGGGCAGGGCAGCTGATGTCAGCTACCGTCTTGTGATAGAAGGAGGAAACTTTGCAGGTCTGACACAGTAATGCTTCTCTAGGTAGGGGTCCAATCAGCGCGCACCTGCATGGCACAGAGGTAGCCCCGGGCGCCGCCGCTGCGCAGCCACTCGGAGGGATCGCCCTGCAGACCCGCGCACATTGACTCCCCAGCCTCCACCTCACCCCCTGTCAGTGACTCATCCGCCGACCCCGGCGCCTCCGCGCCTCCCTGGCTCCAGCCATCCGCCGCCACGCCTCCGATGTTTGAATTCGAATTTGGATCCGGCGCGCCGGTGCCGGACTCGGCCGGTGCCGACGCGGCAGCAGCGGCTGCCGGCCTGGGTGCCAGGAACGCTGCCGCAGACGCGTCCCCTGCCGCAGTTGCAGCGGTGTAGTGCCCTGAGAGGAAGGAGTGGTCTGCAGCGGAGTTGCCACTCAGGAAGGCCTGCACCAGGTCCGCTGCGGTGGCCACCGCTGCCGCGGGCGGGGGAACTTCGGCATCGCCGGGGAAGTCCACCTCAAGTGCCCGCCGCCTGGGATGTGCCTGTGCGCAGGGGAATTGAACATGTCAGTGACGGTGCATAAGGCTGTCTCAGAAGTGCAGAACCTTCTAGAATGTTGTGCCCAGCTGGCCAATGTGGAGTTTGCTGGCAATTGGCGCTATGACAGCCGGCACCAGGCTGGCTTGGTGGTGGCAGCGCATATCTGATATTACCTAGAGCACATGTGCAGGTACGACGCGTACTACAGGTAGTACGGCAATACTGCTCGATGGCCATTTCATGTGAATGGCCTGCAGGCTGTCAGGCCACACTTTCGCGGTACCTCAAAAAGACTCCACTATTGTAACAGTTTTGTGAGGGAACCTTTCGGGCGTCTAATCGATGCGTTAAAAACGTACTACAGTGACAATACTTTGTCATCCCATCGTACACTGTGAGAAACACTTTCGGCAGACACGCCCAACGCCGCAGTGGTAAGCACCGATGCGCTGCCCCGAACGTTAGCTAGCACAGTGCAAAAACAGAATAGCTTCTGTCGTACAATAGGGCAGGATTGCATCGCTAGACTCAAATGCCTTCGGAGCCCACTTACTACACCACCGGTTACTTTCTCCGTTCCGTGCGTAAGTAGGGCGCAACATATTTGCAAAAGTCGCTGTAATGCAGCGCTTTCGCCCCAAAGCTTCACGAAAAATTCATGGAAAGGCACTTGCTGACGCACCTTCTGGCCAGCCCGCCGGTAGCCAAGATCCGAGACTAGACGCGTTGTGGCACCATCCGTGCGGCCTCCGGAGTCCTCTGCTTCGCAAAGGCTGGTGGCCACTAGAAGCACCGTTAAAGCAATACTGTACAGCCAGCTGTGCCTTGACATTGCGCACACAAAAGCGGCTCACAATATGACGCCCCAGCCGATCTCTAGCGCGCCATGCTCTGCTGAGTGCGTAGCAAGAAGAGGAACTGTCTCGAATGCTCGACGCTGCCTGGCACAAGCGTCCGCTTGTGCTCTCTGCCTGCTTTTTTCAATCTCCTGCACCCCTCCGTCGGGCAATCAGCAGTGGTCATCGATCAATTCTGATCGCCTAGTTCCCCGACCAGACGCTGCCGTCACTGGGGGCATCTGTTTGCTGGCGTCCCTTCTCTGTTAAAACCCAAGGAACTGGCGGAAAAAACGGCGAAATAATGCAGATGGCAAACCTGGCGAATGTTGAGCTTATTGCATGAACTCCCCCCAATGGCCAGCTCACACGACTTTGAAGAGCACAGCAGAAGAGTTTAGTATCTTTAATAAAACGGTGAGGTGCAGAATAACTTGTCTTTGCAAGCTGACAGCGCGACAATAACGTTGCAGCGTTAGATGGGCCGCCCATTCTTGGAGGTGTGCCTGCCAGTCTCTGAATAGGCAGCGTTTGTCGCTGAATGACCAAGCCTGTATGACTTGTGATGTTTTGTGAATATGATCTGTCTCTCAGCTCACACGGGGGTTTCAAAGTGGTGACCATGTGATATGCTGACACGTTCGGTGTGGGCATCGCAGTATGTAAAGGACGGTTCAACGAAATACACCTGCAGGTGTTGCAGGTGAGATCTCTACTGTCTTCAGTCAAAGTAAGGTGCAATGATGTGAGCGCAACGCTCCGCTTGTGTATTCGAAGTATCAGAACCCTTTGACTCTGGACGACAACGCCTTGCCTTGCCTGGTGGGTTTTATCGATCATGGCGCCATTACATACACTCGAAGCCTTGTACTAACTGGGAGGCATTCGGACAACCGTTATGATTGAATGTCATATGAACTGGTCAAAACACGCCATCCAACCTGATCATGTTGCTGCAACAAAGTCATAGATGGGACAGGGGTTCAAACAGGCTCAGCTAAGCCAGTATCATTCGATCTTACTTTTGCAAGCTCCTTGCTGCATTGCAGCTACCAGCTGCTTCTCCGACTGTGTCCAGCCAGTCCCTATCCAGCGGACATCTAAACCGTCTCCAAGCTAGTGCCTTGCTCACCCCACGGGGCATTCGAGCGATTGGAAGAGCACAGTGACATCACGTGGCCATTAAGCTGACATGTGCCTGCATGTGCGCACAGCTGCGACGTTGCCAGCTCATCCGGGCTCGTGTGGCAGGGAGTGATGGGAGCTGCGAGGCAGCCGGCAGTGCTTCTGAGGGACACAGTCAACCTTGAACCCCTGGGCAATGCGCGCTCTGAGCGGCTCAGCAGCGGCAGGTGGGGACGTGGTGAAAACTTCAATGCACCAATTGAGCATAAACGCTGGCAGCCCCTTGACCATGCATGTTACACCTTTTAGCTGCTCCCACTCCTTTGTCTCCCCAGCAGGTGTGTGTGTGTCTCCTCTGTTGGGACGGTTTTGGTCATGCAACAAGAGGTGTCCCTGTTTGCCAGGATGCCCTCTTACTGGAGGGAAAGCTCACTTGATCGTAGTGTTTAGAAACATGGTACATTCAAGTGGGCTCTTGCCAGCATCAAGAAGGCGCTAGACGAAGGTAGCTGAAAGTTAAGGATGGTCCTTCAGCCTGAGCTCTGGCATACGAAGATGCTCAGGGTCCGGTGTTGATGACAGGTACACCCTTGTAGACGTGACATGCCGAGGATGCGCGACCATCCTCGGCTGGCGCTACCAGGAAGCCAAGAATCGGGTTAGTCACCAGCATCCCTTCAGCGCGCTGCGCAGATTTGCAATATCAGCACACCACGTGCACTGTCGTGCTCACAGGCGTGCGCCCTTCTTGCGCAATTATTATGAATATCATTACACGCTTTTCCTGCCAGAAGCAAGGTGCGTCTGCAGACAAGCTGCAG
>JADEYI010000428.1_pt1 | contig 59347 bp, 82 predicted proteins | sample 8542331 | NCBI WGS metagenome assembly JADEYI01 (sample SAMN16510988, study PRJNA670497) | mine drainage metagenome | isolation source: biofilm near Copperflume 1 | place: Germany: Marsberg coppermine Kilianstollen | collected 2018-02 | reverse complement strand
TCAACGTTGCAAACTTAGCTAGTTGAGTTGTGGGCATGGCACCCGATGGCTCACAATATTCAAAAACGAATGTGTTGAGTTGCAATATTCATATAACAGATGTGTCCATGGCGGTTTCGATGAGGAAAAAAGGCTTAGGGAAAAAACAAGTTTTATCGTGCATGCTTGCCTTGTCTTTTACATAGCTGTTTGATTTGTATGCTCTTTTCAAACCAGCTGCATGCATTTGTTGGTGGGAAGCTATAGCTAGTCGTCCACCAACAGTGGTTGCGATTGTATTTTTGGTTCCCAGATATGGATGATGTCGTGCATCACTCGTGTCACACAACTGGTCCGCAATATTGATTGCAAATTTGAAGAATCCAGTCACCCAGCACATGTACGCATGCATGGCTCCATCTCTCACTCAACAGGATTGCATCAAGAAAGGATAGCTTCTTCCTTCTTTCCTTCCCATGCAAATCTAAAAGGACTGAAAGGAGTCGGTGACATCAGGCAGTATCAAAATCTTCAAGTCTGAAAATCACAATTCTGGCCTATCTGCTCTGACAATGCACCTGCACATGGAAGAGCCTCATTGTCAACACAGCTGTGTACCAACCAAGCATAAGCTGCAGCAATCATGGTGCAGCGCGGTGATACATCATTTATTCCAAGTCCAGGAGGACAGATTGAGGCACTATGTCACAGATGGTCCAGTCAGCAACCCCTACTCCCCGGCAAAGGCTCAGGCTTTCTGTCAGATGCGTTCAGGGCGCCACAAATCTCCCTGCAAAGTCCATTGTCACCCCCGCCTTCCCTTTGCTGTCCGGCCCCTTCTTGGCACTTGAGCCTGGCTTCTCAGAAGGCGATGGCTGCCCAGACCGTGATTTCCTGTTCCAGCACACCACTTCATCAGCACTCTTGGACGTCAGCATTCTTGTCTGTCAGCGTTCAAGGTTCCTACTGCAATGCAACCAGTGCACCCGCCTCACACAGAGCAGGCCATGCTCTGCTGTCCTCCCTCCAAGTCATGTGACATACCAGCGCTGTACCTTCTCTCATGCAGCAACTTGCGATAAAGTGGCCATCACTCAATGGACAAAACCCGCTCTCAGCTCGCCGCAAGCAATCATCCCCAATCGTGCCCATGAGTGTCCTCTCAAGTATAAGTCACAACTAATGAACTCGAGAGGGGCCCTGCCTGTGCAAACCAGGGGAGGAGATGCTTGCAAGTTGGGATTAAACGCTGTTTTCCCTCACTCGTTGAAAATTGCGCGCTCTCAGCTCGCCCCTCAGAATTAGTCACATGCATCGATTACGTATTGGGCCTGCACCTGCGCGAGCCTGGGGTGGAGGTGGTGTTGCCTGCTCTGGCGCCTGATTGCTGCTCCAGCTCGGCGCCTCTTCTGGCGGGGCCCAACTCAACCTGCGCCAAAATTACCAGTGAGGGAATATGTAATGAGAGTATCTAGGTTTTTTCGGGCTCTATCAAGTTCATCCTTGCTAGGTCAGGGCTACATTAAGTTAGTGGCCGAAGGCAGCCTCAAACTCAGAGTTGACATTGAAGGGCCTGCCCCGTGGCAGCCGCATGCTTCAGGTGGCCAATATTATTTTTGGAAAATTGCCAATTAGTAACCCCAATTAGTCATCTCCCGGCCAATACTTTGCCCCTCCCGGGCTTTTGGTCATTGAGCAACAAGGGCAGAACTGGCCATGATTCCTTGATAAAAAGACTGACCTGCGCCGCGCGTTGCGCGAAGTTGAGGGAAGACAGCGTCTCGCTGGCAGAGGCCGCCTCCGGTGACAGATTGCACACGAGCATCACTTTGGACGAGCCGCACAGCGAGTCTTGCAACACCTGCAGCAGAGCACAGAGACTCCGCTTCTTAGCAAAGATATGCACTGTTACGGACCGTTCCTCGGTTCGTACCTCTTCCTGAACCGGTGACCCCCGCGACCGCATCCCGGCCCTCACCGGACCCCTTGTTCCTACTCCTTGACCCAAATGGGTGAGCTCACAGGTGATTAGTAGGTTCCGACCTGATATACATATCTCTAATTGGAACATTTCTCCAAATTTTGGACCAGGCCACCCCATGGGCCGTTACATGCACTCCCACACCGTGGTTTTCTTCCGGCCTTCTGCTGATGGCGGTGCATGCATTTGGCATGGCAGGACCTAGAGGACACAGCCTAGTGAATGTTGTGGGCTCCACATGCATTTCAGCACGATCTTATGCGTGACCAGGGCTTAGGGGACTGCCTCACTCAGCGAATAAGCACGTGCGTTTGGATCGGCCGTGCTCAAGGATGTGTCTATTGCTGGCAGGGCAGAAGTCCGGAGAAGATATTTATGTTCCTAATTGCAAGGATGACTGCCAGGATTTTGCGGTGGTCCTGATCCAGTAAACTCAGCTGAATTTTGGCAGGCAAGCACGTTAGTCAAATCTTGGACTTGGCAGGCTGGGGGTAAGACCTGCTTCTGGCAAGGCAAGAGCCCAGAAATGTTTTTGATACCTACTGGGCTTCCCCATATTTCTGATTATGTTCGCAATAGTGCACTGTTAGAGCAAGAGAGGGTGCGCTGTATAGGTGGGATCAAGAGGCGCATGAGAAGCTGTGGGAAGCTGCAAGCGCCCTAAAGTACCACCATTTTCAGACAGTTTTGAGGCCCATATATCACAAATAAGGACTGCCATCGCTGTCCTAGACTGCTTCTGGCTTTCTACCTCTGTCAATGTGACCGGTCATTCTCTGGGATGCGACAACCCAAACTCCGACAGTTGCTGGAGAGCCGCAAAGAAAGACCCCATATTCAGATTGTTTCAAGGCTCATCTATTGCATAGACGAGCTGCCGTCAATTTCCTAGGCTACCCACTACCTTCCTTGCTCCCTCAATATGACTGCTCCAGGGAAAGCACCAAAGAAAAGAAGGGATAGGTTGTAGTCTTTTAGCTAGGTTCTGCAGAACGGCCATCCGCCATGTCGTCATCACCAGGAAGAAAGCAGAGATTTCAGAAGAAGAAGCAGCGACAGGGAGAGCAGTGCACTCGCCTGCGTGAGCTTGGAGTTGCGGAAGGGGATGTGTGGCCCGCGACGCTGCAGAGCTGAGATCACATCGCCGAGCGCGCTGAGAGATTTGTTGATGGACTGCGCCTCCTTCAGCTGCGCTCCCGCCACCTCGCTGCGGCCCACGCGCTCGCTGCCTGCACAGCGAGCGCCCACGTGTCAAATCCAAGGCATGCACTAAGGCAGCCTGCAGCCTATCAGCCTGTAGAGGCTGACTTGCAGCCGGAGATACATAGCCTGTCAGTGGCTGTGCCACTACCAGTTGCAAAACAAAACAATACTGCAGGCAAGGGTGGTCTGCATGTATTCCCTCAGGAAATACTTGGAAAACCCCCCAGAGAGATCTATAGATGATCCTGAAACGTTCCCGTCCCAGAGTAGACGGGGATGGGTTTGAGCACCCTCGGGCTCACCGCCTCTGCGGTGCCTGACTCTGTCTATCAAGGATCTTGCATGCAAGCAAGAAAGATGGAAAACCACACCGGCCAGGTCGACAAGGTGCAGCAGGCTGCATGCGCCGGTGGCAACGTCCGCGCAGATCTTCACCGATAATATCGCATGCGAGCGCGAAGAACTTGAGTTCATGGCGGTGGCGGCCGTCGAGCGCTGGCGGCTGCCGTCTGCCAGCACTGCCGCCACGTCATCCACCGTCGCCACCGGGCGCCACGTCAGCCCCGGAATTCGCTCCACGCCTGCACATGCGCGTGCAATATTTACCAAGAATTCGATGGAACTTTTCAGGCATCAGAGGCACCCAGCTTCAATCGCCCTGCAGAAAGTAAATTATCATTATCATCACACATGTGTCCACACACAGGGAAGGAATGCCTCACCTGGAGGAAGCTGGCCAGCGCCGAGTGCAGAGACGTCGAGGGAGGCGGCCTTGCCGGTGACTGCGTCGGCCAACAGATCGCGCGCGTCATCATTATAAATCTCCAGCATTGCGACGCTGATGTGGCCGCCAGGTGGCGCGGCGCCGCCGTCGGGGGCGTTGCCTCCCGTGGCCGCGAAGAGTTCCTGCAGCGCGCGCTGGTACACCCCCGGGTCCTCCGGCGGGCCCTGCATCGTGTGCGTCTTGCCTGCCGCACCCAAGATCATTGTCATGCCTGAGGCAAGGTGTGTCTGCAGGCTTGCTGCAGGTGAACGCTGCCACAAATTGCACCCCTTGATGGACTCCCCAAGACCCATGCAATATCCAGCTAACTGCAGGCACAGTGCTTATACCGACCACGGTCAGCCAGCACCCAAAGATACCTGTAAAGAAAACGACATCAGATGTGCTGAATGGTTTCAAAGCCCTACCTTCTTAGCATGCAATTCACTTGGTCAGATGGCAACAGTGCTTATAGAATAGGAAGACACCGTCTTCTGCATGAGAGCACCTGCCTTGTGCAGTAAATGTTGATGAGGAGCGCCACATCACAAGCTTGGCATGCAGGATCGCATGTGTAACAGAGTCTGAATGCAGGATTGGGCTGGGGGTTGGGAGTAAGCGCACCTGAGCCGGTCTGGCCGTATGCGAAGATGCATGCGTTGTAGCCGTCCACGCAGGAGCGGATCAGCGGCGCTATCTCCTCAAAAACATCCTCCTGTCACAGGCAGACCACAATCACCATTGCATCTTCGAGATTTCCCACTTCTCCCCCTTCCAAGCTCCTTTCTTCCAATCTCCCTAAACTGGAGCTTCTCTTGAATATCTCCCCCTTAAACCCCCGTTGCACATTTCTCAAATGCTTTTGCATTTAGCATGCTGACACACAAGACTCCTGCACCGACCTGCATGTGTGCAGATGTCTGTTGTTGCCAAGAGGAGAAAAAAAGGCAAAGCTCTCACCTGAGTTGAGGCCGGACCGAAGCAGGCGTTGAATTCGAAGTCTGAAATGCGCCTGTCCGGGGGCGATACAGTCAGCGCGCCGGCCAATGGGAAGGTCAGGATGGGCTGCTCGCCCGGAGCCGGCGGCCGCGCACGGCACACGACGCGGATGTTCCCTCTCAGCACCTGCAGCTCCTCATGCACCTGCCAGGCACAAAGTGAAAGCACTTTACAAATTAGGTGAAATTTGTACATTGCAGCTGCCGCAAGAACAGCTCTGACTGCCTTTGTTGATCGCGCAAACATTCTGACACGGACAAGTGCTGCAACACTAGGAGAGCAAATCCTTCACACCTGAAGCTGCACAGAACAATTCTTCTCGCAGATGCAGGAAAATTCGCACTGGTGGGGCGTAGCGTCCACATGCCTTGATGTCTTTTCAGATGGTGGGCAAGGAAATGGATGAAAGGTCAATACTGAGAGATTGTGATGTTGGGTGCCTTGGGGGCTCACCTCGCGCCGTAAGTTCTGTTCCTCGATGTACTGCCTCTCCAGTTTGGCCACCGTTGCAGACACCGCCGCCTGTGCTTCGCGCGCCTCCCTCACCTGCGCCATAAATACCCTTTTAATACCCCCAAAGCCCTGTCAGATGACCTTTGCAAGTGCAATTCTGTGGCATGCAGTAACCGGATGACCTCTAGGTGGGGCAATCTATCACATGACGTTCAAGGCAGGGATGCTTGACCTCTGTAACCTGGAAAATTGTATCACCTCCCTGCTCACTCCTTTTCTCAATCTTTATGACATCCGCTTGCGCAATTTCTCATTCTCAGACTAAATGCGGGCCGCGATGCTGCTCAGACTGAGGCTCAGACTAGTCTGGATATACAGATCTCTTCAAGTGCTGTGGGCTGCGCTTGCATGCATCCCAGAAAGAGGGATACACCTGTTGTGTGAGGGTCTCCTGTTGGCTTTGCAGCTTGCCCAGCTCCTGCTCTAGCCTCTGTGCTTCAGACCTCGACTCCGCCAAGTCCTTCTCAAGGCCCTCCTGAAAGACACAGAGTTATTGGCAGACTGATATGGGAAAGTTCTTTGCCATGCAAAACCTGGCGTTCAATTAGAAATGGAAAGTCATGCTTTCACATGCACACTTGCCAGCCGGCAAGCATTGCATATCCAACGTAGTCATTCTTCCAATGCTCTGCACAGTTATCAGTCTGCCACAATCTCATTCCCAAACTTCAAATTACTTCCCCGGGAATGACGCAGCCTGGTGTTTGATCTCTCAAAACAAATTCACCTTCTCCTGCTGCAGTTGCTCAATGGCAGCCGCCTTGTCCGAAACCCTCGCATTCGCAGCGGCCAACGCCTCTCCCGCACTCTCCACCTCAGCACGGCTACCTGCGAGCTCCTCACTTGTTGTTTTCAGCCGCTCACTCACTTGCTGGTGAGCAGCTGCCTGCTCCGCTTCTCTGGCTTGTGCGGCTGTGAGCTCATTCTGTGTCTGTGATGCCTGCATCTGGGCTGCTGCCAACCCCTGCTGGGCTGTGCTCAGCTGCTGCTGCAGGCTCTCAGAGTGGGAAGCCTCCTCGGCGCTGGCAGACTTCAGGACTGCTATCTTGGCCTCCAGCCTTGAGACCTGTTACCACACGCACAGATTGCCTTCAGCCAATAAAATACAAAGCTAAAAAAACACCCCCAAGCCAACAGAGAACAGGCCGTGAATCTGACAACTTGGCAGTAACGAGTAGACAGAAGACAATTTATTTGAACGGCACACAATAATGGTCTCTTACGCTGCCGATTATATACAATTTTACTAGCGGGAGCCCAATCTGACTAATCCTCCTCAGACAACACATCGGCGCTGAGATCATGTGCAGTGAATGCGCTGTCCAGATAACATGCGAAACTGCGCACCTGATCTGCTGTAGCCTGGCTAGTAGTAGTATACTCCGCGCGTTCCCTCTCAAGATCCTCCAAAGCCTTAGTCAGCTGCTGCTGCACGGCTTCCAGCTCCTCTCTCACCCCCTGCGCATAAATTTGAAATTTTCAACATTCGCTGAATTCATGAAGATAGCTTGTTCATAAAAAGCTCTCCTATTTATGAAGCCTGAACTAGATTTTGGAAAAACGAAATGCTTGCACATTGGATGCAAGAAGAATAGAGATTCTACAGAGAAATTGATGGCTTTTCAGTAATCCCAATGAACGCTGGCACCACTGGGCAGCATTGTCTTAAATGAAAACTGGGCCTTTGTGATGCAGCATTTGAGGACACGCATGCGCGCACACACCTGCAAAGCATCAGGCTCCTCCTGCGGCAGCCCAAGGCCGGCTTGAGGATCTGCGCTGGTCAGCTTCAGAGCCAGCTCCTGGTTGACCACCTTGAGGGCATCCCTCTCTGCCAAGACGTCCTCCAACTCCTGCCCCACCTGTCCAGCCATGCAGATTCATATATCAAAAAGGTCGACTCAGCACATTTTAGTCATCGATGATTATTTTGGAGTTCAACACGATAGCTTTGGTGCTGATGTGTGACACAGAATGTCATCGACCAACCTGCCCCTACAGGACTCCTTTGGCCTGTCCCAATATTGCATACCCATGCAGCGCTGCAAATGATCCTGCCCCCTGCATCAAATATTTTGGTCTGTCCGAGACCCCCTTTGTTAGCATGCAGCGTCACAAATGATCCTGCCCTCTTGAAGACTTGACTCGGCCAGCCCCAAATGCATTCATACACTTCAATGCTCATGCCCCTTGCATGGGCCCCTTTAGCCTGCCCTAATGGCGCGCTAGCTGACCCTCACATTCACACGCTTTCCAAACTGCTCATCTGATGCCTTCACTAACCGCATAGAATAATCGCATGGGTGAAGGCCGGATAGAGGCTCTCGGCTGCACCTTGGAAAGCTGCCTGGACGAGTGCAGCCGCTGTCGGAGCGCAGCGTTCTCCTGCTCCGATCTGGTGAGCTTGTCCGTCAGCTCGATGACAGCCTGCGCTGCCAATTTGCGCGCCTGCTCCCCTGCCCCGGCTCCAAGTGGGCCCATCTGGACCTCATCATCTTCGTCCTCCTCCCTGCAAACCATGCAGGCACTCTGTCAAATTGCCAAGTTTGCTACGTAGTTTTTGAGACCCCATGACTTCCAATCCCAGGGCGGCCTTGAAGTGTCACAGAGCAGCAGAACCCCTTTCCACGGTCTTTGAGACAGGGACTTCCATTGGTGATTAGGCACCTTTTTGAAAGTTGTGTATTTGTCATGCAAGGAAATGAGTCAATGCAAGCCAAGGGAGGCAAGGATGATCGAGCAAGAGAAAACAAGAGGGGTTTACGCACCCAAACAGAAGTAGCCTGGTGAGGTCAGCTCTAGAGAATCTACTCAGAAAGTTTGACACCTTTGTCAAGATGCCCTCCTCCCTGTCAGAAAGCCCTGTATGAAACGGTCAGAAAATGTTTGTCACAAGCTCACTTTTGATTTGTGCGTAAAAGTTGCATTTTTAAGTGAAATTAAATTGAATATCCTGTACGATCCTGAGATATTAGCTGGGTATCACTTTGGCATCTTGATGTATGCAATTCCCACTAACAAGCATATATCACCATTGATAATGTGCAAGGCTCCGGTGGGACTTGATGGTACCCATTGTCAGAATGGGTCTTCTGCACTGGGTTCATGTGATCAACTCTCACCTGAACCCTCCCACATGTTCTGTAGGAAGTGACTGCCGTAGACTTTCTGTTCAAGATCCTTGATCCTTGCCATAAGTCGGGCCACAACATCACCGTTGTCGACCTGGACGGCATTATTCTCAGACCTTGAAATGTCCACCAAAGGCTCTCGAGCTTCCATTTGGTTTGCAGGTCAGCCCTGACTGTTGATGGATGTATTGGTTCTTTCGCAACTGAGGCCCTTTCTATACGATTGCGCAGATTTGCGATGTTTGAGGGATATTGCAAAGAATTTCCTTTTTTGCAGAGAAAATTTCTTGCAGAATCGAAATTGAGCCTTCCGTTGGGACAACTCCTGATTTGGCATGTGCAGATCTTAAATTTGATCATGAACACGAGGTGAGGCATTGCCATGCAAGTATGTTGCTTTGTTTCAATGTTCTACTATGAGGCAGTTCTTCTGGCAGGATGACATGCTTGGTGTTGCTAAATTATAATCTGAATCTTTTGATGTCATGCTGGGCGCTGACTCTGATAATCAGAGTCAGGCATCAGATCAGCCTAGGTAGCAGCGCTGGGATTGATGTAATTACTTAATTAATATATAAATTGACTGACTGACTGACTGCCACTGTGGAGCCACTTCAAGACAATTACAGTGTCCAACATGTGTTCTTTCAACTTTGGGCCAAGGTTTTTGGCATCGGAGTTGCACAGCTGTCTGTGCGTTATTACGTAATGCCGCATATGCATGCAGCACCACGGGGGCGTGACCATCATTAAGTACTATACATATAGCAAGCGTACGCGTGGTGCAAACCACCTGTTCGAGTTGAATCAATAGTGTCCAGAACTGAAATTTCCATTCCCACATGCAAGGGGAAAGTTGTCCAAATACGTTCCCGTGGACATGCACTGCTCACCCTTAATCACAGCCCACTCATTCTGCTCATCACATGGATATCCCAGTACACACGTCTACACTCAATTGCACATGCCCGCATCAGGAATCCTGTTTCAGGACGCTGCAGGTGTCTCCTCTCCAGGCACGGGCCAGGTGTAATTGAGCGCCATGCTCAAATGTTGTGGACACGCGTGACCACTTCTGGTCATTCCACCCTCCTTCGTGAATATCTGCACAGTGCGCAGTAGATACCAAATGTGCGCATCAGGACGCTTCAGGCGTCTCTCCTCCCGGCACAGGGCATGTGTAATTGAGTGCCATGCGGCCTCCGTCTGCGTACAGCACCTGCCCGGTCACATAGGAGGCTCCCTCGGAGGCAAGGAACGCCGCGATCTGGCCAACCTCATAGGGGTCCCCTATGCGATTCATGGGGGTCCTCGACAGCACCCTGGTACCCCCACACATGCATGCTTACTGATCTTCTCACTAATGAATTAGTAATGACGGTCTGTGGCACTCATGATTACTGGCTATCACAGGATGTCAGTAAGCTCATGTCTGCTCCATGCTGGACACACAGCAATTCAAGCAGATTGCTTGTCTCAGAAACAGGCATTGCAGGCCATTTCAGCACCTCAGGCCGGGAAACTCTAAAGCACCCAAGGGCAGTGATCTCAACAGCAACCGGTGACTTCATGCCGGCGACATCAAGATCACCCCAGGCCAGCAAGATCAAGAGTTAGGCAGGAGATCTCAAGCGAAGGTTTGGGGCAAGGTGAGGCGGGTGCAGGGCTGCGGACCTGTTCATGGCGACCTTGTCACCGACCACGCTGGTGAGCACCTCAGTCATGATGCTGCCAGGGCCAATGGCATTCACTCGGATCTTGTGTTGGGCCAGCGCCAGTGCCATGCACCTGCACAGAGCCCCACACCAATTCTTATAAATTCAACAGCGCACAGATACCGAAAATGTGCTATGCAGGTTGAATCCTGCATGATATACTGGTGCTCCGCATGTTTTGGTTTGCATCAGAGCACAGGAAGTCCGTGCAATCCTGTGCATTGACAGAGATGCAGGTGGGCCCCTGCTGAGCAGAGAGAAGCCAGCACAGAAGGGGAAGAGGGAACGGAAGGCCTTGCCTGGTGAGGTTATTGACACCGCCCTTGGAGGCGTTGTAGGCTGCAATGGATGGGATCGCCATCACAGCGTTCACCGATGACCTGCAGCAACACATTTCAGGGAATGCTGTACAGGCAAAAAAATATTACATGGCTTGCTGACACGGAGTGTAGATGAAGTTGCATGCTCCAAGTACAGCAGTGATGTTGAATGGATTGAAAGGCTCACATGTTGATGATGGCCCCGCCGCGTCCTGGAGTTATTTTGTTCTGCGCCACCATCTGGCGAGCAGCCGCCTGGCCGCACTGAGCAGTGACAATTATTGTTATTATCATTATCAACATCATTATAATTATTATTATCAAATGCTTTTGCTGCCAAGACGCAAAGTGCGTCTGGAGACGTGCTGCAGGTAAAGGCTGCCACAAATCCCACCTCTTGTTGGACTCTCCAGATCCAAGCAAGACCCAATCAACCGTGGGCACAGTGCTCAGAATTTGCCCCGTACCCCACAGTCAGAATGCACAAGTTGATTGCTATAATGTAGACCGAGGGAACTTACCCAAGGTCCAGGAGTAGGTGGTAGGTAAAGCAAGGGTGAATGACTCGCTGAGCGAGGAAAATCAAGAGCGCACCAGGAAGACCCCCTTCAAGTTGACATTGATGACGTCGTCAAAGTCTGACTCGGACATGTCCAGGAAGTCGGCGCTCTTCACGATGCCTGCACGCAGAATGCAACATGTCAAAAAAAAGTACGATGCCCCCTCACATTGCTCACTTTCCCGAGCCTGATGCCCTCAGATAACAAGGATCTCATTGTTTGCACAACATCAGCCAGGGTGTCTTGTGCATGCAGTTATGGATAGCAGGCTCCAGGTAATTGTCACTTGAAAAGCCTGAGTGCACTATGCCCGAGCCAGGCCTGTCCATGCATTTCTGCCTTTCCTCCAAATGCCTCCACATGCAGCAGGTCAACCTGGCACCTCAGGGTCCAGTGCACCACATATCGCTGTAAATATGCTACAGATGTAAATTTTTGCTTTTCATTTAACACAGTATGAAACATGTACTTTCTATAACAGATGTGTTGCATTACACATCAGTGGAAGGGGAGGGGCGTGCCTGCATTGGCAACGAGGATGTCCAATCCGCCGTACTGCTGCACTGTGTATGCGACCAGTCGGTCCACCTCGGTCTTCTTGGTGACGTCACACCTGGCAGCGCACGCCGTGATCCCCTCCTGCAACAGCTGAGTCACCGCACTGCAGGCGCACACAAGGGAAAGTTCAAGCCAAGCTGAGGAGTACAATACAGCAAGGGGGCACTAAAGACTCGTGACCTTTAGTGCCCCATGACACAGCATCTCAAGTCCTGGGGGTGGTAATTTGAGCTCAGATGCCTGATGAGTCTGCGCTTGTAAGCAGATGTGTGATGTCTGAGGCCAAAAGGCAGAGATTGCTGAGCAAAAGACCACTGCATGCCATGCATGCCTTCAAGTTGCAATAAGAAGTTCATAAAAGCTCCTCAAATGGCGCATGATGCAGTGAATTCTAAGATCGCGAACATAGCTTGTTTGGGAGGCATTAGCACTGAACATGATGAGAGGGTGCATGCCTGCTGGCAGCGGTGTCATCGACGTCAGCCACCACAATTTTGCTGCCCTCGTGGCCCAGGCAGCTGGCGCATGCCAGGCCGATCCCCTTGCCACCCCCTGCAGCGCACACCCCATTTGTCACATTAATAGGGGTAGTAAGTAATTCTGTGCAGTAACGCTGACAACAGCCCATCAACATGCTGCATTGCACGCTGCAATCTCGGCATGGGCATGTGCAGGAAGCACCACATGTAGTCCCCCACTGCCTAAGCAGCCCATCAGGGCTGCTTCCCCAGAAAATTCATAGGGAAAGCAGCCTGACGGGAAGGAAGAGACATGAATCTGAGACGTGACACTCGGTGCTCCCTGACAGCGTGAATGAATAACAGTGTGATTGAGTGTGAATGAGTGAGTGAGTAAGTGTGAAATGACAGCGTCTGGGGAATCGTGGTGCCCAGGCCATAGGAACCACAAAAAAAAACAATCTACAGTGTGCTGATCAGGTGACAATACCTGTGACAATCGCAACTTTGCCCTGCAGGCGCTGTGCATGGCCCGCCATCAGCATGACATGCTTCAGGCCGCTCTCCATCTCTGCAACGAGCTGCTTGTGCTCCTTGTTCTTGCTCTGGTGATCCACCAGAGCGCTCCGCTTCCCCTTCCTGCACACACATTGCCTCCTTCATAGTATATTTGGTGAGGGACGCATTATGCCTTACTTCCAGATCTCAGAGGGATGTACACATGCATCGCGAGCCAGTAAATCAAAGATGCACATGCAGGCCATTTGGACATAAACATACTTCGATCTATGCCAGACAGGCAATTACTCTAACTGCATGCATGTGGCGTGGTGGGCAGGTTTAGCAGGATATTGAGAGATGATTGAGGGAGTTTCTTACCTGTACCCTTCGTATGCAAAGGTATTGGTCCTGTTCTGCCGCTTGCACAGCTTGCAGTACACAATTCCGTGGTCCTGGTTCTGCACGCCCTCTATCACCTGCCAGCCACGATTCACAATCTCAGTGCTACAGCTAAATTGCTCCTTGCAGTTCATGATAGCTTTCCATGATGCCTGCATTCTCGCACAAAGTTCTGCAGCGAGGTTTGTTTCCTTTGCAGTGCATGCAACAGACCTGAGGCCAGAAGGTGCCGTCCGGCAGACGAAAAGTCTCCTCTGTCTCCCACTTGCGCTTGGCAAACTCGAAATAGTATGTTGGCTTCTTTTTGTCTTCGCTGTTAGCCGCTGTGTTGCCCCCTGACGACCCGGGTTCGGCCCCTTGCTCTGGGGTTGCCTCTGGATTAAATAAAGGCGATGGTGCCACAGGCGTGGCTGCAACTGGAGTGAGCTGCTGCTCTCCTGCTGGCTCGGCTGCCGGGATCAGCGGCTGCGGTGCTGGGATGTGCGGGAGTTCGGGTGGGCCTGCACATGCAAGGACATATCAGCATGATCATCAGCGTGCTCTTGCCCCTCACCTTGTAGAGATCTGAATAAAATTGCTGCCATGCACTTGTAACAACAATGCAATTCTAGGGAAGAGTTGACAAGCAAGAAGGGCCGGGCAGAAGCACAGTGCGACCCGAAAACATGTTGGGGCTCAATGCCGGCATGTTGCCCTATGGCACCCATCAGTTGTGGTCGATGTGGAGTGACTGAAAGAGGAGTTGCTGTTACCTGCTACTGGAAGGGACTGGATGATGCCGCTGTCCGGCCACTGAGCAGGAGGGTGAGGCACTGGCTGGGGTGACTCTGTCCTGCAGGGTTGAACAGGGAGAATTGTGTCACACCCAAGATTTTCTGCTCAAAGTGTAGGAGAAAGTAAGCTCAAATCTCCTGTGTTGAAGTCATCGTGTGCTGTGGAGTCTCAGCCTGTCGTCAGATGCAATTTCCACGCAATCTTGTCTACCTTCCTGTTTGATGACAAATGATTGCACGTTGCGTTGGAAAATCCACGAGGTCCATTCGTGCTTCATAAAAGCTTACCTGGCCCTCTTCAGGTCCCTGACGAGGTCCCCCAGGCCAGCTTCAACTGCTGGGGGATCCAGGGAGGCGAGTGCGTGAAGACAGGCAGGATTGGATCCTGTCCAGTGCCGATGTGGATTGCAAATCTGACCTGATCGTCGACAAGACAGCTGCAGCTCGAGTTTGAAAGATCGGCGGAGTCTGGCGGTGTGACCACCGTTGTGAAGGTTGGCGGTGAGGAGGAATTCAACCCATCAGAGGGCGTTCCTGTGTCCTCATCGTGTCTTGGATTTTGATCAGGATAATCTCTTCAAGATTGATTCTAACGCGGCCATGCAGCATTCTTGTATATTGAGATTGTCTGGTAGCTCTTTTCTCGATCGCTGAGGGAAGTGACGGCTCATTATTGTGGGATGTGCAGAAGGCATGCTTGCCGATGTTCGCAATTAGTAAAGTGATCTGATTGCTCGATCTTTGTTGACCTGCACGAGAAATTTGTCCCTTTTCTTACAATCACTATCAGCTGCAGATATCTACATAATTACAGTCGATGGTGCTTATGAATTTTCTTCTGAAACCACGACTCGCTGACTGTGCACACGCAAGCACGAGCTACACTTCTGACTTCCCAAAATGGGATCATTCAGCAAGATCTTCTTTATTTAGATCTTCAGGCAACTGCAGACGTGCATGTGCACGTCTGAGCACCGGTCATTCCCTCTGTCACTGGAAGCAAACGTCCATGAGTGAGTAATGCACAAGCTTTGATCAGCAGCCTTCGCAAAATGAATCCCATGAGGTTTTATTGCTTTGAAATGCGCGGCGCTGAGTCCAGCATGCATTGCAGGGAAACACCTCTCATGCAGAGCAAGCGCAGAGGCGCCTCAAGTTGTGGTGACACGCGAGCGAGGCAAAAATGGAAAACTGATGAAGAGCCTCCAGCAGAGGGGTATATCTGTACTGGAGCTTCCCTTGGTAGAGACTGCAGTGGGCCCAGACAGATCAGAGTTGCCAGATGCATTGACTGCCGGCGACCATGACTGGGTCATTGTGACCTCTCCAGAGTCTGCCTCTGTCTTCTTACAAGGCTGGAGGGAAGCTGGCAAGCCACAGGTATGCCTGCTGCTTGGCATTGCTCAGACTGGTCCTTACATGTCAGCACATCATGCATCCCAATAGCATGCATGTGCATGCATTGATCCGCATTTGCTCCCATTGGATCTGTGGGTTAATGGCGGCATGGCTGCATGACACTGTAGCCAAGAGGAGGTCTGCAATGTACCCACATGTTGTTGCAGGTCAGGCTTGCTGTGGTTGGATCTGGTACAGGAGTAGTCATTGAAGCTGCAGGAGAAGCAGACTTGCCGGTTGCATTCACTCCCAGCAAGGTACACCTGTGCCATGTAGCCGTCACGTGTCCATGGCAACCCTACTCTGCCTTTCAAGTCGCATGACTCAACTGACATTTTGAAGGAATGTTGGGAGTACCAGGAATGTGTTTCACATTATGGTAATTGCAATGCTTTGTGCAGGCAAATGCAGAGCATTTATCTGCGGAGCTGCCCTTGGAAGGAGAAGGGAGAGTGCTCTATCCTGCTTCTGCCAAAGCTGGTGCTGGCCTTCAGGTACTCTCCCTGACACTCCTTCACCAGGAACATATATCTGTGCTGGCGAGCTTGAGCTTTCCTTTGGGCTTCATTGCAGCATCTGGCACTCTCGGTAAAGCTTGGTCTGTGCACTATTCTTGGAGCATCGCTCACATGTTCACTGCCATCGTCATGCTGTGATAGGAAGGGCTGGAGGCTCGAGGCTTCAGCGTGAGGAGGCTCAACACGTACAACACAGTACCGGTGCAGTCATTACCTGGTGCAGACGTGGAGGCTGCGAAGCAAGCCAGAGTCGTGGCATTTGCGTCGCCGTCAGCTGTCAAAGCTTGGCTGGCATGCGTAGGCGATCAGGACTCCGCTGATGTGGCCATTGCCTGTATAGGTGCGGCATGGATACTGATTCCTGCACACATTGCACACTGCAAGACAGCCCTTTCTACCCCCTCTGGCATTGGCACTGCCTTTCATGTCTTCTTCATGTCAATAGACTTGACAGACTCTGCTCCGATCCCAATAAATTGCATCCTGGGCATTGACTATGAGCCTGCTGTTGCTAAGCAAAGCAGGCACTGCAACATCTTCAGGTTGTGGTTTGATCTGGATTTCAAGGGATGGTTTCTGTATTGCAGGGAGCACATCAGCCAGGGCAGCAGAGAAGTTGGGTCTGAAGCGCATCTACTACCCCGACAGTCCTGGTTTGGAAGGCTTTGTGGTGTCCATTGTGGAAGCCCTGGAAGCTGCTGAGCCCTCTGCAGCACTTGCTTGACCGCTTATATGCAGGCCAAGGATCTGCATGCAAGCAGCTTGCAGGCGTCTGCAATGAGCTTCCGGCCGGAGCCTGAAAGCTTTAGATGATTTTTGTGGATGGTCAGGCCAGCTCGAGTGATCATGAGTGAAGCAGTGCCTCAGCCACGGCCAGCCTAATGATATTGACAACTTTTGAAACACACGTTCTGACCATGTTATAGGATTCAGGCTGAACGATGGCAGTCAAATACAACTTTCTAAGTACTGACCTGCACCTGCAAAGGCCACGTGGTGCACCCTAGTAGGGCATCAACAGTACCTCAACATTATGGTAGTACTGGTGCTGGCAATTTGAGTTGGCATCATGACTTGGTTTAGAAGTCCATATGGACACCATTGATATCTCCCTTGGCTGTATTCTGGCTTACATTGACATACAACGTCTGATGGAGTCATAGTGCAAGTGCATGTCACACATCACATGCAAAACAAGCCCGGTCCAAATTAGGCAAGTCACAGTGTGCTCAAGTCTAAAGGAAGCACAAAGACGCTCCTGGAACTCTGTCTGCCTCAAAAGAGAGAAAGGAATTCATTGTACTGGTGATTTCATCGTGACAAGAGACAGCTGGGAGTATTACAGTTTAATTCTGTTGCTCGTGTTTTGTGCGATGCGCGGTCCGGGCCTTCTGTGTTTCATTCTTGATTCAAGTTTTCGCGTTCTTAGGCGCTAAATATCAGATCACGAATTTTATGCATGGATCCTTGATTGAGCCAGCAGCAGAAAATTGAGCAGCGCAGCAGCAAGACTTGATCAGGTGCGATTCGCGTCCTGGGAGCGCAGTCAGCCCAAGCCCTTGCGGTCTCCTGTATGGCGAGGTACTACAATCAGTGGAGGTCAGATCAGATGAAACACCCGGCCAGAAACCACGCCTCTGAATACTACTTCCCACAGCAACCGCTGTACACGTTTGGCCCGACCTCTGGCCAATCCTCTGGGCTTGGGGCTTCTGATGCTCGCACCTCGGGGGCACAAGGCCAAAAGTCGGTAGGGGCGACCTTGAAAGAAGGTAAGAAAACTATTTAATGGCCGTTAGACTTCAGAACTAGCTTTCCTGCCTGCAAGCTTCCATAGCCGTCACCAGTTCCTGGACATCTCTTCCTGCCAACCTGCCCAGAGACACTGGCGTTATAAGTAAGGTGGTGGGAGCACCATTGCTGCATCAATTTGATTTTCTGGAGCCATCAAGCCGTCCTAGGGAACCCTGCAGATGTATACTCATGCTCTACAGCACTAAGTATGCTGAGGACCAAAGTCAAAGCCCTAACGAATGCAGCACTTTCCACATCTTGCAGAACTGACTTGCTGAGTGGATCGTATTGCAGGAGGCCACCGTGGTGTGGATGCTTCCATCAAGAGGATGCAAAAGCCCAATGGCAGGTCTGCAAAGCTGCCACATGCAGGAAGGCCTCTGCACAATGGACAGGCGACAATGCAGGCACGTGGTTGACCTTGCATGAAATAGCCTGTGGAGCTAGGAAATATACAAAGCCAATCATCACAGCAATCAGAAGTCACCTGCCCACACATAAATCATGCAACAAACTCATGCAGTGGGAATGGTTGTCATGTCAATGGATTGATTCCAGCAGCAAGAGTCTGCACAGGTCAGTGCTGACTTGCACATGCATTGAACTGGGGTTCTGTTGCTGCTCTGGGCAGGCTTGGTACCAGCAGGCGCCTGGTCCATGGCACATGTGGCAGCAGGGCTACCAGATGCCGGTGCCTGCCTTCCATGCATATGGCCCCATGTTCCCCCAGGGGCCGCCAATCCGGCCTCCTCCTCCTCGCACCCCACCTGGTCCACCCCCTCGCAAGCCTTCCACCACCAAGGCACCCCCCGCGCCCCAAGGCCAGCCCAGCAGCAAGGCACCTTGCAGGGAGCAGGAGAGCAAGGTTGAAGCTCCAGTGAAAATTTTGCAGCGGCCCCCAACAGTCAGCAAGCCTCAGGCTCAGGCCACCAGCTCGTCAGCATCCTCCCATTCTGAACCGGTGAGACCACATGTCACCAATCTCTGCTTTCGGAGGAGACCTCATGACACATGCATGCATGCACATTTGCAATTGCATATTCATGATGCATGCCTTGCATACTTACCATAAGACGCCTGGGTGTCAGGATATTGCTGTGCAGTAACAATTGCTTGCATGCATGGATGGATGCATGGAGCACTTGGGAGATAATTTGGATGTCCTGAATTCAACATGCATCGATCATGTGCATCAATCCATCAATCATGTGCATCAATCCATCATGCATTGGTCATGTGCATCAATCCATGCAGGTGTCGAGCATGCCAACCTCTGTCACCTCATGGACAAGCCACAATGGATCTGCAACGCCAGTGTCAGTCCTTCCTGGTGCCATGGCGCGCACAGTCCTGAACCCAGATGCAGCGCCCTTCATTCCAACATGCACGGACTCGCCAACAGCGGAGCCGGAGCCTCGGACACCAAAGCCCCAGAGCCGCGCAACCCCCCTGCGCAACATGCGCTCCAACCGCATGAGGGACTCTGGCACTGATCAGCCTGCCACCTGCCTGCACAAGGTACTATTGCTGCACATGTTTTGCAGATGTGCATCGCTGTTGACTGGACTGCTTTAATCAATACTTACAGAGCATTCTTGCACAGATCCTGCATGCATTAAACCGTTTTGGAACAGTGCCTAGCCCTGGCTTGGCTCCTTGCATTTTTTGGTAAAGCTTAGGCTTCTAGCAGTTGACACATTACTGGCAGACATTTACATTCCTGAAAATGGAAGGGGGTCTAAGTAATAATTTGTGATTGTGCAGGTTATAGCCCGCATGGAGGCTAAGCCGCATGCGGAGCATGCGGAGACAGAGGCAGGCAAGCCTGGCACCGACAGTGCAGCTCAGCAGGGGCCGCTGCATGCTGATGTGGACAAGTTACCCGTCTTGCGGCCAGTCAAGATTCGCGAGGTGCAGGAGTTCTTTATCGATGCGAGCAGCAACAGGATCACTGAGTGCGCGATCGCGATGATGTCAGCAGTAGACAAGAAGCTTCCCGCAGCCTCCAAGCAGCCGCCGTCTGCTGAGACCGCCATTTCAGCAGTGGACAAAAAGCTTCCTGCAGCTCCCAAGCAGCTGCTGCCCATGACAATGATTGACACGGCGCTGTCACCATTGGAAAGTAAATTTCCCACAGCCTTCAAGCAGCCGCCGGCCCCACTTGCTGCTACACAGACAGGCACTCAGAAATACAGGAGACTTGCCACGCCGATCCCACTGCCGCCCTCACCCACATATGAAGCCCAGGAAGCGCGGAGAACCATCAAAATATCCCCCACCTACGGGGCACAGGAAGCGCGCAGGACCATCAAGGCAGCCATTGAGTCAGGTGTGGAGATCGAGTCTCAGATGCAGATCCGCCCCCAGCCAGCTGCTGTGAAGCCAGCTGACACCATCAGGTACCCCGGCCGCCAGATCAGCCACAGCGAGGCCAGGAAGCAGCCTCGCCAGAAGACTGTCTACCGGCCGCCACCCTTCTTCAAGACCTCGCAGCAGGCGCGCAGCGGCAGCAAAGCAGGGGGGATGCCTCCGGCCGCAGCAGGACCCGGTGACCGGCACATGGCAGGCGTGCAGACGCTGCGGGTCAGAGCTGGCGGCAAGCAGGGGCCACTCCTCGGCAGCAGCGCGGCTGACGGCCCAGAGACCGTCTACTGGGTCAGCACTGCAAGGACAAAGCCCGCCGCCGCCAGCTGGACTGCGTGCTGCGCCGCGCTGGCGCTGCAAGAGAGCGAGCCGGACTTCCAGGACCAGGCCTCAGACTGCCTGTCAGAGTGCGCGGTGGCCGGCAGCACCGCGAGCTCCGTCAACCCCCTGGACTTCCTGCTTCCTGGGGTCGCCGAATCGGACGGCAATGAGGAGCCGGACGCACCGCCAGCCGACGCGGCCGCGGCTGGTGCCGGTGCCGCCAAGACCAGCCCGGTGAAGCCCGCTGCACCGCACAAGGGCCCAAGCGGCCAGGGACGGATGCCCACAAGCGCGCCGCTGACGGCTGAGAGCGTGCGCGCACTGAACGCTGACATCACAGCGGCAGGCGTGCACCAGAAAGCTGATGCGCCGTCAGCGTGGCAGCGGCGCAACAGCAAGGTGCACGGGGGCCCCTGGGCCGGCAAGACCACAGAGGCAGCTGCCGGAAAGCTGCCAGCAGCTGGCAGGCTGGGTGCAGATGAAGGCGGTGGCGCTGTGGCAGGGCAGGGTGCCAGCAAAGTGGACAACGTTGCCTGTTGCCTGGCCGTCACGGCGGTGTTCGAGGGCAAGGTGTCAGCCAAGGAGCTGGCCCGCCTGCTGGGCGGCCACTTCGGCAAGTTCGCGCCCCTTTCTGAGCTACTGTTCTCCACCGCAGCCTCTGATGACAAGGTGAGCTTCTCTCTGAATTGGACCATGCACACTGCCTTGATGCCTTTGTAGCATACAGCTGCATGTCACCGGCCAAGGTCACTTCGAGTTATTATACCATCACTCGAAGCAGCCTTCTGATTGGCTATCACATGTTGCATGGTGATCATGGCCTTTCTTGATTGCATTCACTGATAAAAATTGACAGCGCTGCTCTCCTTGTAAAGTGCTGCAACCTGCAGGCAATCGCCCTCTAGCATAAGAGGAGTAGTGCTTTGTGGCAGCACTCGAGTGCCCCGACAGCGCAGGCACGACCATTGGATTGCTTGCGTTGAGCAGAGCATGAAGTAAAGAGGTGTTTGTTGCCTGGCAGGTGAGCATCAAGGGCATGGCAGCGTACAGCTCACACTCATCCCCCAGCAGCCTCCAGGCAGCCATGGACAACAGCGCAGGCAGGCAGGTGCGGCAGCTGCGCATCACACAGTGTGCAGTCCGGAGCATTGCAGACTGGGAGAAATTCAGCGCATCAAAGCAGTGATCCTCTTGCAGCCGTCATGCTGCATCTTTGGCAGTGAGCACGGTGCAAGATGGTTCCAGTGGAGTGTGTCATGTTTGGGGCGAACCTGGGGTGATTGTGTTCTATAATTTGGAGAAATGCCAGGAATCTCGAGAGATAGGGAATGCAACAGCCTGGTGCTCCTCAAGTTAAGTCAAGCAACGTGAGGTGGCCATCAAGTCAGTAGATCTCAGGCTCAATGGTGTCACAGTGGACAGTGGGATTCCACCATGGACAACTTGTAGGTCTCAGATCGCTCTGCATAATCTTCCATTCTATTCCATATTAGTAGGGTTGGGTGCTTTGGTCAATCAGGGCTGCAATATTGGGCAATTAATTGCTGAAGCCGGCCTTACTGCTGCCATACTGTACCTTGCTGTATTAGTTCCCATTATTTCCACTAGACAGGCTATTAGGTTCTTGAGGATTTGTATTGCTGCTGGACCATTACACTATCTGAAGGTCTTTGTATGCTCTTTTCCCAAGCACTCTCATGACGTTTTTTTCCAGGCCTGTCTGCAGTCTTCTGTGGCTATAACACACCTTACAGGACACAAAAGGACACCTCGCAGCATGCACTTCAAGTTGTCAGAACGAATTCAAAGGGATGAATGAGTTAACGAGGTTTGACCGTGAGCTGCACTGTGCATATCTGGGCACCAAGATTAAACCTTTTACAAGCATTGAATGATTCTGATGCCTGCACTTCTAGGTAAAACATGTTGTGAGAATACGTGGACTACAGATTGGCTTGGTGGGAAAGACATCTGTGGCAGGGTCTCGCAGGGCCCGGAAGCGAGGGTCTCACAGTGTTAACTGTGTTGCGCAGCAGACGCCGATTCAGAGATGTCCCTGCAGGCATTTGCCAAGTTGCGGCCAAGCCAGGCCTCCGGATACACCCTTCAACAAAGGGCTTCCCTGCAGCTGTGGGGTCTGCAGGTGCATAACCCACACAATCTTCACAAGGACCTTGAAATACATTGATGCCTTCCATGCATGTTGCCCGGTGGTGGTAGAGCAGATGATGCCTTGAGCCCTTCCAGCACTAGCTTTGTTCTGTGGGGAAGTGTGTTGCTGCAGGTCTGACTGGGCTTGAGATAGGTGCTGAATTTGCACAAAGAAAAATTATCAGGGCTGCATGCGCACCTGCAGAGGCGCTTTCTGCTGGCAACTCTGCAGAGCTTTCTAGCAGCCTGCCCTACAAGTGCATTCACCCCATGCTCGCCCCAATAGCCAGCACGTGAGACAAATCAAAGGCTGTGGCATTCCATTCAACTGTCACATCATTGACTTGTCTATCGCCCTGCCAACAGAGTATCCACAGCCACATCAGATGGGCCAGATCAGCATAGAGCAGCCTGCTCAGCAGCCAGCTCAGCGCAGGATGACAAACTGCGCATGCCAGAGGCATTGAGTCAGCCGCTGACCTTCTCCCAATGGCGCCAGCCCTTGTCAGAGCAGCACCCTTTTCCCAGTCAGTGTTTTCTGAGCAGCAGTCACTCACCAGCAGCACTGCTCTCACGCGCAGCGCACCAGTGCACTAGCGTTATCGGGATACCTCATTGTCCTGTCGTGCAGCCAGCAGCACATGCAGCATGTCTCAGCGCAACAGAGCCCACAGCAGGCCAGCATGGACCCACGGCTGCAGCCATGGAGGGCAGGCCATCACTGCTGCCATGGCGGCAGCACGTTTTGAGAATGCAGGTCATTCACATGTGCAGTGGGCGCTTATGAGGCAGTTGGATCACATATCGAGAGCGCCCCGATTGGCATGCGGTAGTCACAGAGCTTTTAACCCTTGTCGAGCAAGATCACTCAATGCCCAAAGATTTCCCCAGAAATATTATGCAAGCAAACAATCACAGGCTGAAAGCTGTAACCGCAGTAGGTGCCCCCTCATAAACATCTGGAGCCCACATGTGGAATGGGACACCACCTTCACGCCTGTTCTGGCCCACCCTGCTCAACTGACAGACACACACACACACACACACACACACACCCCTTTTCATCTGAGACGCTGGATTTTTCTGGGCTTTGCAACACTGTGCGCTGTATCAAATAGCAGTGCAGGTTGGGCAGCACTCCCTTGCTTGCCACTTCACATGTCTTCTATATGGTGGGTTTGGCGCCAACCCAGCGACACGTCAGCTCACGAATGGACATCGCCGTCACTCGATTCAGAAATGACAGCTGCACCCTTCACTAAAACACATTCACACTCTCTTGATACTTTGTTCTACTTCTGAAAAGTTGGATACAAGCTTTCGGGGTATGACGTCCGTTGCAGTGGCGTGGCAATCACTGGCCGGCAGCTAATGTCAGAACCGCAACGTGATCTCCTTGCAGGTCATACCTTCGTCCCCTGATCATCAGCTCATATTGATAAAGCAATCGAATTTGCCAGTATGTATGTCAACCCTTATCAATAGACTGTCCTGAGAATACATAGCTTCGTCATCGCCATTGCAGGGCTAGCCGGAGTCATCTGAGCTGTCTCTTGCGGCTTAAGATAATTCAACGAAAGAAGCAAAACGAAGGGATTGGAGTAGAGAATCATCTTTCAATATGTGTAGGATTACAAGGTGAGCACAAATTGGCAGACCAATGCGTCAAATATCGCTGATCAAGAAAAAAGCACTCCACGTTAATTGATGCTCTCGAGCACTGGGTGGTTGTCAGTAGGACAGCCCTCACCATCGGCATCATACAAATATCCAATTACGCTAAAAAAGACTGGGAAACGTTGTAGTTTTATCGCATACTGCAGGTTGACGCACTTCACGGCGGCCGTCTTGGTCGTCTTTGCCGCCATCCGGCTTGGAGCTGCCGCTGGGGAATTTAGGATCGAGGGCAACCGGCTTCTCAAGGATGGGGAGTCCGTACAGATTATTTCCGGCGGGTGTGTTCCAGTGCGCTCATGTAAAGCTTGACAACGATTGAAAGGCACACAAAAACCCGAGTTGAGCATCGAAAGGCATCTTGACAAAATGTTATGTGCAGGATCCACTATTTTCGGGTGCATCCGTACCAGTGGGAGGATCGGCTGCTGCGCATGAAGGCTATGGGCCTCAACACTGTTGAGGTGCGCACGACAGATGTTTGCATCTATGCACGAGTGGAAGTTGCACCTGAGGACTTTCTTTTGTACCCTTCAGCATTCCGGATAGGTAGACCCTCACACTGAACTTCCCATTGTGGTGTCCGCAGACTTATGTGGCGTGGAATGTCCATGAAATCAACCCGGGCGAATTTACCTGGGAAGGACGGGCAGACGTGGAAAAGTTCATATCCCTTGCTCACAAAATGAGCATGATGGTGGTTCTCCGCCCAGGGCCCTACATCTGTGCTGAGTGGAACTTTGGCGGCTTCCCTGCGTGGCTGGGCTCTTCTCTGGTGAGAGTTTGAATTGTGGGCACAAGAGTTCTGCTAAGTTGTTGCAAAACTTGAGTATTTGCCAACAGCACTTGCATGCATATTGCCAGCTTTTCCAATATTTCATTAAGTAAGCACAAGTTACATGATTTCAGGATGGTACCAGTGTGAGCATGTATTTTATGTCATGTGCCGGGTCGTGCGTACAGGTGTCCGGCGGTGGCACAATGAAGCTGCGCAGCAGTGACCCGCAATACTTGGCACATGTGGACCGATTTTGGAACCAGCTGCTACCCAGGATGACGCCCTTGCTGTACTCCAATGGCGGACCAATCATCATGATACAAGTGCGATTGTCTACCCTGTGAGAGAATTTCCTAATGGAGAGTCACTACCGGATCGATACTTGCTTCACTTTCTGGACAAGAAAAGCTAAACTCTTTGATTAAAAGTTGGCCCAGGCGGTCAAGGCTGTTCACTTGTGTTCTATTGTACTTGCTTGTTTCTTGCAGATCGAAAATGAATTCGGGAGCCTGGGCCCAGATGAGACGTACCTGAGGCACATCACGGAGACGGCAAGGAATGCGCTCAGGGATGATGTCATCTTATTTACCGCTGATCCAGTTGATGTTGCTGAGAAGGGGACTCTCAGCGGCAGAGAATTATTCACGTGCGCTACTTTCTCCTTGTGGCATGGCAAACCTGAACTCACTTTAACAGGACACCTTCAAATATATCTCACCATTTGCATTACTGACATATGCCATTTAAAGGGTCTGCTACCAAGAAACCAAAGCATATTTATGTCTGACAAACTGTAAAAACTCTCTCATTGACACATGCTTATGCCTGCAGGACGGTGAACTTTGGCCCGGACAAAAATGTGACTCACGCATTTGAGACTCAAGCGTCCCTGAATGGAAAGCGCGGCTCTCCCCCTTTCAGCGCGGAGTTTTAGTGCGTCTTTACCTCCTCCTCTTTGTTGATACGCTTGGAGAATGTGTCGAGACTCCCTTTTGCCAGCCTCCTTGAAAACAGGAACTCTTTACCATACATCTTCTCAATTTAATTAATTATCATGCTCTTTATCTGTTTTTTTTTTTTTTTTTTCTTCATTTCTTCATCAAATTCTGCATCATTGGGTCTTTTGTGCACTAGTCATGGAAGAGTCATATGTGGCTCGCGTAGCTCATTTGCATTGTCACGGTGATCTGCAGCTCTGGATGGATAACTCGCATGGGGGAGGATATTCAGAATCCAGATTTCCCACTCTTCCTCCAGAAGCTGGGCGAAGTTCTCAAGTACAACAACAATACCGGGTCTGTCAATTTGTACATGGCCCATGGTGGGACAAATTTTGGCTGGTCTATTGGTGAGTCTCATCTCCAGTGATATCTTTGGATGCACTCCATGCTTGCTCATGCATGGCAACCCTGCAACCTCATGTTGATAGGACCTTTTCCATTGCCCTTCTTACAAACCATGGCCAATGGACCCGGATCCGTGAAGGCGATGAGTGAGGGTGATTGTTCCGGCAGAACATATCCGGCAAACAATGTCAATCCTTTGATGGACTCAATGAAGTCTTGACAGTGAGCGCACAATCTGCGGCTTAAAACAATATTCACTGTACAAAGATACATGTATCTTTGCTGGCGTGTAGGTGGCCAAGAGGACCCCGTTGATGGTAGACAAAACGACCCGGTAGAGTACACAGAAGGCAAGCTTGAATCTTCCATGACCTGGGGCCCTGTGCTGACATCGCACGATTATGACGCGCCAATCAGCGAGGCAGGCGATTATGGCCAGCCCGGCACCGGACCTCCCCAGCATGGGCCCCCCAATAAGTTCCTGGTGCGCAGGACCTACTCAATGTATGGACTGTGATTTTGATTTCGTGATACTTTTCTTCGCCATGCATGCTTGCTTGAAGATTGCAAATGCTTTGCTAGTTTGCTTTTGGTGTGCTAACAATTGTGAGCCAGCAGTTGGCAAGGCATTCTGATTTGTTTAGAGTGCCGAATCTGTGTGTTCTTAATTGATGTGTCGATATTCACTTGCAGGCCATCAGAGAGCTCATTCAGAAGCATACAGGGATGAGGCTGCCACCCATACCCGCGAGGCCGCGCATAGGGTCATACGGCGAGGTCGCCCTTACCCAACAAGGCACCCTTCTGAGTCAACTGGGAAACCTTGTGTCTGGGCCCGGCATTTTCTCAGAGCTTCCCCAACCCATGGAAGAATACAGTCAATGGTGAGCGCTCATGAATCCATGTGCATCGCACGACACTCTTGCACAGCCATGGAGCATACTCAGCAGAGACTCTTCTTGGGAATCTGTTGAAATTGTTAGGGGACGGTGTCTCTATTGCACATGGATTCATGTTCCAGAAGATTACTTCTTTGCAGTTCATGCAAGACCTCTTCAAGAAGTAGAGTTCAGTAGGAATTGCGCAGATATACACTCCCCAAGACAACCGACTCGAAGACCATTGTGTGGTGTCGCAGGAACGGCTTCATACTCTACCGCACGAATGTCGATGCAGCAGAGCTGCACGCCGGCACCACACTCTATGTCGGCAGCAAAGTCCGCGACTCGGCAGTGGTGCGCCAACTCTTGCCTCAATTGTTTGGCCCTTGGCCTCGTGTTGCAAGCAGCGCTGACAAGCAAGTTTTAGAACACATTTTCAGATTTGTAGCTCAAAGGCTGCACGCTCAGAAATTTGACACTATGACAGAAAACTCTGCCGTTGCATAAGGGACAAAAGTCAGAATTTGTGAGGAGCAGCACTAAGGGGATTCACTTACTCATTCTTTGAGCGCATGCAGATAATGGCGGACGGCGCGTACGTGGGCAGCTTGGAGCGGGACGGCAAGTTGGCTGTGGTGCTGAATAATGCGGCTGAAAGAGCGTCGCACGCCAGCAACGGCAAAAAAGTGACCCTTGACATCCTGGCTATGCAGCTGGGGCGCGCCAACTTCCCCGGCAACAACTTTGACCTCAAGGGCCTTGTGTCCGACCTCGTCCTCCTCAACAGTGCGCTCTTCTTCTGTCATGATGCATGCACGCTTTTGCCGAGCTGGTCGCGGAGGTTTCAATGCTGCCATCCCTTTTTGCTTGTCTGCGGGTACAAGCTTTCATGTAGCTTGCGGGCGACTGCTGTCCTTCTAATGCTGCCATTTGTCACATACCAACCCGTTGCAACCTGTTGGTTCACAGATATTGTGCAAACACAGATGTTCTCTTGTGTAATGTCAGAGAAACGACTCACGGGCTGGAGGGTTTTCCCTCTGCCGCTGGACAACCTCGAGGGCTTGCAGCTCCCTGACGTCACCGCAGAAGCTGCGGCTCCCGCCACCGCAGCTGCGGCCGCGCCGGCTGCTTGGAAGCGCGCGCATGCGCTGTTGCAGCCGGCACCGGCGGTCATCAACCTTGCGGCTGAGGACACTGTCAAGGCACGGCTTGCTAAGGTGATTGAGGCTTCCTTCTCCTCAAATTACAGGTTTTCTGCTGGTTTACATCGCAGCAGAGTCCTCCCAACATGCACATGCAAGTAGTGATGCCAACAAGGTGCGGTGTGAATGCAGCCATGTCCATCTGTGACTTGCATGCCCATCACCATAGTCAAAAACAACCATCCATATGCAATCCTCAGGAACAAGCATCTTTCCCCCTGGCCACACACAGGGGAATGAAAGATCTGATCAAATCGCGCAGCAAACTCTCACAGACGAGCGCTATGCAAGATGAGAGCCTAATTTGTGCCTATATCCAGGAGATGGAGGCTGCCGCACGCTCAGGGGAGTTCCCTGCCATCACCGCTGTCATGGCCAGCGATGGGGGTGAGCGCTGTCCCACTGCGCCGGCAGGCAACACTACCGCCTCTCCAGTGCCCGTGCCAGATCCTGCACTCGACGGCCCCACCTTCTACAGGTGGAGTATTATTTCCTTGTAATAATTGAAATTTCATGGTGGAGAAGATGCCAAGATAGGCCGAGTTGGAAGGCTGTCATAAAAATGCTGCTGCGACGCACCTAAGCCTAAACCGGCTTGGATAGGCGTATAATAATAATAACAATAATTATTTGAAGAACCACAATCATCTTGAGACACCGGTTCTTAGGCCATGTGCAAGCCTTGCTAGAGTCCAAAGCCAAAATATCCAGGTTGATCATATTGTGCACAAATCCTCTGCCGCTCTTTTCCCCCTACGCATTAGATCTCAGAAGCCTCCCATCTTTTTATCATTTGCTTGTCAGGCAGCGAGGGCATTGAATGGATCTCTTCTTGATCTCACAATGCTGGTGGGTTGCAATGTTGTAGGGGCTTGTTCAATGTGGACGGCAGCCTGGCAAATGCCGATGGGGTCTTGCCAGACACATACATGAACGTGGCCAAGTCCTCCTGGGCTAAAGGAGTAGCCTTCATCAATGGCTACAATTTGGTGAGTGCACAACTATCAAATTTTGGAATTCTACGCGTCATGTGCCAGGGTCATTGCCTCAACATGTGACGGTGCACCAACAGTTCTGTTGCAAGCAGAATTTTGCTCCCTTGCTCGGAGCAGCAGATGTCAAGAAAAGATTATTATTGCATTGATGCCACGGTGCTCCCTATTAGGGCTATAGGCTGTCTTCTCATGACATTCTATGCATGTGACTAAGGTGTCCAGTCTATTGCGTTGTGCAGGGATATTACTGGCCGGAGAAGGGACCTCAGAATACAATGTACATCCCTGGGCCCTTGCTGAAGGCATGCAATAATGAGCTAATCCTTCTGGAGGTGGGCGCGAAGATGAGAGCCAATGCCTCTCCCAAGGGTGCGTGCACCGCTGCAGTGCTGAAACCGCAGATATGTCAATCATGTTCTATACTATGCTTGCACCAGATCTCTAGTGTAATTTCTGATTGATCTAGACATGGGTGTGGAAAACAAAATTATTCTCAAGATTGCTGCCACTCTCAAACCCTCTACATTTTGTATTCATGATAATAATTAAGCAAATGGATCCTGTCGCTTCAAAATATCCTGTGCCTTCCGTGTGGAAGCATGCATTTTGCAGCCTTCTCCTGACTTGCTTGTGCTTGGGGCGCAGTGTTCTTCACCGACAAGGCTGACTTCAGCGGGCCGCCAAAGCTGGCAACGCCGCCGGCCGCTGCTCCCAGCCCGTAGTAAGGGCAAGCTGCCCTAGGCAAGCCTGGACTGAGAGCCAGCTCTGATGGAGAGCCGAATCTACTGGCGCACAGTCACAGTGAGAAGCCCACTTGTCCAGGCCTGATGCACATGTGAGATGATAGATGAAGGCAAGCTAGAGCCATTTGCAGTCTCCCTGAATGGGCTGCAAGAACCCAGCAACTCCCTAGCCCTTGCAGCTTCTTGATAGCTTTCTTGTGGTTGCAACATGGGTGAGGCAGGAACAATGAAGAGTATACTATCTGCAGTATCTGTATCTTGCAGTCCACGTGGCCTTTGCTTTATTCTTTGTATGTATATGCTCTATGTAGAAGCACCAGTATGTGATGCCCGTGGCTGTGCAATTCTTGCTTGTAAGAACATTTATATTCCCATCGGAGCTCCTTCTCTTTCTTACAATCCAGGCCCATGCCAAAGGCATGGGTGCCGTGAAGGCTGACATCATCACTTACTGGTGATGGGAGTCTGTGTGAAAGTCAGTCACCATAGTAAACGTTTCTGCAAGCCACCAGTGCAGCTGCGGCGCACACCCACACAGCCAGAGGGTTTCCACAAGAGGTGGCAAAATAATTAAGAGATCTCGCCTGGAAGCTTCGGGCAGTGGCTGCAGCACCGGCGGCCACACACCTCATCCCAGCAGCGCAGATCCTCCGTGAAGACCTCCATCAGGCCCTCAGCCGTGGGTTTTACTACGTATACGTGTTCAACAAGGTTTTTCGAACTTGCAATATCGATATCCAATTTCCCAAGTGTGCAACATTTGTCGCCGAGCTGAGTTCGCGCACATGCAAGGAATATGGAGTGTCCGATGTGTGCATAGCACTGGGTGGCGGGGTGCAAGATCTGGCACCAGATCATTGCAACCAGTCATAACAACCACAACCAACTGCAGCACCAGATGATGTTGACATCAACAAATATACCATCAACAACCTGCAAACGGTTTACCGCATTCAGCAATGGCTCCCACACAGCCTTAACAATTGCGCAGGTCCCACCCTTCAGGTGAATTGTTTCCGCACGACTGCCTGAATGTCTTTGAGACGTGTGATGACTTCGGGGTTCATCAGCGCCCCCGCCTGCCCCACCATGCTGGTGCTACCAGCGCTCCTTTCATACGTAGCCACGATGACCTCAATCGTCCCCAAGAGCTTCTCCGGCGTGCTGCACAGCCAGGCATTGGACATTAGAAGACTTCCAATACCGTACAACCCTGGCTATATCCGTGGCGAGAGACCACAGCGCATGCCGCTTGAGCAGCAACTTAGCGCAGCAACATGGAACAGGACGATGAGTTGCAGGTCAACGGCAGCACACAATGGCGCTGACACAGCTCTCCTGCTCTGCTGCATATTGCAACGGTCAAGGAGACTCTCGCAAGTGCACACCCTAGGCAACTGCACTCCCCGACATCCTGACAGCTTCGATACACACGTCTTAGTGCAAGTTGTGGGCGATGGGGAGTGATCTCACGTGGACAGGAAGTCTTGCGTTGCGGTCTCCAGCTCTGGTCCCGGCTCAAATGCTGCGCGCAGCTCCTCAACTCGTTGGCGCGGGTCCTCCACCGACAGGAGGTGTTTGAGGATGCGGACCTCCGGGGGCTGCATTTTTGCGAAGGATTCCTTCGCCTGCACGTAGAGCAGAGAGACAATCTCGACCCATGAAACAGACCAGGACATGGATACTTGAGCAGGACCCAAGCAGACCTCAAAACATGCACTCCACACCTCCATGCAGCGGTAAACATTCCTCATAGCGATCTACAGCTAGCTATTTCGGAAGAAGTGCAAGGAGGCCCTTCAGATCATCCGGACATGCAGCAAACAAATGTCCTCATGGCTCAATGCGCTGACATTGCACGAGAGGCAAGAGAGCCTCACCTTAAAGTACAGGTGGGCCATGATATCCTTGACTTCTTCCTGGGTTTTATCGGTCTCCTTCGCCGCTGCATATGCCTTCGCCATCGTGAGAAGTAGGGCCGGGTCCAGCTTCCCGGTGGCTGCGAGATCATCAATTTTGGTGTCTGCCTCCTCGAGACTGCCCACCTGCACAGTGCATCACACACAAGTTCGCTAACATGTGACAGCTACAATTAATGCCCTGGTGGTCAAGCAAGCAGTACACTGACAGCGCACAGCTACAATTATTGCTCTGACAGTTCAGCAGACAATGCATGAGCACCGCTGAACAACAAGAAGTCACTGCAATCATGTGCATCACAACCTGCTCAACTCCCCACATGCTCAGAACCTTTATGGTTCCATCAAGTGCTCATGCAATGACTCAATGCGGTCTTCACTAACTGCTTGCATGCAAGGCCTCATGCTTGCACCAACCTGCAGGAGACCATCAAATTGCAGCGCAGCGTCCTCCATGGCTGCATTGTTGGCACTGACCTCATCATAAGCAGTAACCAGTGCCAGAATCTTTGTCACCCTCTCTGCCATCTCTGCAGCACAGTGCATGCATTGGTCTCCTATGATTAATTATACGTCATGAGGGCCAGAATCCTTCAGAAAACAGCGTGTGTCCACAATTATTGCAACGATCAGGGATATTCCCAGAGGTTCAGTATAACAGAGTTAAGTTCACAAGGCCGGGTGCTATGGAAAAGAGCCTACAGTGGCGATTTTGACGACGCACCTTCCTGTTCTTGTTCCTTATCGTGCACAGCCTTGACCAGATTCTCCGCATGCTCGAAGAACTCTGTGGTGAACGATGGCCGGTTGGCTGCCACGATGCTCTCCCATTCATGGACCCCCCTCTTCTTGAAACTGTACACAGCCCGAGCGCATGTGAGCTTTAAACACATCTCTCATGGTTTGAAACAATGGAATTTGATACATGCGAGGCATCGACATCAAGTAATAAAGGTGCCGGTGACTCCTTCCTGATCAACCCCAATGCCAACAAACTGTCTGTCTGCGACCTTGCTTGCTTGAAACCATACAAGCACACAAGAAGTACGGAAGCTGAACTACCTCTGTAGAAGCTCATTGTATTCTGTCAGCTCGTCGTGCACGCTGCGCAGCCGGCGCAGAAGTTTCTTGAGCTTTGACTTCTCGCTAAGATCGGCCTCTCTGGCCATCCGCTCCTCCAGGCGATCAAACACACTGCATGAAATCAGAAGTGGCTGCCATCAGTAACAAGACACGACTGTTCTGTGTGGAGTGGAGCACCCCTTAGCGTGGGAGAGGCATTTTCATGCCCACCCTTGGCGTTAAGAATGATACATTCCCAGTGTGAAGAGATACATACATCTTTGATGTGTCTCGCTGTCAGGAGAGGTGTGACAGGATGAGAGCCATCCAGACGGCAAGGGGACAGCACAGTACTGCACCTGTCAGCAAGGGTGGGCCACTGCCTGCTGAAGGCGATCAGCTTCCGCCACTCCGCAGGGGTCTTGCTGGCAAAGACAGCAATGAGCTTGTCTGCGACAGACTGCTCTGCCTGCTTCTCCTGGCTGCGTCTGCTCACCATGCTGTAAAACTCCCTGCCGCTAGTGCTTGCTTGCCCCGACTGCCTTTCAGGTGCAGCCTGGCTCTCCCTTGACGGGGCTGCTGCGAGTCGTGTGGTCCTCACCGAAATTGCTGCTGGCTCTGTAGAAGAGAGGGGCTGCGCATGTTGTATGCTATGGCTAGAATGCCGAGCTGACTGGAGCAAGACTGCTGACCTCTGTGTGCTGCGTGACGGCCAATTATTCTGCGTCCTGGACCGGGCGCATGTCATCAGAGCACGCCGGCCAGTGACGCTGCATACTCTTTTTGGCAGCCCACCTGGGACAGCAATAGTCAGAGCATCATTCTGAGCATGATCGCTCCTTGCAGTCAGACAAACCAATAAGAAATTTGTCTTTGCATGGATTAAGCTGCTTACCTTTTCCTAGTGCCGACGCTGTGCTGTCCATGACTACTGGCTTTGATGCTGACTTCTGAGAGGACAGTAGTCCAGGAAATGGGCCGATCGCAGATCGCAGAGCAGATACTTAATGCACTGTAACACTTTCACGCCCACAAGGCAGGAAAGAGATTAATTCTCACAATCTACTAGGTGAGGATCTGCAGATCAGGTACGTGATAGAGTGTTGTCGATGAAAACTGACCAAAGCGAACGAAACTTTCTGTTGCGGGTGATATCCACAGGAAAGTGTTCTGTTCAGGAGTACGCAAGTAGGAACGGGGCTAGCATAAATTCAAGGGGGCCCCGCCTGTGTTGTATGGGGCCCCGCTTAAAAGTGAGGGGGCCCCGTTCCGCAGCCGGAGCCAGTTTTGGCATTGCATGGGAAGAATTCACGTGAGCTCCATGTGATTCCTTTCTGGCCGAGCAATTGAAACCGCCCGGGATCGTCGTCGATATTAATGCAAGCTTTCGCATGTTGTCAAAGCCAAGGGAGTTCATCTACAGGCAGTGCTGGGATTGCCGCAGGGTCGTCGTAAGTAGGCAAGCAAAAGGCATTAAGGCTGGCCAGGGCTGAAGCACACAAGCTCACCAGCGCTCTTCGTGTTGCCTAAATAACTGTAAGAATGGAACTTTAGCTGGTAGCTTTATCAGAGTCCATACCGGCCTGGAGTATGGACAAACCTGCAAAGATAGCAGCACAACAACCAGTAGTACGATACTCAGTAGCGCAGTCTTTCCTCAAGGGCGAGGTGCGGTGCTTTGCAAAGCAATCAATGAAATTATACAGATCTCAGATCAGAATGTCGGACAAGCTCCTAAGCTTGCCTGTCTCATCTGCAGCTAGGGTATCGCAACGATTAAGTGGCGACTTATCAGGCATTCGCGTCGAATTCAAATCATTTTTGCGATCTTGATGCCTTACAGTGACATTGCTTATTTCCGCTTTTAGGTCCAAGTGGCTTCATTTTTCCTAGTTGCTGCCTTGCGAGTGAACCACCACCCACCTCAAGGCATCCTGTGCACCCCCGTGTATTGAGATTGAAAACATTTCGGCCCTCCATCCATCCATTAAAGTCAGTATTTGTTGCAGGATGTCGTCCTCGTGAAGCCCCATCTGCCCTTCCCGACTGCTGAGCTTCTCTTCGGGGATGAGAAGGGCCTCAGGACTTGCCTCAGCCGGTCATCCCCTTATGACTCAGTGACATCTGCGGACCGTGTGTCTCCGGAGAGAGGGAACGATCCTACAAAGGAGGCTTGTCCGAGGTGGGCTCCTCAATTTTCATTCTTTCCTATTGACTGAGACACACGAAGGCCACCTTGGAGAAGTGCAAGATTGCGGCTCTGGTTTGTCAGTGTGAGAGGTCTTGCAGGTCTCCTAGCAATACTCAGGTTGTCTGAGGTTTGCCGTGTGCCTGTTCAAACAGGGGTGGTGAAGCGTTGAAGGAGAATGGCGCGGTGAATGGAGTGCCCAGGCGCGCTGCCTTGCCACATGCACTCAATTTGCTCCTCCATGATCCCAGGTGTAGATAGCCACACACTGCCCTGTAGAGAGCTGTTTGTGAACCTGCTGTGTGACCTGCAGGCACTTGACATACGAGGAGACAGCCTCTTTTGGCCTATACTGCGTCTTTGATGGGCACAATGGCGTTGCAGCGGCGCAACACATACACGATACTCTTTGCGAGGTGCGCCCTGTGGAGCTCATCTTTCACCTGACAGCCATGCTTCCAAGCTCCTCTTTTATCCTCAATGAATCCTAGCAGACATGAATTGCAGCGAGCCATGACAGCCCTTCTGGACACTCAGGCAAACAGCGTCTGTATAGCATTCAATCTGGAAAAACACACCTCTCAAGGACCTCAAACCAGTGCAGGATGGGTGTGAGCACTGAGAACAGTATTGCACCCATGGTCTAGGCACAATTGAGGGAGAGCCCTCACCCTAAGAAAGACAGCCACATGCCTGAAGCTCAGTATAGAGCATGCAGTACTGCCACCGTGCCACTGTGACAGAGGGACTGGGATAGGCATGCAGCGCGGACAGGTCTGTTATCGCAATCGTTTCATGTCGGGTTGTAACAGCGGATATGATGGTGGGGGACGGAGGTGAAGGTTTACGCTCACGCCTTAATCTTCTTGGTCAATACATACGTAACTAAATAGGGAAGAGCTGACGCGGCGGGCGGCACATGCGCGCAGGTTTTGGAGCCCCTCCTGCCGCCTGGCAAGCCGCCGGCGGAGGACAGCGGGGAGGAATATGTGACGTGGAGGGAGCAGCTGCAGCAAGCGCTGGTGTGCGCGCTGGATGAGGTGCAGGCTACCTTTGCCTGCACCGGCCACACTGCTGGGACCACCGTGACTATCATAATACAGGTGAAGATGTCCAATGGCCCTTATTCAATCAAATTGGCCAAAAATGACTGCATTTTATGCTGCCGGCTCATGCTGGGCTGCATGCTGGATCTTGTATGGCCTAAAAATTTCCGGCACCTGAGGCACAGCAGAAACCCAACGCATTGGGATGCAAGCTGGTGTAAGGCATCAGCATGCTATTATGCTGCATTGCAGACATAGAAAGCTGCACCACCATCGAAGGGTGACAGATCAGAATTGTCAAATTCATCAGCGGAGATCAGTCAACAGATACATGCAAACATCCCAGTTCCAACCTATCGGCTGATGTGCTCGCAGTGCGGGTGGCTGCTCACAATAGCGGGCCTGGGCGACTCGCGCGCGGTGCTGGATACTGGAGCGGAGATCGTGCAGCTAAGCGTGGACCACCGTGTGGCCACGCACCGCCAGGAACGCCATCGACTGGAGGGCACCGGCGCGCTGGTTGCTCCCATCGACGTCTCAGGTGCGCACCGAGTATGTACTGCTTGCATTGCATTGCAGGCTTGGATTCTCTGCTTGTTGATCCTTCAAGTGTGAATAGCTGGCAGCAATGTAAAGTGTCCCCATCAATCTTTTAGGCGCTGCATGGGCTCCACGCATTGCGCATGCAGTCAAGCGGATGTGCAAGTATACCGGCTGTAAGTCTCGTCTGTACTGCTGAAAGAGTCATGTTCAGCCCCAATGAGCTTAGCGCAGTGAGGAAAGCAGACTGGGGTCACAGCAGCATGCGTCTGAGAGCGAAATGAGGTTGTTCATAAATGCTAAATGTCTAGAAGCTGGTCGTTTATCACTCAAGATATCATGATGATGGACGCATATTTGATACTGCGCAGGGTCTGGGCCTGCGAGTGGGCCGACTGCGCAGGGGTGGGGGCCACTGAGAGTGTGGCCGGGGGGACTTTGCCTGTCAAGGGCCGTTGGAGACTTTGACGTGGGTGCAATCGTGCTTGCCATTCCCCACATCATGCAGGTGTGCGCGCACTCAGCCGCTTGAAAAAACTGCAGCTACCCTGCTATCTGCTTGCCTACTTCAGCGCAGACAGAGTTGCCTGCCATATGATTGCATGCTATGCTTGACACTCTTGAGGTGTACCCTGCTTGCTCTGCAGCACTCTGCGTCCATGCACTTCTTGCATGCGTGAGGTGCTCTCTACACTCCCGGGCTTGCTTCAGGTGTGTAAAGGGCCAAGTTCTCGAGCAGATCTGACTGATCTGACTTTCTACCTGCTCGCAGGTGCGAGTGCCCGAGACTGGGGGCCGGGTGCTGGTGGCGTCCGACGGCGTCTGGGACGCGTTTGAGAAGATGGTTCGCGTCAGCCGCATGGCTCGCCGCTGGTCCGTGGAGGTGCGCGCGTCCCCTCCACATGATCACTCTCGGATTATCTAAGATGCATGTCAGCATCACCTCACCCTAATGCCAATGCGCATGTCATCGTCTACAAAAAAAAGGAGCTGCAGCAATGTACCTGTGTAACTTCCCAATGCACAGAGCACAGGACCAGAAGAAAAGCCGTGCATGTACCATCAGCGGGTTGCAACGGCACAGCAGACCCCAGGCATCCCCCAGTCATTCTAGCATAAAGAGTGCTGCAGTGATGAGACCAATGAAGCAATGAAACAAGTGCAGCGGACATGCTCTGAGTTTTGAATATGTGCGTGAGTGCAGGAAGCACCGGACAAGCTGATCAAAGCGATTCAGCGCGCGCATGGAGGCCTCAAGGACGACACATCAGTGATCGTGCTGGACCTGCTGCCGCCGGAGAAAGACTTCCCAACCGCCGCAGGCGTCAACCGGAAGGGGAAGAGCAAGGGCGGCTTCATGTGCTGTGCCGCGTGCGTCCCCTCCCCTTGCTGCGCATTGTTTCCACAGAGCTTGTACAGCTCGATGAAGCTTGATACTGTTACTGATCGCCATGTTTTCAAAAAATGGCAGGTGCAAAATTTTCACATCCGACCAGGTTTTAGTGGAAGCAGCAGCATGCTTGCTTTGCACACCTAGGAGCAGTGCAGGAGATGTACAGCTCTGTTGCCCACCAGAGCAATATCAGGCATCACAGGCCCTAGTAGCCGCGAGGACAAGATGGCCTGCTGTGTTGCAAAGGAAGCACAGAAGAGCTTGCCTCACACAACTCTCTCTCCGTGCAGGCCACCTCCAACCAATGACGAGGATGACTATGTGCCACCTGGCAAGGTGCAGATCGTGGCGGACATCGACTACGCGCAGGTGGTTGGCCTGTCAGACGAGCCTGACTACGTGCCGAGCTGGTACCAGGAAGACCTTGGCGCTGAGCTGCGCCATTCACAGGTGCAGGCCCAACCACACGCCCCCCATTGCATCTCAAAGAGAGCCACTGCCCACATGTGGCCTGTGCCTCTTCACATCACCCAGCTGTATGCGACCTTGCCGTGTTGCCCTTCCCTCTCAGACTGGGCTCTGTTAAAATGAAAGGCCACAAATTGCATGGCTATGGGCGTGCTGTGAAAGCAAGTCTTTGGTCAACGCTTGCTCTCAACTCAAGGGAGGGGAAGTTTCAACTATTGTTTGTGTTTGGTTGATTCCATGCAGGAGGCGGCCGTGGATGCTTGGAAGGAGGCGTGCTCGATGCGAAAATGCGGCAAGGAGCCGTCGCGCGTCGACCTGGCGTCTTATTTCGCCTCGCATCTCAACGGCGACGCTGAGAAGGGCGCGGCGGCCGAGGAAGCCGAGGAGGCAACGCCGCCGGGCAGGATGGTCCCTGCAATTTACTCTGGCGCAGTCGCCTCCAAGGAGCGCTTCAAGGCGCAGGCAAGCCTTCAAGCTCAGCATTTTCATGGCCATGAAAGAGCCCAAGTTTGGCTCATACACTGATGCAGGCTCCGCTGCAAGTTTGTGGCGCTAGCTGCTGTGTCGCCGGAAGTCCGTCTGAGGAGCAGAAGAATTTTCATTATATGACCTGTTGGGATGTTATTGTGCTAGATGACATTTTGCCAGAGCTTCCCATCATCATGTGCAGTGGGACTTAGGTGCCAGTACCGTACTGGGCAATGGCCATCGTTACAAACGTGGTCCCAGCCACTTTGTGCCCAATGTGCAGGCAACGCGGCACATATCTTTCGCTCCGCCGCCGCCGGAAGAGAACGCCGGTGCAGACATGGGCAAGCCAATCCCGGCGGCGTACGGCGGCCGGCCGGCGCCGTCGCCACGGCGGCCGCACCAGGACGTCATGGACTACACCGTCAAGGCCGGCGTGCGGCCATCGCACGTGCGTGGCCCCTCACCCGCGATGAAGCAGCTCTGTTCTGTTCTGTACCACAGATCTACTGCATTGCTGAACTCTCTCACCCTCCTGCTGTCGAATGGCAACTTTCCTCCATTCTGTGAAATGCTGCTGTGCTTCTGACTGAAGCCAAGAAAGTCCACAGCAGCTCAATTTCGCAGTTCTGAGCTCTCTGCAGCAAAAGCTTGATTGCTCCTGTTCCTGCGCCACATCGGGCAAAGGCCGCGACTATGAAACCAAAGTCGCAGCCATTCTATGCCATTTGCGCAGGCGCCGAGCCCGGCGACGCCGGACTTATCGGTGAAGGCCGGTAAGATGACCTCGCAGGTCGCGGCCGCCCTCGCGGCCGCGCGCAACGCCGACCGGTCGCAGCGCGGCGCGCACCGGCCCGGCGCTGGCGATGCGAGCGTGCGCTTTGGCCAGGCGCACTTTGCGCACACGCAAGAGGGGTTCGCCAAGCAGTTTGGCCCCTATGCAGGTGGGAGTCGTTATCCCTGATTGTGATAAGAATTGATGGAGTACACTCAAAAGCCCTCAAGTCGGGGAGCACCCCTGGTTGGACCCAATCGGCTTATTGCAGACCTGCTCTGCTACAGCCCCAACTGCATTCTGCATGCGCGATTGCAGCATGCAATAGCCCACGCACGTTGTTTGCAAGTTGCAGTTGCCCAAACGGCAGAGCATCCGCGTTGAAGCACTGCGGGTGCTCCCATGCTCCTATGAATATTTCATGGTTGAGAAAATTGGGTTGAAGTCACTGACAAAAGGGTGTGGCAGGCTCGCTCATCACGGGAGACGATTCGTCCCATGGCAGCGAGAAGGAGAGCATCTCTCAGCACTTCCCGGCGGCGGTGGCCTCCAGCGAAGAATCCTATGCGCGCAAATTTGGCCACTACGGCAGCGACAGCCGCCGCAGGTGCGCACCGTCCACATTGCCACCTTATACCTCGGTTGAACTCTAGGGGAAGCTTCTGCGGGGTCACCAGCACTTCTTCGAGACTGTCAATACCCCTGCACTGAAGGGGAGACACTGCCTTAGTGCAGCCCAGAATCATTAATCATTTGTGTGCTTATAAAGAAATCCAGAAGTGCAGCCTCCATGGCCATGCTGTATGAAGATACCTTCTCCGACTGCGAGTCATCAAGAAGATATGTCATGTGCTGTGGACACTAGCGCACGTCTGTGGCAACGTGACGATGACTTAGAAATTCACATCTGAATTCATTGTTCAAATTGAATGTTGATCTGCAGGGTGGAGCCCAGCTCAGACAGAAAGGTGAGCGAGAGGGTGGAGGACATGCAGCCGCCGCCCCCGCTGCCCGATGCTGACTCACCTGATGCTGACAGGGCGTCCTCCAGCACCGAGTCATCCCTCACTGCTGGTGCGACTCTTGGCTCCATCGCTTGCACCTCGCACAGTATTCGTATGAAATAGCCGTCCTGGTAAAGTGCCCCTGGCATGCATTGGATTGAAGGGCATTATGCCACCGCATGGCCGTTTTCTGATGAGCTTCGGAACAATGTATCTGGGAGGGTTCTGCCCAGCAGCCATGAGCAATATGTGGGTGAAATGGGATGACTTCGACACAATGTATTGGGCTGTTTCCGCTGGTGCACAGAGCCGATCAGCTGATGCAGTCAACCCTATTGTCCTGTCCTCCTGGGCCTGCATCATAATGAAGGTAGAGGGCGCTGCAGCTAGAAAATAACGTCACACAGAACCCGAGACTCCTTGCCTTGCATGGGCTTTCCGGAGCAGCCCATCAGGCATAGGGCATTTGGCTGACGCTGAGTTTTCCGCTGCTGCCAAATGCATTCGGCTCTGGGCAGCGATGTCTCATCAAGGCAGTGAGCTGACGTTGATGTGCCTCTCGCTGGTGCGCAGAGCGTTTCAGCTCGGGGCGGCTGTCGGCGATTGCGGAGGCCCCGGCCGGCAGCCGCGCCAGCATCGAGATGGGCGAGGGCCGCGTCAAGGGCGGCGGCGCGGCAGCCTCCGAGCTCTTCCCAGGCCGCGCCGCCGCCTCCAACGGCTCCGGCACGCCTGCAGCAGCGCCCAAGCCACAGCAGTAATTGGGGTGGAATCCTCTGGTTTTTAAAGGGCAAGCCATAAAATCAGCTCCTAAGCCGCAGCAGTGACCCAAGGGAGGAATGGTGCCTATCCATTGGCGTTGCCCCAAAAGCCTCGAATGGCAAGTGCAGCATGGACCCCTCCGCAGCAGCGGAAGCGGCACCGGCAGCGCTGCAACAGCACCCAAGCCACAGCAGTAATTGGGGTGGAAACTTTCTCTGGTTTCTTGGTCAAGCAACAAAAAAAGCGCACTGGCTTGTTGCACGCTCCAAGCTGTTCCCCGGCCGCGCCAGCCTCAAGCGGGAGTACGCACCCGAGCCGCAGTAGTGGCTTCGGCTTGAGGAGACCGGTGTCTCCTCGTGACTCACCACTGTTGTCGGAAAATGGCCATGCCAGCAGTGTGGCCCTCGAGCGGCAGCAGTGATTTGCGGCGCCTCAAATGGGTGTCAGGGGCTATAGGCCAAATTTGAGGCAAAGCAGCAGATTTGGACTCTCAAGTCGCTCGCACAGCGGCTTGAGGCCTGTTGCTGACATCTGAGAGACCCCCGGGCCCCAGCAACGACCGCTGCTGCTGAGGAGAAGGGCGACGAAGGCCTGCTAAATACAGACAACCATTCGTCCCCATCAAAAGGGGTTGTATGTGCAGCACCGTTGTTGGTGGAGGGCTCACTGTCAACACAACCCATGCTGGAGCAGGATTGTGCCTGGCATGTCGTCACATATGGGGCATGTTGTCACGACTTATTTTCCACTGCTAGATTGATCTACATAGAAACTGCTGCATTCCTCAGGGTATTGCCCAACATTGCTATTGGAGTCTATGCCATTGGATCGTTGATGTCGGGTGCAGAAGCCAAGGGGTGCAGGGAGCACAAAGCATCATGATGTCATCACCGATGCCTCATCAGAATGTTGGGGTGCTGTGATCTCTCATGAAGTGCCTTTTGAGCCGGTGTTGCGAACGTTTGCTGGTTCTGTGCTGTCATCAAGTCTTGGGTTAGGGAGCTGGTTTGAGAAGAACTCAATTTTTTTTTATGGTCATGATGAAAAGACAGCCGTTGACCCCATTCCTTTTGCTTTCACACCGATATTCTTTGCCTTATCGCGCGGGTACCGATTACTAATGCTATTGCGAATGCGAGAAATCGGCGATTAGTGTGAAATGTACAAGTTCTTGGCCTTAATACCATCAAATCTTGGTGTATGGCTGGCCAGCCTCTCTGGTATGGCATGTGAGCATGTTGAAGCAAATCCCAAGCCACATGGAGGGTATGCATTGTGGGGCCGGAAAGGTGTGCTTGGAAGTCAATTTCATTGCCATGCAGAGACAAACACATTAACAAGCTAAATCTATGCGCCACCTCTCTTACACCCTCTCAGCACAACCACAGACCTGAATGATGATGTGGGCTCCCCAGCAGCACTTGTTCAATGTCGCAGGCAGCCCTCAAAACTGCCAGCCGCACGAGCGTGCACCTGACCTGAAACGCTGTGCTGGTTGTTTTGAGCGCCAACCCAACATGCAACCAGTGCCAACTCCTGACGCCGACAAATCTCACGCGCATTATATGCAGTGCCTCAGTGCACGTGCAAGTCTCACACCCAACAGAGTACGCTTTGCATGCTAGCAGCGTCTTGTATATTCCTGACACCAACATAGCCGAGCAGCATGTCTTGCCAGAGCAACAACAAGTCCCCTGAACTAGCAGGAGGTGCACACAGTGCAAAACATTTCCTCCCCAACTGAAAGCATCGCTGCGGCGTCGCTAGGAGCCACAGCCAGAGCCCCTTGGGCAGCTGCTGCTGGGCGGCTGTCATCTGCAGGCTCCACCCTGCAACTTGGGCCGGTGAGGGGAATCACTTGGTGTTGCGGCGCGCGGATTCCCCTGTAGCGCTGGCCTTCGCTACTTGGCGCCCAGCTTGGGAAACATCAGGTCATCCTGCGCACACAAGAGAACCAGGGGTGAGGAACTCTGCGTTTCTCTGAACGTCGAGCCACGCATTATCGTTCATCTGTCATTCCACCGTAGTTTGTTGTGTCTTGCATGTTCTGCAGCTGCCCTAAATTGGAACAGGATTGCAAGATTGTTATACACGTAGGAAGTGCCCACGCTTATCTACTTCCGCTTCTGTTATTGTGCACGTTCATCACCCCTGCAAACCCTTTCCGCCAGATGCCACGCGTGATCAGGAGACATGTAAGAAGACAAGATGTCTCTACGTTTTAGATTAAGCCAAGAGAGAATGCAGATATGAAGACAGAGCAAGCGCCGATAATGGGAGGAAGGTGGCATGTGTAGCAGACTTCAGCAACAGTACAAACACACCGCTTTGTTTTTTTTTGTTCAAGTTTCAACAAAATTCAAGAATGGGCATTTTGGGGCAGCAGACAGGCACATGCATCGCACAGTGCAATTCGCACTGGGTGGGTGGAAACCGAAAGCCGACATGTGACTTTATGGGTGTCGGAGTTTTGACGGCGTCACGGTGGAGAGGGCACGTGGTGGGTGATGTGGGAAGATGAGTCAGGCGGTGAGTAACAGCGTAATTGGTCTAGCGACAATCCTAAGTCGACAGATCTCACCTCAAGGTCTCCAGCAATGGAGAGGCCCACTTCCACAGACTGGTCCTTGCCGACGGTGGTCTTCATTTTCACCTTCTCCTCAGATGCGTCGCCGCTCGCCTCGCCATTCGCGACAGCCGCATCCTTGCCGCCTGTGCGCCAGCGATTAGTCGAAAACAGCATAATTTGGGGATGTGTGCATCGGAGAAGAAATCTTGGGAAGTTAACAATTGTGAGAAGGAGTCGGGTCATGTATTTCTTGCCAGTGAATAAGTTAATGGAAGACTCAAACAATGTGAGGAGCGGGATCTTTGGCATATATGCCCTGAGGGACAATCGCTCGATCAACGATCACAAGAATCACACGTATTCCACTAGAAACCTCTCCCAGCCTTGATGCCCCAGGAGGACCAAATTTGGAGACAGGTCCGCGCTCATTGCCAAATGTTCTCATTGACGCGCCACACTTAGAGACCCTGGACTGCAGCGGGGAACTGTGACGCTGTCAAGGGGGATTCAGGGAGGGAGCGCACTGGTCTCGGTGTGGCCGTTGGCTGCGCTGCCGTTCTCGTGGGCCTCGTGCTTCCTCTTGTACACGGCGCCGCTCTCCGCCTTCTGCGCAGGCACAACAGGGAACCAATACTCAGGTATTCTTCTTTGGCATTTGTAATTTCTGTCAGGATTGATTCTGAACTAGCTGCTATATTCGATGCACAATTTCTTTGAGATAAACCATGGATGACATTGCGCGGCACCCCTTCTGGATGCTCACAAGATCTAGCATGTCTCCTAATCACATTGAAGCACACTTGTCTGTCTTTGTTAAAAGATCCTGCATGGAATGTCTGCTACCCACCAGCCCTGTCCAAGCACCCTTCTATTGACAGGGGCCCACCACATTGTGCCTCAGCATGCGTGCATGCCCCACCAACTCAAAAGGCAACAGCCTATCCCTCCTACTGTAGAACACGCGATACGTATGAAGCCTTGACCGAAGCCCGTCATTGATGAGTCTATAATCTGTAGACTCGGATTCCAGGGGAGTTGACATGCCATTAGTGAGAAAGTGCCATGAGAGGTAAGACTGCAGGGAAAGTATCAAGAGATGCCTGCAACGCACAAGCATGAATTGATACAAATGGCGATCCGTGAGTGTGATGGGACGTGCGGCGCACCTCGGCCCGCTTCTTGAGGTAGTGGTCCTTGCGGGTGGTGATGACTTCGAGCGCGGCTGGCACCTCGGAGCTGGTCATGGGGATCTTCACGTTCAGCTTGGTGAAGGCCTGGATGTTGTCCAGGGAGTGAGTCAGCTTCTGCTCCGCCTGCAAGCACCAGCAGAGGCAGAATTAGATAACAGAGAATGCAAGACATGCACGGCAGCGCGAGCGCCAAACAGCAACACCCAACAGCAATGCTAGTGATTGTGGTTAGTAAGTTTGCTATCATCACCAGTAGCATCATTTATCCACGCCTTTCCTGGCAGGAGCCAAGATGCCAAAAGACAAAGCTCCATGGCAGAAATGCTGTGGCTACAAACACGATCGTATCAGGAGATGAGCTGGACAGCCCACAAGGTCAGGTTACCCCAAGTAGCCCTGACATTCAACGACATCTTCCGTACTGCAATCACGCAATTGCTCAACAAATCTGCACAGGTTCGCAGTCGACGCAGAAGGAAGGCAAGCACTTTCAGTGGATGATTTGACATCTGCACTGTTGTTTGCATGTCTGCCTGACAGGTGTCTGTGGCACTGACAGGAGGCTTCCTTTGTACATGTGCTCTTGCCAGACAATCACTCATTTGTATTTGCAGTGCAAACATGGTCTATTGTTTTTTTGCCTACCCGCTGTGGGACATGTAAATGGAGAGAAGCCTGGCAAATGGGATTTCAAGACCCAGCAACGCCACTTATGCAAGGCATTAGCAATCTGCACCATGACATCTGGGGGCGCACCGGCTCGCTGGACTTGGCAGCCTTCTTGCCCTTCTTGCCGCCCTTCTTTCCAGCGCTCAGGCCCCACACGCTGTCAGCATCCTCGTCCTTCCTCTTGTACACCTGCTCACATACAAGAGTTTATCCTTTGCGCCCCAGCCTGGTGATCTCTCCTGACTAAAGATAGGTGCCTGAGCATTCTGACAGATTTGTTTACCGCAGCAAAAGTGTCCCCACACAGTTGCATGCTCAAGACTGCCCATATTCTGCAGTATGCCTCGTCTGCCTTGCCTACTTTACACAGAGATGACTCATGGATTGTGTAATTCTCCTGCAGCACTGTACCATAAGTGCTCAGTGCCACCATAATATTGCCCATTTGTACCCCCAACCATCCTGTAGCTTGCTAAAGCACAACATCCATTTGGGCATTTGAGATGCACCGAGGGTCCTTGATGCCACTGGGCAGAAGAGCAGAGATGGTGGCGCTGTAAGTGAAGAGTGTGAAACCAGAGCCCCCCACACAGGCACTTGCTTGAAGAAATCCTAGTCTCTACTCATTCAAGTATCCAGATATCTGCTGTTATATCGTCCCTCCCCAGCACTTGTCTTTGCAGCTCGATTCAGATTTGGCCATAACAATGTGGGGCCCACTCAGGCGCTCCTCTACATCGGACGGACTATCGAGGCAGGATGACGTGGTCCCACCTTGTAGCCGTCGATGCTGGCAGCCTCCACGGTGGCCGCGGCATCGGCGGGAGCCGTCTCAGCGTCGACGATCAGGAACTTGGAGAGGTACGCCGTTAGCTGGTCGCAGTAGGCGATCTGCAGCACATTAATTTGGTTTTTAGCGGTTGCTGACGCGGACCATCCTCTTGTCATCAGCAATGCAAATGTGCTGCTTACAGAAATGAGCTGATCATTTGCATCCATTATTCCTCTGCATGCCGAGAGGATGAGCTCTTTGCAATTACCCATTCTTGTTAATCCCCTCATCAACAACCATGTCCACCCACTCATCAATAAGGTCGACACCGATCAGCAACATCCTATGCGGCTTGTCAGAAAAGGCTAGATGGCCAAAACCTTTGGAGCGTGTGACGCAGTGTTGGGAAGAAATTGACTTTGACAGCTTGCAAGTGCCTGCAGCTGCGCACCTCCTCATGGAAGAAGTCGCCGGTCACGAAGGCGTCCTCCTTCGCACGCTCCTTGTCAGCCTCCTCCTTCTCCTTCAGATAGGCCTCCTGCCTGCAACAGCACAACAGCACATGTGTGAGAGAATTGAACACACAGCAGGGCGCGCAAAAACGCCATATTTCCTTAGTTTAACACAGCTACTGAGAACGGGCTCCCATGAGGGTAGATACACACTTGGAGCGCAAAAGCCTGCATGCTGTTTTGGATAATGGCCCTAAGAGCTTCTCGGTGTATCGGCAAAGCAGCAGTATGTGGGGGTCTGCACTTTTAGAGACCTCTCACATTCAATCTGGGAACGAGGCGCAACGCTCAGTGAGCAGCTCGCTGATGGGGTTTAGAGAAATTGGTGATTAGATAATTTAACACTCAAGAGGTGTGGGCAGGGCCTCGGACAGGCTCACTGCCTGCGCCTGACATGAACCTGCAGGAGCTGGCCTCACACAGATGACGGAAGTCTAAATTCTGCGGAGTTCTGCAATTCACCAAACATGGCATCCTGCAGAAAGAATTGATGACCATTGCAGGTCTGGCGGGCCAGACCCTCTTCATGAAGGGGACGAAGACAGTGCTCTAGGGGGAGAACAAAACAGCAGGCCATGGGAACAATATGACACATGCATGCCACGTGAATTACAGCTGTCAATCTGCAAGCACCATTTACGGGATGCTGGGAATGAAGGTGTGGACATTTCAGGGCTTGGCTGCTGCAGAAGCGGAGGCCAAACCTGCGGCACATGCACAGGCCCAGCCTGTGGCAAATACATAAATCTTTTGCCTTAATACAGACTAGGCACTACGAGGGTGCAGTTGCCTAGTTGCCTGGGGGATCCTGGTTTGCCACATTGCATTCTGATGAAGCAGGGCAGAGGGGCATACTTGCGGGTTCTGTCCGCCTTGTTCCAGAGCCTCCAGGCGTGCTCCAGGTCCCAATATTTCTCGTTCTCGGCCTTGAAGTCAGCCCGCAGCTCCACGATCTTGGCGTAAACCTGGGTGACGATGTCCCTGCATACAACATGCCAAACCATTATTGCCTTGCAGACAAAACCTCTCCAGCAAGGGGGATATTTCTGAGATAATATAAGCCTGCGTAGATTGCATGCCAGCCAGGACTTGCCAATGACCTGACCCTGCAAGCAGCTTGCTGGCGGTGTCAAATTGTGCCAACTTGTGCATTCAAGGGACTGAGAGCCTAGGAGGTGGTCCTGATTCTGTCCTCAGCATGAGGGACTGACTATCAAGAATTGCTGGGTACTCAGTCTGAGTGTGGAAGGTGATCATAAATTTTGGATTAAACTCGGAGAACAAGACGTACCGGAGGTTGTCCCTCTCAGCCAGCAGAGTGGGGACGTCAGCAGTCTTCTCCGCCGCCTTGGCCTTGATCTCGTCAAGCTCCTTCTTCAGCACGTCCTACAGAGCAGAGAGGCGACCTGTCAGAAACAGACATAGATACAGACTGCATGTTCCCTTCAGGTTCTCAATCCTGATCTAAGCACGAAACGACGTTTACCTGGCGTTGCTGGATGGCGGTGAGCTTATCGCTGCACTGCTGTGCCTTCTTCTTGCACGCATCACCTTCCTTGTCCAGCGCCTCCAACGCCTTCTGCCGCTCCTCGAAAGCTGCCAACGTCGTCCGGGACGCCTTCAGTCTTGTGATCTCCGCCAGCACCTTCTTCTCCTCAGCCAGCGGCATGGAAGAATGGGCAATCCTGTTCTCCAATTCCGAAACCTATAAAAAGACATACATGCACGTGTTACAAGCAGTCAGGTGCGTTCAAACTTCATCATCAATCAGGAGATGCAGAGCCACGCTACGGTATGCAAAAGGGAGCTTCGAGCGTCATCACCTGATCGTCGATCTTGCCCCCATCTCCAATGCCAGCATTCTTCTTCATCTGCCGCGTCTCTTCCCTCATTTTGGTGCGCCTCTCGGCCACATGGGTCAGCTCCGCCTGGTGCCTTTTTTTCTCTTCCTGCAGATGGAACGGCAAGGACAATTGATAAGTAAGCAAACGAAGGAGAAAACATCCGTTTTTGAATGAGCCGTATCCGGGTTGGCGCAACCTTGGTGAAAGATCAAGGCTGATGAGCAACCATCAAAAGTGGATCGAATGCAAAGGAAATGTGCAACTCACCAGGATAGTTTTGAATTGGTTCCTGAGATCAGAAAACTCTTTCCTGTTGGCTTCCTCCTGTGGGCTCTGACCACCACTCCTCTTGAGCTTGATTATCTCGTTGAGTTTCGCGATTCGGGCCTTGCGCGTGTTGATTTCTGCGGCCAAAGCATCCGTCTGTGCCACCATGTTCTCCCTGATGGGCTTCGGAATCCTCTTGGGAGGCCTGACTGGCACTTCAGACGTCTCTTCGATGGTGCCAGCAGGTGCCTCATCAACAGGTGCCTCATCAACAGGACCCTCAGCAGCTGGTGGCGCCTCCGCCTCAACCATGGCGGCGACCTTTAAACGAGTGCCTGGCAGACACAACTGAATGGCAGTGCTTAGCACGATGCCAAGGCGTCCATTGCCACCAGAAGTGGATTTGAGAAAGTAGCCAAAACTTGACTGCTGGACCCACCCCAATCATCGGTATCGCCCGACGGCGTTTCTGCGCAGTGACAGCTGTGCCATGGCTATTAATAATTTGCTCGTGGTTCACACAGAAGCAGGCTCTCGCTGCGAGCTTGCGTGCGTGTGGATAACTGGTACAGGAGCGATGCACACACTTTTCGTATCATGATTCTAAGGTGATGGCAGAGTAATATCCAATTCCACATGGCGTTTCCATGGCGATGTCAGCGTGAGATATTAAGGCCGATCATTCCGTCGAATGTAACTGCAACCTAATGCTCTGGGTTCTCAGGTCATCGTTGCAAACGGTGGGGGCGTCTCAAGAACCCCATATCGTGTTACACCCAATCTTGTTCCTTCCTTTGCTTCACTCTGTTTCTTGAGATCTGAATTGGTAATTGAAATAAATGACGCCATGGTGATATCAGCAGTTCGTCTGCACTGGAGAGGCTGTTCCCAGTCAGCAGTCATATATTGGGTGGCTAAAACTTGTACACCTGGTCGGAGGTGTACCCCAGGGATTTCAAGGTGCCGGTCAACTCTCCCTGGCTTTTGTCCTCTGCTTTATCTCCAGAAATTGCCTTCATAAGCGGAGGTGGTCCGCACACCTGGCAATGCGAAGGATTCTCTTATGCCAAGCAGGGCGCTTGATTTGTATCCAACAGGATTATTCCGATATAGATCCGGCAGAACTGCTCAATAGGAAGCCCCCAGAATCTGTGTCGCATGCCAAATCAATTTTGCAAAGGTTGCCTCACCAAGATCAGACTCTCATCTGATGGAGGGGGAAGGTGCTTCTTCACTGTGTCCTCAGTGATGTAACCCTTGCCCCCTCTCCAAAAGAAGCTCGTCGGCTTGTCCACTACATAGTATACCTGCGCAGCTCACCCAAATTGCTTTGGGACACACCAGCTGCAGCAGAGCATCACCGAACTGCTGATGTCAACATGGAAAGCCAGCACTGCACCTTGAAATTGCTGTGCTTCTTTGCCATCTCATCGATCTCCTTCCTCAGCAAAATGTCGTCCTCAGAAACCTGCACAGCATGCAAGATTGTATAGGCGACAATCTTCAAGGTTGGATCTTGCCACCAGAGCATTGTGCAAGACACTCACAAATCAATTGCGTGAGACCATTCTTCCCATGACAGCCACAAGAGACGGTGAGCGGCAGGACGAGCAGGAGCGGAATACTCACATTGCCAAATACCAGAGACACCTCTGTCTTGTCATCTGGGTTGCGCAGAACCTCGCTGGCCACCTGCAGCATGGGCGTGATCCCCGTGCCCCCAGCAATCTGCATCCAGGGATTTGTCAGCGGTGACATAACTAGAGTCCTTGAGCAGATAGATACTTGAGTAAAGGACAACTAGTCTCTACTCTTCATCTATCAGGAAATTTGCTGTTGTTTCGAGCTCCCCATCTTGTCTTTGTGCAGCTCAATATGGATTTGGGCAGGTTGTATCTCTTTGGCCCCATTTTCTCAGGTACTCCTCTAAGTTGGTCGGAGTGCTGACTGGTGACCAATTTAATTTACACATCAGGATTGGACACCATGCTGATGCAGCAAATCCTATCGAGATGCGGGGTGCACTGTGGGGTCAAGCAGACTCGCATCCCACAATCCCCTGATGCTGTTGCTGAGTATGAGCGCACCATGCCAATCTTCTTCTTCATGTTGGGTTTATAGGGCAGCTTGGAGATGGGCCCTTTGCACTCCAAGCTGTCCCCCACGTTAAGGTTGACTATGTGCTTTGACATTTTGCCGTCCGGATACCCCTTGACGACCTGCATTGAACCGTTTCAAAAATTGGGGCTCTGCAGCCATCAGCAACTTGAATAGATGTCATGCAAATGCAAGGGTAGTGCCCCGTGCGCAAAGCCTGTTTCAGCAGTATGCACCTCAATTCATCAGGATATAGGCCTCAGTGAGAGTCTGATGCTGGGATATAGAATGGCCTGCAGACTGCAGTGGATGACAGGCAGAGGGATGGGACTGCCCACCAGATCAAAGTGACCCTTCTGATCGGGCGCAGAAGTTGGTGTGTACGGTCTGATGACAAACTTCTGAGTTCCATCCTCCTTCTTGGCGCCGATCGGCGCGCGTGTAAGCAGGCAGGAAGCCACAAAGAGGCCGCTTGTCTGGTTGGGGTCTGGGGTGGCAAACCTGTGAGAGCAAAAGCGTAAAGTGGCTTTTACTTCACTGAACAATTTGTGACAGCAATTTGACAAGCAGGGAGGTTCACACCTTAGTCGAGAGGTGTTGTGGGTGATCACATCCTTTGAGACAACCTTGAATGACCGCCACTCGTTGGGATCCAAGGCTCCTGCAGGTGGGGCCTGCTCAGCTCTGGCATCCTGTGATACCAAGCACAGGCCGCTTCGAAATAGTAACGTAACCCATGCAAGAAAAATACGATAGTGATTCTCTATTAAAAATTGAAGCAACGAGCAACGACTCGTCTGACTCGGAATCTGATGTGATGTGACCATCAAGTTATAACACGATCCTGATGTGTGAGAACATGACTCCTTTACCTTGAGCCACCCTGACTGGAGTGCCGTCAATGTTGCTGCACCTGCTGCACCACTGATGAAAAGCTTGGTCCCTAGTGTGGAGCGAAGTGCTCCAAAGAGGCTAGCCATCGCCCAACAAAGGAAACGTGAGATCGGCTACAAATTAGAACTGTACCAAAATCAAGGACATTTGTATTTCAAGAACATCATATTGAGAATTCGGCTTGGCTAGAATTATGTACAGGGAAGATCGTCGAGCCATGCCACAACATGCCTGTATACGCGTAGGGTTCAAGGAGGGTTTTGCTTCTCATTGAGTCAGGCCTTCATCACACCGCTGATCACGGAATGAAAGAAGCTTGAATTTATATCAGTCTAAGTGGGGCACAGTTTCTGCAAACACTTCACCCGCAGCGAGATTCTGCTTCTTCTTGATTGCTTTGAAGAAAGTATGATGCAAGATGGCTTGTGAATGACTCTGTCAATTTTATACTAAGACATGGTAAGATTTTTAGGTACTTCGCATGGGTAGATTCTATGCCCGTAAGATTACACGTCCGAATGATGGCTCCAGAAAAGTCGCAGTCATGCTTGCACGGTGATGTGCCCTATAGTTGCAATTCCTTGAGCCGAAATCCAGCCTATACCCGTTAGCGATCGACACACATTATACAAATTCATATCTATTAACATGCGCTAGGCCTTTCATGGGTAGGCTAGCTGAGTTGAGGCAACGCACTGGATGAGGAGGCAAGGTACTTCAGAAGACTGCACCTCCAATGGCTCCTCAAGGACCAGCAGCACCCCCAGACAAAGAATCTGCACGACCAAAAAGATCGCTAGCGCTGCCATCTTCACTGTCATTATCCTGGCAGCGGTAGAGATTCTTAACTCCTTACCTGGGCCAAAATATAGGGGCAGGAGCAATGCATCTGCATCAGTGCAATGATCAGGACAAAAAAGCTGAGATGTGCTGCAATATTGATTTCAAGCCTATGGCATTCAGAAAACTCATTTATTTACCTGTTATGCAGGCAAACATGTATAATGTGTCCCGCCACCAGTCATTCCTGCCAGACATGCAGCGACCGGATGTTCATCCTGGAGATGCAGGCAGCTTTGATGAAGCTGCCGCTGGCACAAGAATGCACTTGCATGTGGCAAAGGGCAAAGGGGCGCACAGCGAGGTGTGCTCCTCCCTGTAATGACACATGACCCTCTCATGATCTATGGCAATGCATGTCAGGGGGAGCATGCATCTAAGCGGCTGCTGACTGGCAAGCAATTCAGGATCCCGAGCCGTTTCACGATAGTTTCCATTGAGATGACCGACCTTGAAGCATGGTGAAGCATATCGGCCAAGTTGATGAGACAGCACCTCTCTTTGCAGGGGGCGCTGTCGAAGGAGGTGCAGGACCGCCGAGTGGCAGAGCTTGCAACAAGCGCTGCAACCAAACTCAGAAAACAGGGCAAGCCTTTGCGCCAAGGTGCGCACGCATATGCCCCACCTTGCACTCCCGTGGCATAAATGTCCCCCACCGCCATGCCTTTTTTAGACTTCTAGACTTCTGGCATAAGGCAGGCATTCTCGGAATTGCCTTCTTCTTGACTGCCGCATCTGATCACAGCAGCAGCCAATCATGCTGAGACAGAGCTGGCTCAATACCATTTGTAAGCATGTATGTGGACTTACTGTCCAAATTGCAAGCGCTTTATGCAAGCCTCCAATGCTGCCCTGGCAGTCAGATAGCAGAAGCCATCTGCTATCACACGTCCTTGCAATTCACCTGTCCAGGCAAGCAGAAACGCGCTTATGAGAGGATGTGTCTGCTATCACAAATTCTTTCACCTTACCTTTCCAGGCAAGCACAGATGCGTTTATGAGAGGATGTCTGTGTTGTAATCAGGCGCACAGCAGCAGCCGCCAGCTCAGCCGCCGCCGCAGCCCCCCAAGGGCATTCTGGTGAGGACGGAGCTCCTGCTGGGCGAGGAGTGCGGCAACATGAGCGCAGATGTGCTGCCTCAGCTGAAGCTGGAGCAGAGCTGGAAGCCCGGCCGGTTCATGCATGACATCACCCATGAAGTGGCACTCGTGCTGCAGCTGCCGATTGAGAGGTGCGCAGCCCCCTTGCCAAGGCTTGAAAGCAGAACCTTGAGAGCAATACAAAGATTCTGTAGCATCATTGGACTCTCCAGTGGATGACTATTTTCAGGGGGCTGTGGCAGATTGTTGGGACATGCAAAATGTCAACAGCCTGTGATGCACTCCCGGATGCCTTCCTTCAAGTGTCCTAAGCACATTTGGGGCTTTATGTCTGGCCAGGATTTGACCAACTGGCACACCGCTCAGCCTTGCAAAAGCATGTCACTGTTGGTGTATCCGGGGTTGTCACCCTGCAAGCCAGCACCGTTTTGATGGTCCTCAACGGGTGTGTCTCAATGGCGCTTCAATTTGCCGTTCTCCAAAGTGATGCATGCGTTGCATGCAGGCTGGACCTCTTATACCTGCAGTGCCGCGCGTGGACGGGCCGGCTAGCGGCTGTGATGTATGTGCCGCTAATGGGAGGATCCGTGGTGTCCTGGGACGAGCGAGTGCACGGGCAGACCATGCGCGACGTATTCAAGCTTGTCTCGCGCTTCTATGATGACCTGGACCCGATGAGTGCGCACCTCGAACCCCTCTCATCACCTAATCATTTGTGTCCGTCTCAAAGCATTTTAGCTACTCTGTTGCATGGGTGCTTTCTTTTCTATACACACGCCATGATATTGCACTGCCAACTGCTTTTCTGTAATTTTGAGGAGCGGGCAGGTACAAGGTATGGCGTTAGGACAGCACGTGGACATGCACACAGTTGCCCCTACCCCACTCACTGACGCACAGCAGGGGGTACTAAAGACTACCTAACTACCTATTTAGAAGTCTTCAGTAACCCCTGCGCGCAGGCAACTAGGGGTAATTGATTAACCTGTTGATTATTTTCTACACCCCTAAGGCAAGTGCGGAGCGTGTGCTGTGCTTACTGAGGCACATGCTGGCACATGCAGGCTCATGCGAGCTGGAGCTGCAGCTGGTGTCGGAGCAGGTGGCCTCCCCCTTCTGGGCAGCGCTGCCGCCCACCAACGCCCTGCGCAACATGGCACTGGAGCTCGCAAAAACCGAGGTAAACTCTGCTTTCCTGCAGATCAGCTTGCAAGCTCTGCTACTCATCTCTTTGCTGGTCCCGTGTCGCAAAATTCCCACAAAAGACCGCTTGGAGCAGGCATGTCCTGCTCTGCAGTATCACAGTCCTCCCATGAAGGCTTGATCTGAGCATGGCCCGTACTCTACATATATACTACTGTATTTTGCATAGCCATGAGGCTATAACACTGGTACTTGTTGGCGGTCCTTTGACAAGTCAGTCAGATTTCTTTCAAACCTTGTGTAATGCCCGCCGTCAGTGTCCTCTTGCCAGGCTGGACAATGCAGCACCAGACAGCATCTTCCCATGCAGGCCATTCCTTGCGGACCAGAATTACAGTGGAGTCTTGCCATCTTCTCGCAGGTGGTGCTAATGGCGGACGTGGACGTGCTGCCATCATTAGAATTCTCGATGGACCTGCTCCGGCCCAAGAAGCGCGAGCAGCTGCAGGAGCAGCTTCAGGGCGGCTTCGCGCTAGTGCTGCCGCTACTGGACGTGGCACCCGCCTCCGAGGAAGAGGGCCTTGCCGTTGCCAAACGCCTCGTCTCAGGTGAACCCAGAAGCCTCTTAATTGACCCCCCTTTTGATGCTTTGAATATACGGTAGCACGGGTGACCCATTATCGATCAAGACAATCCAGCATCTGAACCATTGGACTGGCAAATCCTCAGGTGACTAACTGCCCCTTGTCTGCCCAATACTGCAGAATGTCCAAGCCGCCCTGTCTCTGCAGCTGTGCCTTTCTGTTCAGGCGTCTTCATGTGCAAGAGGTCAAGCCGGTATCTTTGCACATTGTTGTGCACCTCGTACTTTTGTACCAAAAGTGCACTGTAAAACAAGTGATGACGTACAGCGCAGACTCATGGTATCTATTATGGCATGCAGAGGGGAAGAAAGCGGCGGTCAAGGCTCTGCAGGAGGGGCAGGCCATGATCCCACACGACGGCAGCCCCGGCCAGCTGTCAGTGCGGGCGACGAACTACAGCGCTTGGGCAGAGTCAGATGTGGAGACAGACATTGACTTCGAGGAGGTGCGGGACTACCAAAAGCTTGAGAAGGCTTCACCCCTTGTCAGTCAGTCATAGTGTCTGTCATCGTGTACTTCCTGGCATGAAACCAATGCAAGGAGAATTGCCACTATGCATCTCAGCACGAGCTGCCAGACCATGCGCGCCGCGTCTCAGAGGCACACCTGAGGCATCTTGCAGGGAACTAAAGAAAGACCCTTTCCACACTGTGCATAATAAGCAAAAAATCTGTGGCAGGCCTGACTCACCCTTGTATGAGATGAAGAGAATCCTCTCATTGCAGACATTTGATCAATGCCCTAGCTGTTTACTTGGCGGCTGCTGTGCGCTTGCAGGGGTACGAGCCGGTCATGTTAATGCTGCGGAAGGATGTTCCGTGGTTTGACGAGCGATTTCGCGGCCCCGACGGTGGCCGGGTGGCGCAAGCCGCTGACTCAGCGCGCCACCTCAGCTTCGCCATGCACCGCTCGGCCTTCGCCGTGCGCGTTCCCTCCGCCGTGCCAGAACTGGCAATCTCCGCCGCCGAAGCAATCTTTGACCAGGTCTGCAGATCGTCCCTTTAGCATTTTTTTTGTTATTATTGCACACTTTTCCCGCCAGAGGCAAGGTGTGTCTGCAGGCAAACAGCAGAAGTCCACCACAAATCCCACCCCTTCACTGAGTAGCCAAATCCATGCAAGGCCCACTCAACCGCCCCTCCCTCCTCAAACGGATTGGCTTGCCGCAGCAGCGACCAGCATCGCGACAGAGTCGATGCAATTCTGCTGGGCACGGTGCTCAGTAATGCTCGGATCAGTACTTAGAAACTGCCTTCCGCCAGCCGGATCGCCCCATTGACTAACAGAAAAAAGAAAAAACTTGCCATGAAGCTACGTCTCTTGAGCAGACCTTTGCCTGTAGCCTGCTGCTCCTTTGCATGTTTCCCAGAAAGTCCTGTCAAACAACTGGAATAACGCTAGGCTCTCATACTCACCATTTGCAGAATCTTGAGCGTGTGCTTGAGAAAATCTTGGTGCTGGCTAGCTCTGCCCTGATCTAACCTCTTTGCAAGCATGGCAAAGTCACAAGGCAGACGTGACCAGGAATTGTGTAAGTGAGCCTATTTAGCTAAATAAAACTCTTTTGCTAAATAAAACTCTTTCGCTGTGTGGCAGGTTCTGGACCTGTACCATGATGTGCAGGTCAGCATGGCGAGGCAACAGTATACACCCATCGCACGGCCGGCATGCCCCATTATCAAGAAGGTATGCCAGACCTCTGTCATAGAAAGCGATTCGCTTGAAACTGATCATGCTGATCAGAGTAGTGGTTTGTCACGGATGCAGAGCTGTGTACAAGAGCTGAGTGTGCTTGTCTTCTCTTTCTGCAGGAGATATATATGGAGGCTCCCAAGAGCTCTTCAGCTGAGAGCTCCAAAGGGTTGGTGAACATGTTGTTTGGCAACCACGGTATCCAGAGGTCTCAGGCCTGAAAGATAGAGCTGGCGTGTGATGCAGACGGTGTGAGAATGCAGACCAGAAAGAAACCGTTGGCGGCTAGGAACACCGGTTGAGCCAGCATGTTTTCAATGCTAGCGGCTGAAAGAGGTCTGGGTACAGCATTTACAAATCTGTTTTGCTGTACAGCAAATCCTCTGGTGACAGTGTCTTGAGCCTGCAGGCCTTCCTTGTGATTGGACAGCAACGAAACAGAGATTGCAGATTCAGCAGATCTTGTATAGCATGGAGGCAGATTAGTAAGTAGCAGAACACGATTTGAATAGATGATGATCTGAGCACATAGGATTGCCATTGAGGGCTGTCTTTGTTAATTTGTGAGCAGACACTTTATGCTCACCTCTCCATGAAGTTAATTATTTCCTATTGTGCACCCTTCCTGTTTTTGTCTATTCTCTGCTTCACGCAGCAATGTCTCAAGGCATGGTGAGTATGATACTCACTATGGCGTAGCTGCAGCAATGCAAAATTTCCGAAAGCAACATCCAAGGCGCCGAGCTTCTTTGTACCTTCCTGCACTTTGGCCAGACATTGTTTCTTCTCCTTCTGCACAAGCCAGACGGCAAGGAATTTCAGTGCACCAAATTGAAGCAGTGACGCCTGGAAAATCTCAAGCTGGCACATCGGTATACTTTAATGGAATAGGATCACAAAAGCAGGGCAGCGAACTTGGGGGGTGAGCTCACCTGTGACTCGGTGATCTCAATCAGCAGGCTACTTGACTTGCAGTCTGCGGTGATTTTTTGTCTTCTTTCCCTGAGAGTCTCTCAGTTATTTTTTTGATACGGTGTTTCCTAGTGTTTATGGTCTGGCACTCACTATCCAGCACAGCATCCCCTATGTTCATGATTCCTTGGCAGCATCTAACTCATCAGGAATAACGAACCAGCCGGGGGCCTGAACAACTTCATCACTCTCAGTTGATAGTCACGATGCCAAATCGCCACATTGCCGCATTGCCTGCACCTCTCCAAATCCAGGAGCAGTGTGAAGAGATGAGTCACATTATGACTGGTCAAGACATGAACGACGGCATTCCTCCAAGCTTTCATTTTCCAACGCGAGGACATTTTCACTTGTCGGCAAAGTAAGTTTTGAAGGTCCCGCTGCTCGCTTTCTCAAGGGAAGCACCCGTTTGTTATCTAGACCGGCATACCCTGCAGGCTACTGTGGGAGTGAGCCACTCGCCAGGTAGTTGTTTCCAACATTCAACCCACTAGTCTC
>JADEYI010000427.1_pt1 | contig 59369 bp, 61 predicted proteins | sample 8542331 | NCBI WGS metagenome assembly JADEYI01 (sample SAMN16510988, study PRJNA670497) | mine drainage metagenome | isolation source: biofilm near Copperflume 1 | place: Germany: Marsberg coppermine Kilianstollen | collected 2018-02 | reverse complement strand
CCGCGTTCGCGGATACCTCGTTACCTCACGCTCCCCAGTTCAACGCGAAGAGCCGGATTACTTCGTTCCCGTCGGAGCCGGCCAGGACGGTCCCTGAGTTGAGGACATGGTCGCCATCGATCGAGGCATATCCTTCGAACAGCTGTCGGGCGCTCCGAAAGACACTGCTCGGCATCGGGGGCGGACTGACCCAATACATCTGAGCCCCGGCTGCTCGTACTGCGTCCGACAGCGCTCGGGCCCGCTGATTCCAGGCATCGAGGAATTCCGGACTATCGGCCACGATGGGTCGGCCATCGGCTGTCCGGGCCCGCGGCCCGAAATAGTTGCCGACAAATTCAGCGACCACCACATCCGGATGATCAGATCGAAGGATCTGCTTCATATGGCTCACCCAGTCCAACCCTGTTAGCAGACCAGTGCCGGGTACGGGGTACCGGTAGGTCTGGATGCCGACGGCGGCGAGGCTCTCGGCTACTGAGCACGATGCCTGGGACATGATCGAGTCGCCGACGAGTGCCACGCGATGCACTCCCAGCGCCGTGAGCGGAGGATGGTGGTTCTCGGGCGCGACAACCCCAGGGCACGAAATCCCCGCGTTCGCCGCTGATGCGTGGCGCAGGTCACGATTCCAGACGATGACCGCAGTGAGGCCGACGACGACGACGGCAACCGTGATCCACACCACAAGGTGGGAAGGGCCGCCACCCCGATTGAACTTCATGGTGGTTCTCTACCCATTTCCGAGGGCATCGAATACTTCTCGGTGCGAGGTTGCAATAGGTCTGCAGTACGCGAGGGTAGGCCATCCACGAGATGGAATTCGTTCAGCCGAGGACGAAATTTGGACCTACGAGCTGGCCTGATCTCGTGCCAACCCGCACCGTCCCGTCGTGGTGGCACCCGTAGGGAAGCGGTACCTGCTCCCTTTTCCCAATTCGGTGGATCTGCGTCAATGGTCATACGAGGAGCGCGACGCTGCCGCGGGCTCTGAGACCGACACGACGGCAGATTGGCCAGCGGTCGAAACGACCGGTGCACCCATTGCCGGCCCCGGGGTGAATCACCGACTGCTTGGTCGGATCTACCGCAAGGACCTGAAGGCGAGCCAGGTCACCTACGCAGGCCATCCTCTCTATCTCTTCGATATGGGGCCGCACCAGTTCGCCGGCGAGGACTTCGTGGAGTCGGTGCTGCCGCTTCCACCCTGGCACGGCATCTGGTATCTCGTTTCATCCAAGACGGGGTTGCCGGCAGCCGGCCAGGCCTCCATTGCCCCCCAGACCCTGGCCACTGGCCAGTCAATCGTGAGTGCAATCATGTTCCCGACGGCTGGCGCCACTGCGTTCACGACCTATGCCTACAGCAAGGAGACTGCGCACCACAGTGCATGTGTTGGAGCGTGCTCGCTCGTCTGGCCTCCGGTTCTCACCAACGGTTCGCCCCTGGCCACGGGCGGCATCCAGAAAGGGTCGGTGGGTCAGTTCACACGGGCCGATGGGACTCACCAAGTCACCTTCCACGGGAGGCCGCTCTACTTCTATTCCAAGGAAGTCCCCCGCGTCGATGCCAACGGGCACCCGCTCGATCCGGCCACCACGGGAAACGGCAACAAGCTCAAGGGTCCGAACCACTTCGGTGGGACCTTCAGCCTGGTGAATCCCGGGTAGAAGGCCGATCCGCCTGGAGTTCCGCCGAGTCACGGCAACGGGGCTTCAGTGTGGAGCCGACCGAGGAGGGACCTCACTACTCGGGGACGCCTCATTTCCATTTGCGGCGGGATCTCATGTCTCCTGAGTGGTCGTCTCTCCGACGTGGTCGGCCAACCAATCGGTGAGAGGTCCGGCGGTGCGGAACAGGTCTACGATCTTCTTCTTGGCCGCCGAAGTGCCGAGCCACGGGGCGACCGGCCACAGCTTCATGGCCACAATCCCCTTGTAGCGAAGGAGCTCAACCCTGGGGTGATCCTTCGGGTAACCCCTGGGCACGGTCTTGAGCGCGTCACTGCCATGGACGTCGAGACCCGCACCCAACAGATCTCTGACGACGCCCTCGAGCTCGGCGCCTGATCCCTCCGCAGCGACCGCGGTGCGGTATCGATCCAGTTGATCCGGGGCCATGTGATAGGTGCCGACGCCGGCCATCAAGCCGCTCGCCGACAGCTGGATGTATCCATCGCCGACCATTGCCGCCATCGCGGTCTTGTAGGGAGATTTGTCGGCGCTGAAACGCGTGTCACGGTAGGGGCGGAAGAGGCGAGCCTCGCCGAACTCGCCGGTCAGCTCGGCCAGGAGTGCCTCCATGGGTGGTTTGACATCCCTGTCGTAGATGTCCTTGTGGTCCAGCCAGTACGCCTTGAAGTTGTGAGCCTCGAGGCCGTCATAGAACTCGAGCGCGGTCGCGGGCCAACCTCTGAATGCCGAGTTGCTCATTAGCTCGCTACCCTTCAACCCGTGTGGCCTGTGTGGCTGAACCTGACGATTGGACTGCCCACTTCTATCCTGCGTGAAGGTGGGGGCTCAAATTCGATGCGCGGGGTGGCACCCGGTGCTGGCTGTTCGACACGACGTAACGTCGTCTGGTCCGCGTCCCCTGACTCAGGTCCACAGATCATGGCGGTGAGCCGCTCGCCGCGAAACTGCTCGATCTGATAGGGACGACCGCCACGATCAGTGCCGCAGCGGCCAGCATCCAGAGGGCCGAACGCAGTCCGACGGCCTGGGCCACCCACCCCACTGCGGCAGGCCCAATGACCAACCCGAGATAGCCGACCGCCGTCACCGCTCCGACCACCGCGCCGGCGCGGGACCGCCGGGCCCCCGCCTGCGCTATCAGTAGCGGCCAGCACATGGAGATGCCGCCCGCGGCCAACACCAAACCGATGGCGGCCAAGGCCGCCGTCGGAGCCGTGGCCAGAATCGCCACGCCGAGCGCCGCCGTTCCCGCCCCGATCACCACACCCCGCCCCGATCCCCTGCTCCCGACCGTGGGCCCGAGTGTGAACCGCGCCAGGGCGGAGACTGCGTACCCCAGCACGGCTCCCCCGGCCCCGAGGAGGAGGCCCGACGACAGATGAGTGCGCAGGTACAGAACGCCCCACAGCTCGATGCCGCCTTCGACCATGGCGGCGAGCGCGAACGCTCCAGCCAGCACGAGGAGACGCTCGCGGTGGAGGAGCGAGAAGGCACCGCCCAGGGCCACTCGCTCGCCCCGTTCGCCGGCGGGGAGTGGAACCCGATGGCACACCACTCCCAAGCCAACGGCGGCCACGGCGACGCCCACCCACGTCCATCGCCACGACGCGCCGACGCCGAGGAGGACACCCGTCAGCGCCGCGCCCGCCGCAGCTCCGGCATTGAACCGTGAGTGGAAGGCGACCAGCCGTCCCGGGCTGCCGGCCAAGGCTGCCGACGAGGCCACGTTGATGGCGACGTCGATGAGCCCGCCTGTTGCCACGACGGCGATGATGAGGAGCGCCATCACGATCGGTGTCCGGGCCGCGGCACCGAGTACGAGCAGTACCGCCCAGCCCAGGAGCGACCAACTGAGCACCCTTCCGGTCCCGAACCGCTCGCACAACGTTCCGCCGATCGCATTCGCCGATGCCGCGCCCACCAGTGCGAGCGACAGCAGAAGGCCCAGTCCTCCGGTGGACAGGTGGAGGGCCCGCTGCAGCTCAGTTGCCGCCACCGCCCAGCCGCCCCAGAAGATTCCGAAGAGAACGAACACCCAGCCGACGGGACGGAGACTCACGGTGCCTTTGTACCGTAAGACCAGCCCGGCGTGCTGGGTCGCTCTGGTGCGAGGTCCCTCGACTGAGAAGGGTCCGGCCGAGTTCGGCTGGGTGTGGCCTTACTAGGGAAGCGACGTACTCTTGAACCGTGGCCGGTGGTGGCATCGAAGAGCGGGTCCGGGCGATCTGCCTGGCCCTTCCAGGTGCGACGGAGAGGGTAAGCCATGGAGCGCCGGCATTCTTCGCCGGTAAGCAGTTCGTCATGCTCTGGCCCCATGGTCACCATGACCACGACTTTCCCCATCTGTGGTGTGCCGCCCCTCCGGGCGCCCAAGAAGGATTCATCACCATGAAACCGCAGCGATTCTTCCGACCGCCCTATGTCGGATCCAGAGGATGGCTGGGAATGAGGCTCGACGGTCGGGTGCCCTGGGATGAGGTGGAGGTGTTGTGTGAGGACGCTTACCGCGCCGTGGCACCCAAGAAGATGCTGGCGATGCTCGATGCAGAGCGCCTCACCTGAGGCTGACCGGGGCGTCCGGTCAATCCCGCCCACTCAACGGGCCAAGGATTCCGGTTCGGGAGGGACCCCTCCAGTCCCCAGCTGGGTCAGCTGGAGCAGTTGACGCCAGGCGGACGGTCAGGCAGGTTTGATGTTCGGATTGAGATGGAAGACGTTGTCCGGGTCGAAGGCGGCCTTGATCTGCTGCAGTCTCTCGTACTTTGCACCGTAGGAGTTGCGGACACGGTCCTCGTCATACTCGGTCATGAAGTTCACGTATCCTCCGCTGCCTGAGGCGTGCGGAAGCAGTGCGGACCAGTAGTCGCGGACCCACGACCGCTCGGCATCGAATTCCTCCGGAGATGGCGTGGTGGCCGAGATATTGATTGCATAGCCGGTGTCGCGAGACCCGCCAAAGGCGGTGTCCTCCTCGTCCACTCGTCGAAACGCCCCTCCGAAGTTGAAGATCGGGACAAATGAGAGCGGTGACATCTTCTTGGCCTGGTGCTCGACGATGGCGTCGATGACGCCGTCGGTCAGATCATCGACGTAGATGGCCTTCTCGTACGAGTGCAGACCCCAAGGTGCGGACGCGTCGAACATCTGCTGGAGGTCCACGTAGGGGATGGGCGTGACCAGTTCGACGATTGGACTGAGACTGTCCTTGATCGGAGCGATGAGACGCTGGTGTGTCTCGGCATCGCCAAGTCCCACGACGACGAGACCGAAGACCGGGCTGAGCTGCAGCTCCTCAGGTACGAAGGGCTCAGGCGGAGCGTTGAGTCCGGCCAGGAAGACCTGCGATTCGTCTGGAAGGTCCCGGACGAACTCGCGGGCGAAGCGGAAGAGGTCACGCCCGTGCTCCGGGCTGAAGAGGAAGAGGCCCAGATGCACCAGGGGCCCGACTTGATGGAGTCCGAACTCGAATTCGGTGACAACACCGAAATTGCCGCCGCCGCCGCGTATGGCCCAAAAGAGGTCGGGGTTCTCATCGCCTGACGCTTTCAGCACCCGTCCGTCGGCGGTCACCACCGTTGCTCCCACCAGGTTGTCGGATGACAGCCCCGCCAACCGCGAGAGCCAACCGATGCCACCTCCCAACGTCAAGCCGGCGACTCCGGTATGGCTGATGAACCCACCGGGGACGGCGAGACCGTGTGCCTGTGTGGCAGCGTCGAACTCTCCCCAGGTCGTTCCTCCTCCACAGGTGGCTCGCTGCGCTTCGACGTCCACCGTCACCGTCTTCATCGGAGTGAGGTCGATCATCATGCCCCCTTCGCACAATGCGTTACCTGCATAGTTGTGGCCGCCGCCCCGGACCGATAGTTCGAGGCCCTCCCTGCGAGCCACCTCGAGAGCGGCGACGACATCCCCCGCCGTGGTACAGCTTGCGACGACAGCCGGTCGTCGGGTGACAGCACCGTTCCAGATGCGGACCGCCTCGTCGTATGACGATGAGCCGGGGAGTGAGACCTCACCCTCAAATGACTTCCGAAGCTCGCTTACCGTGTCGACTGCAATCTCCGCCATGGGTCTGCCTCCCACTCTCAACTTCAATTTCAGATCTAGTGAACCCTCACTGCGTGGGGCTGTCAATCGCGAGTCACGGTATCCACGGCACCCGGCAGTATGGGCGAATCCCGAGGCCGTGAAGGTCCGGGAAAGTCCGAGCAATCAGACCTCGGGCCCCGAGAGCCCCAGCATCTTGGTGACGCCGTGGTCCCGTCCGGCCGTGTATCCCCCGTCCACCGCCAGGGCCTGGCCGGTGATGAAGGACGCGTCGTCTGACAGCAGGAAGGCGGAAGCGGCGGCAACCTCTTCGGGGCGTCCAAAGCGACCAAGCTTGTGTTCAGCGATCGCACTGACTTTCGACGGCTCCAACCCTGGCGCCTCGAACACCTGCTGCGTCATCGGAGTGTCGATGAAGCCGGGACATACAGCGGGCATTGACCCTGATACCTCGGCCCGCGTAGTCGATGGCCATGCTCTTCGTGAGGATGACCACACCCCCTTTGGAGGCACTGTAGACGCTGCCTCCGGCGGTGCCCTCGAGCCCCTCGATGCTGGCAACCGTGACGACGGCGCCACGCGACCCTTCCACGCTCGGTTGCCCCAACATGGCATTGATCACGTGCTTCGCCACCAGGTATGTGCCGGTCAGGTTGACCCGGAGAACGCGATCCCACTCCTCGGCGGGAAGCATGTGCACCGGCCCCCCACTTGCCACACCGGCCGCGTTGACCAGCCCGTCGATGCGGCCTCCGAAGCGACCGGCGGAGGCTACAAGTTGCAGTACTGACCCTTCGTCCGCAATGTCGACGAGGTGGAACTCCCATGACCTCTTGGTCACCGGCTTTCCCGACGGGCCCAACGGGCCGGCAGGGAGGTCCACGATGTCCGCCCCCACCACTCGTGCACCTTCTGCGATCAGCCGGTGTGCGCAGGCCCACCCGATGCCCGATGCAGCCCCCGTCACGACGATGCACTTTCCCTTGAGCCCTCTCATGGTCCCTCCGTTGCCAAATCCCTGAGCAGTACTTCGCTGATCCGTCAACGTATCCCCAATGCGAGCGGGATCAGGTGAGGTCGAGGACTTCTAAGGTGGAGGGATGGCCAAGTGGACCGCTGCCGACATCCCCGACCAGAGCGGACGGACCTTCGTGGTCACCGGAGCCAACAGTGGGCTCGGCGCGGTGGCCGCCACTGAACTGGCGCGTGCTGGTGCGAATGTCATCGTCGCTTGTCGGGACACCAAGAAGGGCGAGCAGGCCGCGGCGGCAATGCCCGGTCAAACAGAGGTCCGTCATCTGGATCTAGCCGACCTGGCCTCAATACGCGCCTTCGCTGCCGATCTGGGCGAGATTGCCGTCTTGGTGAACAACGCGGGCGTGATGGCGACTCCAAAGAGTAGGACCAAGGACGGGTTTGAACTACAGATCGGGACCAACCACCTCGGTCACTTTGCCCTCACCGGCCTCTTGCTGGGACGAATCACCGATCGAGTCGTCACCATGTCCAGCGCTGCACACCGAATGGGGCGTATCCACCTCGACGACCTGAACTGGGACCGTCGCCGCTATCAGCGCTGGCAAGCCTACGGCCAGTCCAAGTTGGCCAATCTCCTGTTCACCTACGAGCTCGACCGTCGATTCTCTGCCGCCGGATCGACCGGCAAGGCACTCGCTGCGCACCCCGGCTATGCAGCCACCAACTTGCAGTCCCATACCGATTCGTTCCAGGACAGAGTCATGAGTGTCACCAACTGCCTCGTCGCGCAGAGCGCCCACATGGGGGCTCTGCCCGCACTTTATGCAGCCACCCAACCGCCGCTGCCCGGTGGTTCCTTCATCGGGCCTGACGGACTGTTTGAACAACGCGGCTATCCAAAGACCGTGAGATCCAGCCGACGCTCGTACGATGAGACCACGGCAGCAGGCCTCTGGAACCTGTCCGAGACGCTTACCGGCGTCACCGTCAGGTTCTAACTGATCTCAGACGGGCCAGGTTTGCTGGGTCGGAGCCCTCCCAGCCACGGTGGGTCCTGGGACCGACTCAGCTCGCCTTCTACGGAAGGGCTTCAAGGGCTTCTTCGTCGAGCAAGAGGTCGGCGGCGGCAAGGTTCTCTTCCAAGTGGAGGATCGATGACGTTCCGGGGATGAGAAGCACATTCGGTGCCAGGTGCAGCAGCCAAGCCAGGGCGACTTGGGCCGACGTTGCCCCGAGCCGCTGAGCCGTGGCCTGGACTGATGGTGCGCCGAGCACTGGGTTCTCGGAGTGGAAGGCCGAGCCCAATGGGAAGAACGGGACGAACGGAGTCCCTTCTGATCGGCAAGCCTCGAAGACATCCTCTCCAGTCCTGTCAGCCAAGTTGTATGGATTCTGAACGCACGCCACCTCGATCAGAGAGCCGGCTGTCCGGTACTCCTCCAAACCGACGTTGCTCAATCCGATCCCTCCGATGAGGCCCTCCCGACGCAGGGCCTCCATGAGGTCCAGCTGCTCCGTGAGCGGAACAGCGGACTCGGGAAGACGACGCAGGTTCACGACCGGGACTTGCTCCAGACCGAGGGAGGCCAGGTTGGCTTCGACGCCGGCCCGGAGTTCCTCGGTCCGTTGCGCGGGAAGCCACCGACCCCGACCGTCTCGCTTGGCGCCAACTTTCGACACCAGCACGAGGTCGGCGGGATAGGGATGAAGCGCCTCACGCAGTAGCTCGTTGGCCACATCCGGCCCGTAGAACTGAGCAGTGTCGATGTGGTTCACCCCGGCGTCAACCGCACGGCGGAGCACGGCCAAGGCAAGGTCCCGATCCTTGGGCGGCCCAAACACACCAGGACCGGGCAGCTGCATGGCACCAAAATCCCATGCGATGAACGGGCCGACCACCCAGCAGGACAGAATCTTTGGGCATGGACTCCGGTATACCGGGAACGTTCGTCCATGACGGCACCCGGACTCGTCCCCTTCGTTGGGTTAGCGTCTGGCACGACCGACGGGTGAGAGGTGGCCAGACGAAGTTGAACCTTGATGAGCAGACCCTGATCGCGTCGGGGCGATGGCACCGACTGGCAATGGGTCTCATCCTTGCTCTGGGAGCATTCGCGGCAGCGAACGTTGGCCTCGTTCTCGCCGGTGCTGGTCAAACGAACTCCCATGGAGCCGTGACCAGCCCGGCCGCCAATTCGTCAATGGGTACACACCCATCCACACCTGGCACCCCTGCCTCCACCTATTGGCTCGTCGCCTCCGACGGGGGCATCTTTTCCGGCGCCGGCGCAGGGTTCCACGGATCAATCGGGGCGCTCACCCTCAAGAAGGCGATCGTGGGCATGGCCGGGACACCTGACGGGCAGGGCTACTGGCTCGTCGCCTCGGACGGGGGCGTCTTCACCTACGGCGACGCCACGTTCCAGGGCTCGACCGGAGCGCTGGCTCTGAACAAACCGATCGTGGGCATGGCCTCGACCCCGGACGGTCAGGGCTACTGGCTGGTCGGCTCCGATGGCGGCGTCTTCTCCTTCGGCACCGCCAGATTCCACGGTTCGACCGGGTCGATCCACCTCAACAAGCCGATCGTAGGCATTGCCGCCACTCCCGACGGCCAGGGTTACTGGCTGGTGGCCTCCGACGGTGGTGTCTTCTGCGGCGGCGACGCCACGTACTTCGGGTCCACCGGGGCCATGCACCTCAACCAACCGATCGTAGGCATTGCTGCCACCCCCGACGGGCAGGGCTACTGGCTGGTGGGCTCCGACGGTGGTGTCTTCTCCTATGGCGACGCCACCTTCCACGGTTCGACCGGGGCCATCCATCTCACCATGCCGATCGTGGGCATGACCGGGACACCCGGCGGGCAGGGCTACTGGCTGGTGGGTTCCGACGGTGGGGTCTTCTCCTATGGCGACGCCACGTTCCACGGTTCGACCGGGTCGATCCACCTCAACAAGCCGATCGTGGGCATGGCGGAGACCACGGCGTCGCCTGTCGGCGATGCCTGTGGCTCCAGGGTCGGCACCCCGGCAACGAGCAAGGTCATGGTCATCTACGAGGAGAACCACAGTCGGTCCGAGATCATCGGTAGCTCATCGGCGCCGAACATCAACGCCTACGCCAACGCCTGTGGGCAGGCCAGCAACTACCAGGCCGTCGCCCATCCGTCGTTGCCGAACTACATGAGTTCAACATCTGGGGTCAGCTATGCATCGTCCCCGTGGACCAGCGACTGCAACCCCGGTGGGTCGTGCCTGACCGGTAACGACAACATCTTCAACCAGGTGGCAGGTAGCTGGAGAGGCTACGCCGAATCGATGGCGGGCAACTGCTCGAACAGCGGCCCGGCCTACGCCAGCAAGCACAACCCTGCCGAGTACTACACCGACCTGTCCGACTGCGCCACCAACGACGTGCCGCTGGGCACCACCACATCCGGTGCCCTGCACTCCGACGTGGTCAACGGCACGCTGCCTACATTCAGCACCGTCACCCCAAATCTGAACAACGATATGCACGACGGATCAATCCAGCAGGGCGACTCGTGGCTGGCGGGATGGATCCCGCAGATCACCAGCGGGCCCGACTACGCCTCGGGACAGCTCGCCGTGATCATCGTGTGGGACGAGGGCTCCAGCAACAACAACGTCGCCATGATCGCCATGTCCCCGTACACGACACCCGGCACGGTGTCGGCCACACCCTTCACGCACTACTCGCTGCTCAAAGCGGCCGAAGACGTCGCCGGCGTCCCAGAGTTGGGCGATGCCGCGTCTGCAAACAGCCTCCGGACGGCCTTCGGATTCTGAGCAACAGGCGACCGCAGGTCTTAGGTCCTTCTTAACTCGAATGAATGTTCGGCTTACGATCGGCCGATCAACTGTGTGCGGGACCTCGATTGGTTGGCAGGATCAACTAGGACGGGGGGCGGTGGGACGAGCCCGTTGGCGGTGTGACTAGGGGATCAGCCGCCGACGCGGCCGTCCCCTTTCCTCTCCTCGAGTCCGCTCCGTGCGCCCGGACTGCGATTTCGCTGTCGTCGTTCGGCCCGAGACTCAAGTTCGATAGCGGGACGAGCCGATGACCCAAGGGCGTCGCACCGCGCCTCCTCAGCCAGCTCCTTCGGGGGCAATGGCGGATTTGGCCGGAATCTGCGTGTCGCTGAAGGCTCGGAGGGTGACCATGCAATCGAGCGCACGGGAGGACCGGCAACTGGAGATCAGCCTCGATGCCGGATTGTCGATGATCGCCACTGTGCTCAGCTTGGTCGCGACTGCCCTTCTGGTCGCACTCCTCTTGGGAAACGCGCTGCACTCGGGCAGTGTCGCCAAGCCCAGCGTGGCCAACGCTCCCGGCGTCGGCCAGACGAACGAGCTTCAGGCCCAGCAGGCGCTGTCCACGGGGTTGACGGCCGCTGCGGCTGCGTCGGCTACCGCTGGTGGGCTCGGATCCCTTGACATCTCGACGTTGTCGGCATCCGATCCCTCGATCTCGTTCGTCTCCGGGCCTTCGGTCAATGCGTCGACGGTCAGCGTCGTCGTCGCAAGCGATGCCGCCGGTAGCGGGAGCATCACCATGGCGGACCGATCCTCGGACGGCATCTGCTGGTTGGTATGGAGAGCGGCGGGCGGTGCCACTTGGTACGGAGCACAGACCGGTCTGGCGAGTTGCGCGGCCCCGGCGATGACGACGGCGCCAGTGGCCGGTTCGGTGTCCTCATCCGCCATCGGTTGGCAGGAGAGCAGCTTCCCCGCGGGCTGAGCAGACTAGCGGCCGGCGTGGTGGACGTAGGAGTCGTAGCAGGAACGACAGAGGCGGAAGGGCTCACCCGTGGCCGGGTTCGCCTCGGTCGGACGACCGCACTCAGGGCAACTCCATTCGGCATCGCCGCGCCTCTCGTCCCCTCTGGGCTCCGGTTGCGCGGTCATGCCTACGCCATCGGCATAGTGGTGGCCGGTCTTGAGGGCTCTGACCGATGTCCCGATGAGCCGCCGCGCCGACAGGCGGATACTGTTCCACATGTCGCCACTGCGATGTGGTGGGCAATGGAGCGGTAGCGAGCCTCCGACCTGCAGGGGATAGCGCCATGGGAAGGCTGATCTATGCGGTGATTGCGTCGCTCGACGGCTACACATCGGACGAGGCCGGCAACTTCGACTGGGCCGAGCCGGACGAAGAGGTGCACTCCTTCATCAACGACACCGAACGGCCGATCGGGACCTACCTGTATGGACGCAGGATGTACGAGACCATGGTGGGCTGGGAAACCATCCAGGCCCCCACCGATCGATCGGTCACGAGGGACTTCGCGGAGATCTGGCGGGCGGCAGACAAGATCGTGTACTCGACGACACTGGGAACGGCATCCAGCGCCCGGACTCGGATCGAACAGGTCTTCGACCCCGAGGCGGTCCGACAGATGAAGTCGGCGTCCGGGCCTGACCTCAGCGTGGGCGGTCCCGACCTCGCCGCCCAGGCCATCAATGCCGCCTTGGTGGACGAGTACCACCTCTTCGTGGTTCCCATCCTGGTGGGAGGCGGCACACCGGCCTTTCCGAACGATGTCCGCATCGAACTCGAGCTCCTGGACGAGCGTCGTTTCGCCAGCGGCGTGATCCACCTTCACTACGGCACGGCCAGGACGTGAAAGGACAGTGACGTTTCCCGTCGGGTGGGCGAATTGAGCGAGAGTCCGCGGCCCGACCACCTGCCTGCTCTCACCACGGAGGGCGACCCGGCCGTGTCACCGTTCCAAGCAGTAGTGTTCGATCTTTCGGAAAGGACCTGAGAATGAGCGATCTGCTCTTGGCAGAGCAACGAGAGGCGGTGGCCGGTGCGAGCCGCCACCTGGCCGAGGAAGGTCTGGTCATCGGCACGGCCGGCAACATCTCCGCCCGCAAGGGAGACCTGGTGGCAGTGACCCCTACCGGGGCCGACCTGGGCACCGTGACGGCCGAGATGGTCACCGTCATCCAAATGGACGGCGAGATCGTGGACGGGGACCTCGCCCCCACCTCCGAGGTACCCCTCCACACCGGCATCTACGCGGCCACCAACGCCCTGGCCATCACCCATGCCCATGCCATGGCGTCCACCGCGCTCTCCTGCACCCACGACGAGTTGCCACCACTGCACTACAGCTGTCTGGGCCTGGGAGGTGCCCCCCGGACTGCGGCCTACGCGACCTTCGGCTCCCAGGAGCTCGCCGACAATGTCATCGAGGCACTGAAGGGCCGGAACGCCGCCATGATGCAGAACCACGGCTCCGTCGCCTACGGCAGCACCATGGACCAGGCCGTCGAGCGCCTCGAGCTCCTCGAATGGCTGGCCGAGCTCTACTGGCGGTCCGCCTCGCTCGGGACACCCCGTGTGCTGACCGACAAGGACTTCGAGAACATCATCACGTCGGCCATGGAGCGTGGCTACGGCGCCCTCAAGAAGGTGGACAAGGCCTGAGGGACGCTGCTGGTCCGGGCTGCGCGCGACTTCGAGGCGGCCGCTCCGGAGGTGGCCGCCCCGGGCCACGGGTATCCGCAGTAATCCCGCGAGTCCCGCCCCGGGTGCAGGCCCGGTGGCGCGGTCATGATGGACCGGTCGCTACCCGGCGTCTGCGAAGTAGTGCTCGCGCAGCTCGCGTTTGAGGATCTTCCCGGAGGGGTTCCGGGGCAGCCGCTCGTCGGTGAAGGCGATGCGGCTCGGGATTTTGAACGGTGCGAGCCGCTCGGCCAGGAAGTCCTTGAGCTCGTCACCGTTCAGCGTGGACTCGGCCTTGTTCTGGATGACGCAGGCCACCTCTTCGCCGAGCCGCTCGTTGGGGACACCGAAGACCGCGGCCTCATAGACCGACGGGTGGTCGTAGATGGCACTCTCCACTTCGGCGCAGTAGACGTTCTCCCCGGCCCGGAGCACCATGTCCTTGGCCCGGTCCTCGATGTAGAGGAACCCCTCCTCGTCGATCCGGCCCAGATCACCGGAGGCGAGCCATCCCTCGACGATGGTCTCGGCGGTGGCCTCGGGCTTGTTCCAATAGCCCCGTATGAGGTTCGGTCCCTTCATCCAGATCTCGCCCCGCACTCCCGCCGGGACCGAGATGCCGTTCTCATCGCGGATCTCCATGTCCATGATGGTGGTCTGGGCCCGACCGGTCGACGTTGGGTGGGTCACGTACTCGTCCCCGCTGTTCCCAGGTCCGAAGGCGTTGGTCTCGGTCATCCCATAGCCGATATTGGGTCGGCCACGCGCAAACCCCTTCTCGACACGGTCCACCAGCTTGACCGGGGCCGGCGCCCCGCCACCGCCGATGGTGGCCAGCGATGAGGTGTCGTACTTGGAGAAGGCCGGGCTCTCGAGCATGTCCCAGCTCTGCGTGGGCACACCGACGAAGGCGGTGACCTTCTCGGCCTCGATGAGGCGGAGGGCGTTCTCGGGGTCCCAGCGGTGCATCATGACCAGCTTCATCTTCATCCCGAAGCAGCTCAGCATGACCGGGACGCAGCCCGTGACATGGAAGAGCGGCACGATGAGGATGAAGCACGGTGTGCGGCCCCCACCCAGCATGTCAGTGCCCTTGCGAGCGGTCAGGATGGTGGCGTTGGCCCAGAACGCCATGAGTGCCTGGGTGACAGCCCGGTGGGTCGACACCGCCCCCTTGGGGAATCCCGTGGTCCCCGAGGTGTAGAGAATGGTGGCGTCGTCTTCGGGGGCGACCTCGACGACGGGCATGGGGTCCCCCAGCGTGATGACCTCGTCGTAGCGGTGGACGCCGGTGGGGCCCGGCTCGATCAGGTCGGCCCGCACGACGACCATCGGGATGTTCCGGGAGTGCGCGGCACGATGGGCGCGATCGATCCGCTCCGGATCGGCGATCAGGAGCGAGAGGGCCGAGTCCTCGATGGCGTAGTCGACCTCGGCCTCGGTCCACCAGGCGTTGAGGGAGACCGATACCGCTCCGACGGAGAGGATGGCGGCGAAGGACACGATCCACTCGGGCAGGTTGCGCATGGCGATGCCGACCCGGTCGCCCTTCTTGATGCCGAAGGTGGTGACGAGTGCGCTGGCCAGGGCGTCGATGTGGCGCATGGTCTCATCGAACGTCCACCGTTCGTCTTCGTAGACGATGAACGTCGAGTCCTCTCCACGAGCGCCCGCGAACACCTGGCCCAGCGTCGGTGGGGCGTTCTTGAACAGTCGGTAGTCGACCCCGTCGACCGACGCGTCGACCAGCTCGAAGATCTGGTCCGGACCCGTGACCTGCGCAGAGGCCTCGTCATAGCTGAGCGCCATCGCCCTCCCCTTCTCACCCTCTTGTGCGGGCCGCTGCCGGCCCCCATCCCGGCCGGCGTGACCTGCGATCCTACGTCGCAAGTGGTGAGCTCGCGATTCGTGGTCCCAAACCCAATGGCACCAAGCCGAATCAGTCGGCTTCATCCCGGATGCCGATGACGAGGGGGGCAACGGCAAGCGGCGACGCCGGCGCCGCCTGCATCCGCGAGGCCTCGAGCGGCAGACCCCTCTGATCCGTACGGACGTATCCTGTGGGCACATCGATTCCACCGAGCCGCGAACCCAAGAGGACGGTACCTTGACTCCACGACGTGCCACCGACGCCGAGGTCGACACCTGGCAGGAGCATGGCTGGGTCCTCCTCGACGGCCTGGTGGGCACCGAGGAGATCGACCGGGTCCTCGACGATCTCCACTTGCTGTTCCCGACCTCGGAGGAATACCACTCGGATCCCGAGGGAGCCACCCTGAAGTGGCTGGGCTCCAAGGCCGACCAGCAAGAGGAGTTCATCTGGCCCGAGGAGGGACCCGGCTTCCGCGGGGAACAGCACCGTTGGAACTCGGCCTTCCCGTTTCCTGGCTCGGGGTCGCTCAATCGACTCTGCGTGCACCCCTCCATCGTCGACTTTGCCGAGCGTGCCCTGGGCACCGAGGACATCCGGCTCTACCAGAGCCACGCCACCGCCTCGTACTCGGGCCTGACCAACTACGAACAGCCGATGCACATCGACCGGAACCACTCGTGGCTCCCGGCCGGCAGCCAGGCGCCGTGGTGGAACCTGGAGGGGTTTCTCTACCTCTCCGACGTAACCGAAGCCGACAAACCCACCCGGGTCACCTCTGTGCAGGACTCGGCCCATGTGTCTGCCATTACGCCGGTGGTGATGCCCGACCACGAACCGGAGCTGTACGCGGCCGAGCACAGCGCCACCGGTGTGCGCGGCTCGTACCTCGCCTACCGGTCGGACGTCTTCCACCGCGGCGGCCCGTTCGAGGGCACGGAGCGGGCCCGCTTCCTGCTGGCCGTGGCGTTCAAGTGCGCCGGGCAGGACTGGATCGGCTACAACCAGGCGCAGTCCCACTCCACTGATCCGGAGTGGACCACGTTCGCCGAGCGGTCGACTCCTCGGGAGCTCGAACTGTTCGGCTTCCCGCCGCCGGGCCACCCGATCTGGAACGAGGCCCTAGTGGCGAGCACGGCCCTCCGGTATCCGAGGCTCGACCTCTCACCTTGGAGGGCAGCGCTCCAACATACGTAGGACTCGCGTTCGGCATCCCATCACCTATCGTGGCGGCCATGGCCAAGACCGTGATGATCACCGGCGCCGGAAGTGGGTTCGGCAGATTGGCCGGCCTCGCCCTCGCCGCACGCGGCCACCAGGTGATCGCCACCACCGAGACCGACGAGCAGGCCGACTCGCTGCGGGCCGAGGCGCCCCAGTTGACCGTCGAGCGGGTGGACATCACCAGCGACGACGTGGTCAAGGTCGCCGCCTGGGACATCGACGTGCTCATCAACAACGCCGGGGCGGGACAGACCGGCCCGATGGCCGATGTCCCCATCGAGCGGGTCCGCCGGCTGTTCGACGTCAACGTGTTCGGCACGCTCGCCGTCACCCAGCACGCGCTCAAGGGCATGGTGGCCAAGGGCCGCGGGCGGGTGATCATCATGTCGTCGATCGCCGGGGTGCTCTCCGCACCCACCTTCGGACCCTACGCCATGACCAAGCACGCCCTCGAGGCGATGGGCAAGGCCATGCGGGGCGAGCTCGCCCCGCTCGGCATCGACGTCACCCTGCTGAACCCGGGTCCCTACCAGACCGGATTCAACGACCGCATGGCGGACTCGATGTGGGAGTGGTTCGGCGATGCCTCCATCAATGCCTCGGCCTCCGATCTGTTCCGTTCGGTCGGCGAGATGGTCACCAGCGGCCAGATGGACCCGGCCGAGGTGGCCCAACGGATGGTGGAGCTCACCGAGGCCGAGACCACCACCGAGAACAACTTCGTGCCCCCCGAGATGCGGGCCCTGGCCGCCGCGGCCATGGAGGCCTGAGGCTCGCCGCCCGTACCGTCGCCCATGGTCGGGCACAGTGTGCCGTCTCACGATCTCGAATACCGCAGGACCGGGACGACCGTTCCGGCGGTCACTAGCCTGGCGTCTGATGGAACTCGGCCGCGTGGGCGTCTGGTGGAGCGGCAGCTGGCGCGGCGCCGACGGGACTCCCGGAGCGGCCGCGGCCGAATTGGAATCGCTCGGCTACGGGGCCCTGTGGAGCTCCGGCGGCATGGAGCCCGGTTTCTCCGACCGGTTCGGTCGGCTCCTGGCCCGCACGGAGCAGGTGCCCGTGGCCAGCGGGATCCTGTCCATCTGGCACGCCACCCCGGCGCAGGCAGCAGCAGGGGCGACCGGGCTCGAGGCCACCCATCCAGGGCGGTTCCTCCTCGGCCTGGGAGCCAGCCACGCCCCGATCGTCGAGCGGCTCGGCACGCCGTACGCCCGCCCCTACTCCCGGATGGTCAGCTATCTCGACGCGCTCGATGACCTCGGGCCCACGGTGGCAGCAGATCGACGGGTTCTGGCCGCCCTCGGGCCCCGCATGCTCACCCTCGCTGCCGAGCGGGCGGCGGGGGCCCATCCCTACTTCGTGCCGGTCGAGCACATCGCCCGGGCCCGCAGCCTCATGGGCCCCGGGCCCCTCTTGGCCCCGGAGCTGGCCGTCGTGCTCGAGCCCGATCCGGTGGTGGCCCGGGCCAAGGCCCGGGAGTACACCACGGGATACCTCGGGCTGACCAACTATGCCCACAACCTGGCCACGCTGGGGTTCGGCGACGACCTCGAGGGGGGCGGTACCGACAGGCTGGTCGACGCCGTCGTGGCCTGGGGCGACACCGCCGCCCTCGCCCAGCGGGTGCGTGCCTTTCACGACGCCGGGGCGGATCACGTCTGCGTGCAGGTGGTGGCCGACCGCTCCGACGGCTTTCCTTTCGACGCCTACCGGCAGCTGGCCCCGGCCCTGCTGGCGGGGTAAGGGCCCGAGCCGCGTCCAGAGCGCGGCGGGCCATGGACCGGCACAATTGCCCTCGTGCACGAGACGTCAGCAGATCTGGTGTCTCTCCAGGACCTTCTCGATCGCAGCGCGGCGGCTGCCGGCAGCCACCTGCGGAGCATCCTCACGCCCGAACGGCGTCTGACCGCATCGGAGGTCAGCGGCCGCCTGACGGGGATGTCCCTCCTGGCCCTGGCCACGGTCACGGCGCGGACAGCCGACCGTTGATCGGGCCGGTCGATGGCATCTTCTACCGTGGCGCGTTCTACTTCGGTTCGTCGCCGGACTCGGTGAGGTTCCGCCACATTCGGCACCGCCCGCAGGTCAGTGCCACCCACCTTCCGGGCGAGCACCTCGCCGTCACCGTCCACGGAACGGCCGTTCCCGTCGACGTGCAGAGCGGCGAGCAGAAGGGCTTCCGTCGGACCCTTCTGGAGGTGTACGTCCCCCGATACGGAGCTGAATGGGAATCATTTCTCGACTCCGGACCCATCTGCGCACGGATCGATCCTCAGCGCATGTTCACGTTCCACATGGACCCCCTCCAGCCGTCCGGTCCCGTCGACGAGCGCTGAGGGGTCGCCATCCTTGCCATGATGTGATGTGGTCACCATGCCGGTCGAGCAGTTCGAGGAGTTGGTGACCAGCGCCATCGACGGGATACCCGAGGGCCTTCGCGCCGAAATGGAGAACGTCGCCGTGGTGGTGGACGAGCTCAGCCCACCGGGCGGGCTGCTGGGTCTGTATGAGGGAGTGCCACTGACCAGACGCGCCAACTACTCCGCGTCCATGCCCGACCGCATCACCATCTTCATGGCCACGATCTGCGCCAGTTGCCAGACCTCGCAGGAAGTGGTGGAGCTGGTCCGCAAGACGGTGATCCACGAGATCGGCCACCACTTCGGGATCGACGACCGCCGGCTCGAGGAGCTGGGCTGGGCCTGAGCGGGCAGCCCTACCGGTAGATGTTCACCGATTCGTCCAGGTCGAAGGCGGCCGGTTGGCCGCGGCCGGTCGAGGCCAGGATGAACGAGAATGGATCGCCGCTGATGGTCCTCCCGCCCCCGCCGGAGACGGGGAACACCTCGAAGCCCGGAAAGGCGAGCTCGGCGGGGCCCCACTGCTGATCGGAGAGGACCTGGGCGATATGGGACAACGAGGGACGCGTCCCGTCCTCCGACGTCCGGGTCTGGCCGACGGCGGAACGCACGTCGTCGCCGTGCAGGTAGGTGTCGAACCACAGCGCCTCCATGCCGAAGCCGAGGGTGCCGCCGACACCACCCGGTGCGGGCGCGGACCAGGCGGCATCGTCAAAGGACGGCGCCAGATCGCCGGCCGCCTTGGTGCCCGCCTCGAGCTCGTCGGCCAGGTCGCCCGGCGTCCTGCCCCGGCGCTCGTCCACCTGGCGCTTCGTCACCTCCGGCGAGCCCAACCCTTCGAGCTGCAGGTTGACGACATCGGACAGCTGCCCGACGACGTGGGCGGCCACGTCGGCCACGCGCCAGCCGTCGCACCGGCTGGGGGTCTCCCACTGCTGGGCCGAGAGCCCTCGCAGCAGTTCCTCGAACGACCGGTATTCCTCCAGCATCCCCGGAACCACAACATCACGCGACAACGTCATTGAAATCTTCTCCTCGGAGCGGGCGAGGGGCCCGCTGCATGGATACCGCACGGCCTCGACCCGGTCAAGAGCGGCGCCGCGGCGCGCGACGATGGCGGCTCGATAGGCTCCTTGCATCTCGGGCCCCGACGACACCAGAGGCGGAACAGGGCCGCCCGATGATGAGCGCTTCAGCCGTCGCGGCCTGCTCGCCGGTGCAGCAGTGGCCGGTGCGGTCACGGCGGGCCTGGCCGTGGCCTCGACCGGAGGCGAGGAAGGCTCGGCTGCGGGGGCCACGCCGGCGGGCGGGTCCGACTACGACGTCATCGTGGTCGGCGCCGGGCTGTCCGGGCTGACCGCCGCCACCGCCCTCGAGAGGGCCGGTCGTTCGGTCCTGGTGCTCGAGGCGCGCCGACGGGTGGGCGGCCGCAACTACGACGTCGCCGTGGCCCCGGGGGTGGTGGTGGAGCTCGGCGGCGAGTGGACAGGCCCCGGTCAGACCCGCGTGCAGGCCCTGGCCCACGAGCTCGGGGTCGGCCTCTTCCCCACCTACGCCACGGGGAGCAATTTGTACTACCGGAGCGGCCAGCTGCAGCGCTACAGCGGGGACATCCCACCGACCAGCCCGACGGCACTGGCCCAGCTGGCACAGACCATCGCCTCGCTCAACCAGATGGCAGCAGGGGTGTCGGCCGCCGCCCCGTGGCAGGCGCTGCAAGCCGGTGCCTACGACGCCCAGACCATCGGGAGCTGGATCGCCGGCCAGAACGACAGCCCGGAGGCGACCTTCCTGGCCGGGCTGTCCATCCGCGCCGACTACGGCGAGGAGGCATCCCAGGTATCGCTCCTGGACCTCCTGGCCGAGATCACCGGCGTGGGCGGCGACTTCAACACCATCATCGGGTCGGCGCAGAGCACCCGCTTCGTGGGCGGTCCCCAGCAGCTGTCCAAAGGCCTGGCCCGACGCCTGGCCCACCCGGTGCGGCTGTCGTCGCCGGTGGTCGCCGTCGAGCGCGGCAGGACGGCCACCGTGCACACGACGGGCCAGTCCTTCCGCGCCCGCCAGGTCATCATCACTGCGCCCAAGTCGGTGACCGCGGCCATCCGGTTCGATCCGGGCCTCCCGCCCGACCATGCCCAGTACCTCCAACGCCAGCCGACCGGTGCCACCGTGAAGATCCAGGCCGTCTACGACACACCCTTCTGGCGGCAGCAGGGGCTGAGCGGGACGGTGACCTCCGACACGGGGCCGATCGAGATCGTCTACGACAACTCCCCACCGTCGGGGAGCCCCGGGGTGCTGGTCGGCTTCGCCGAGGGCAACCAGGGACGCTCCCTGTTCGGGCTGTCCGACGGCGATCGTCGGGCGGCCGTCCTGGCCAGCCTGGCCCGTTACTTCGGCCCGGCCGCGGCCCGACCCACCCACTATGTGGACCTGGTCTGGGCGCGGGAGCCCTATTCCGGCGGCGCCTACGGCTCGTTCAACCCGCCCGGGGTCCTCACCTCGATGGGTGCAGCCGTCAGCGGCCCGGTCGACAACATCCACTTTGCCGGAGCCGACTACTCCCCGGAGTGGCCCGGCTACATGGAGGGCGCCATCCGTTCCGGGGAGGCCGCCGCCGCCCAGGTGCTGGCCGCTCTCGGGGCGCATCGGGGTTGACGCGCGGTCCGGCCGGCTCGGCGTCGGTCGGGCCCTAGCGGCCCAGGGGGAAGCGCTCCAGGTAGGTGGCGAAGTGGTCCCGCACCGATGCTGCCTCGAGCCCGAACTCGGCGAGGGCGAAGTCGTGGACCCCGTGCTCCTTCGGGGGATGGTCCGCCGCCCAGTCCGCCACCGGGGCACGGCCCGCACCCAGCTCGATGCCGAGCCGCTCGTAGGCGGAGGCCACCGCGGCCACCGGGTCGGACTGCAGCGCCTCGAACTCGACGTCGGCGAACCAACGCTCACCGATCCGGTCGCGGAACTCGAGGGCCCGCCGGATGGCCTCGGCCCACAGCTCCACCTGTTGGTGGCCCAGCTCCTCGGCGTCGTTCCGGTCGCTGCACCAGCTGCGCGTATAGGCGATGAGGCTGCACACCGATCCGAGCACGGCGGCGGGATCGCGGTGGGTCCAGAGGAATCGGGCCCCGGGGTACGAGACGCGGAGGTCGTCGAGAGCCAGCATGTGCACCGGCGTCTTCAGGTGCCACAACCGGGGCGGGCAGTGCCACTGGAGCAGCTGGAGCACGCGCCGGTGGAAGGCGTAGACACCGGACATGTCACAGTCGATGACCCATTGCGAGTAGGACGGCACCCTGGCCATCCCCCCGAAGTGCTCGGTCCGGAATTCCATTCCCAGCAGGTCCTGGCACTCGGTGGGCCCGGTGGCCGTCTGGAAGTGCAGGGACCGCATCTTCGGGAACGTCTCGTACATGGCCTCGAGGCCGGCCCGGGCGGCGTCGATGCGGGGGTCGGTCGCCTCGGTGGAGGTCTCCGGCGGCGGTACCGGGTCGGAGGACTCCCACAGCCGTACTGAGCGGATCTGGGGGTCGGCCGCCACCAGGTTGCTCAGGGCGGTGGTCCCGGTCCGGGGCAGGCCGATGATGAACAGTGGGCCCTCGATCTCCTCGTCCGCGATCTCGGGACTGGCGCCGAGCACGCCCAGGATGCGGAGGCGGTTGGCCAGCAGCATGGCGAACCGCCCTCCGAGGATCTGCTCGCCGAGCGCCGTCAGGCCCGCCTCGCCGTTGAGCGAGTCGATCAGCCGGTCCAGACCCTCCCGCCACCCCGGGGCCCCGAACTCGGTGAGGCCGGTCTGGGCGGTGGCGGCGTCGACGAGGGCCCGGGCATCGAGCATCAGACGAAGTCCGAGCCGCCGTCGACGTTCACGTCGGCCCCGGTCACGTACCCGTTGGTGCGGGAGGCCAGGTAGGCGGTGATCGATGCGACCTCCTCGGGGAGCCCGGCCCGGCCCAGATCGGCCGGCTGGCGGAAGTGCTCGTCGATCCACGTCATGACGTCGTAGGGGTCGGTGGCGTCGAGCCCCTCCTCCTCGAAGGCCGACCTCAGGCCCTCGCTGAAGCTGGCGGTGACGATGGATCCCGGGCTCACGGTATTGACCAGGATCCCCTCCGGCGCCAAGGATTTGGACAGGTTCTTCGACACGCTGGTGAGGGCGGCCTTGGCTGCGGTGTAGGCCACCAGCATCGGGCTCTGGCGCTGGGTCGAGTGGGCGGAGACGTTCACGACCCGGGCCCAGGGCGCGGCGCGCAACAGGGGCAGGGCGGCCCGCACGCACCGGACCGCCGCCATCACCCCGAGGTCGAAAGTGGCGTCCCAGTCCTCGTCCTCCAGCTGCTCGAAGCGCCCGGCACCCGGGCCGAGCGTGTTGACCAGCACGTTGAGCGAGCCCCATCGCCGGCCCAGGTCGGCGAAGGCCCCCTCGACCTGGCGCCCGTCGGTGACGTCGACCGCAAGCCCCAGCGATCCCGCACTGCCGGCGTCGTGCAGGGCTGTGACCGTCTCGTCGATCGCCTCCTGGCCCCGGGCCAGGATGGCCACCCGTGCCCCTTCGACGGCCAGGCGCTCGGCGATGGCTCGGCCCATCCCCTTGGAGCCCCCGGTGACCACGGCGGTTGCCTCCTGCAGGCCGAGATCCATGGCCAACCTCGCTCTCAGCGCGGGAAGCGCCGTTGCACGGCGGCCCGTCGGGCATCGATGACACGCCGTCGCTCTTCGCCGCTCACCTTGGCGACATCGGTCCGCAGCACCGCTCCCAGGTCGGCGAAGGGCACCACCCGGACATCGGGCACCGGTGCGCTCTCGGCCCGCAGCCATCGGAAGATGGCCGCTCCGTGGTGGTTGCCCCCGGTGTCGAGCCAGTTGGCGATGCCCGGGTCGGAGTGGGACACCACGGCACGGAACACGCCGTCGGTATCGAGCACGGCCTGGTGACCGTTGAGGCTCGACTGGCGGTTGGCGTAGTCGATCGTCTCCCACCAGAAGTTCCCCAGGGAGACGCTCCAGTACACGGCTTCGGGGGGGACCACCTCGATGACCAGCGACTCGTCGTCGGCCAGGCTCCACGAGCCCCAGGTGCTCACGTTCTCGGCCGCCGCCCCCATCCCGGTGAGGGCGGCCGGTTGACGGAAGCAGTTGACGCCCTGGGCCCGGCCTCCTTCCTCCACGTCCAGCCAGAAGTCGATGCTGGCCTCGACGAAGTCGCCGAGGGCTTCCAACTGGCCCCCGACCCCCGGAGCCGACAACGGCTCTGGTCGTTCCTCGGTGCCGATCGGTGGGCGGCCGATGCACTCGATGGACAGTTCCGCCGGCTCCTCGTTGGTCCAGTCATAGAAGAACTGGCGCACCACGAGCGACGAACTGCCTTCGGCGAGCGGCATCCAGTTGCCCGGTTGCTCGGTGGCCGAGAGCACCAGCTCGAAGCGACCCTCGTCGTCGAGGTCGAGGTCGTCGGCGACCACATTGCCGGTGTTGGTCATGCCCCCCATGACCTGGAAGCCCAGATAGCGGACGGAGTTGCGCCTTCCGCGCACCATGTAGGTGGCATCGCCGCGGATGGCCGCACCGCAGTAGGCGGCGTCGGGGCAGTCCATGCCCCACTTGAGGACGTTGTCCACGTTGGCCGGGTTGAAGTTCGGCCGGTAGGGGTCGGAGTCACGCAGTGCCTCGTCGATGCCCAGGGCCAACAGGACCAGGAGATGGCGGTAGCCGGCCGCCTGGTCCACGTCCTCCCGGGGGGCACGACGGGACTGCAGCACCGACCCGGCCCGGGTCAGGGAGGCCAGCAGTCGCTCCCACGCCTGGCCGGACTCCAGTTCGCCCGCCCCGGTGGGGCGGTGCCGGTAGGCCGACCCCACCGAAGCAGGGGCCCAGTTCGGTGCCGGCATGCCCGTCCTCTCAGCCGCCGTTGGCCGCGGCCACATACGCCCGGCACGGTTGTCCCCGCAGGGATGGACAGGCCGGCTGGGGGTCGGGTGGGCTGACGCCGGCGACGACCGGGAGGACCAGGGCCGAGCGGGACGCCCCCAGTGCCACCGTGTCGGTGACCGCACCACCCGTCGGGTAGGTGTCGAGCGTCCACACCGGCCGGTCCCCTCCCGGTGCCGTGATGGTCACCCGGATCTGGGACCCGGCCCGGAAGGCGTAGCCGAAGGGGAACAGGGGTATCCGCACCTCGGTGAAGCGACCCGCCGGCAAGGGCCGCGCCGTGGCGGCCGAGTAGGTGGGGACCGGGTGGGTCGCCGTGGTCGCCTCCGGGTCGAGAGCACGGTCGCTGGCCCGCAGCTGTCCGGTCTGCACGAAGAGCTCACTCCCGTCCGGTCGGACTTCCGACACCGTGGCCTGGAGATCCGTGTCCGGGGCCGTGCTCTTGACCCACAGATTGGCGCTGCCCGGTCCCACGACCACCACGTCGTGGGCCAGGGGCGGCGAGGTGAATCCCAGGCCGTCCGATCCGGCCACCGGGGCCCACTGGTAGGTCGGGAGCGCCGCCCATGGATTCCCCTGCGATGGCAGGCTGGTGACCGGGCGGGCCGACGGGTCGGGCCGGAAGGACACCGTGGCCGACCCGGTCGACGAGCTGCCCAGCGTGCCGCCGGGGCCGAGCTGCCAGGTGGTGGCCTTGGCCTTGGGCGGGGGCCAGGCGGGAAAGTCGAGGTTCCATACGGGCTGCATGGCCCCTGGCCCTGCGCTGCCGCCTCCGTTGTCGAACAGGACCCGCACCCGGGGCTGCTGCTCGAAGGCGGCTCGGGCCGCCGCCACGCTCGGCTCCTTGGTGAAGCGGATGGCCGGGACGGCGCCCGAGGGCGCATTGGCCACCGTCTGATAGAGCTGACTGGTCAACGCGGGCAGGATCGGAGGGGTGGAGGGGATCTGGTCGGCCACGTAGAGGTCGAGGAACTCGAGCCAGCGGGAGATGGTGCCGGGCCCCAGGGAATCGATGTGGGTGCCGTTGACCACGGTCACCCACACCTTCGGGTCGTGGGCCAGGTTGCCCACGATGGCGGGCCACTGCCCCCCCGTCTGCTCGTCCTGGAACGCCCCGGACAGGAACACGGGGACGTCGGCCCGCTTGGCCCAGGTCGACGGCGACCGTTGATCGTAGAGCGACGGCAACCGATGGCTGGCCTCCTGCAGGAGGGCGTTGACGTTCTGGGCCTCGAGGTGGAGGGCCTGTTGGGCCAGGCACTGCCGGTCACCCTGCTGGATCAGGGTCCGGGCCCACAGCTGGCCACCCTCCGGAGCGGGTTGCGCGTCGGCGATGCGTTGGGCGATCCATGAGCCGGCGAACCCGCTGTTGTACATGCCGCCGGGGAACCCGGTGGAGTACAGATCATCGGTGAGGCTCATGGGGGCGATGGCGGCCAAACCCGGCGGCCGCGTGCCGGCCACGAACATCTGCGAGATGCCGGAGAAGGAGATCCCGACCATGCCCACCTTGTGATGGGCCACCCAGGGCTGCGAGGCCGCGATCTGGACGGCGTCATAGCCGTCGTAGGTGGTGGGCAGCCCGAACAGGTCGAACGCGCCTCCCGAGCACCCGGTCCCCCGCATCTGCAGACTCACGGTTGCGTACCCCATCAGCGGCGCGATCAGTGACCCGACGACGGTGGCCGTGTCCGGGAGCAGTGGGTCGGAGGTGGACGCACCGTTGGTGTGCAGCTCGGCGTCGACGAGGCTGTGGGGGGCGGCGATGGCGTAGCCCGATTCCTCGATGACGGTGGGGAACGGGCCGTCGGCCAGTGTCTTGCCGGGAGGAAGCCGCACGGTGGCCGACAGCTTCACGCCGTCCCGCATGGTGAGGTAGTTGAGACCGATGCTCAGGTGCTGGCCGGAATAGAACGACCCGGACGGGATGTCGCCGGGTGAGAGGACACGGAAGGGGGCGGTGGCCGTCGGATGCGGTCCACCGGTCGAACGGAAGGAGTACCCCGCACCGGCGGAGACGCCGCGGATGATCAGGCTGCCCAGGCGATCGACCGTTCCGCCACCAACCCCGTTCCCTTCCGCGTTGACCAGCACCAGGTTCGCCCCGGGAGGGGCCCCGAGCACGTAGGCCTGACCGATGGAGCCATGTCCGGCGAAGCCGGCCCGACCCACGGTGCCCGGTGCCGACTGCGCACCCGCCGAGCCGGTGCCGGCCGCCGAGCCACTCATCACCGCGAGGATGACCGCCAGTGCGAGCAGCAACGTCCCCCGTCGTCGACCAGGCACGGACAATCCCCCCGGATCTGTCGTCGGGCGCCGTTGCCCGCGATGGCACGGCCGCCATCGGAGTGTGATGTTACCGGCCCGAGCGGGAGCCGGCCGGAGGCCGCCGGTGGGAGGCTGTGGCCGCTGGTCCGGCGTCCGGCCCGCGGCACGGGTTGACCGGCGTGACCACCAAAGGCGTCCGTAGTCGACGAGAGGAGTCCCCCGTGCCCACCGGGATCCGCCCCGCCCACCAGAACAACCATGTGGGGCTGTCAACGCGGCGGACACCTCATTCGTATGTAGGGCGATGAAGCGTGATCCCTGAGGCGCCCGAAGCCACGGACGCACCCGAAGCGGAGACGACCCAGGCCCAAGGGTATGACGAAGCCTTCGAGCGCCTGTTCCTGCGCGCCTACCGGGCGAGCTTCCAGATCCTGAGGAGCCGAGAGGATGCAGAAGATGTGGCCATGGACACCATGGCGCGTGCCCTTCGTGAGTGGGACAAGCTCGATCCCGTCCCCGACGGGTGGGTGGTCACCGTCGCCGTGCACCGGGCCATCGACCTCTGGCGGCGGGCCCAGCGACGGCGACGCCACGACAACAGTGCCCGCACCAGTGGGCCCACCAACCGGACGGAGGACGAGTTCGCCCTACGACAGGCCCTCGTCAAGCTGCCCAAGCGGCAACGGGAGGTGGTCGCATTGCGCTACTTCCTCGACATGAGCGAACGCGAGATCGCCGCCGCCCTGGGCTGCTCCACCGGGTCGGTCAAGCAGCACGCCTCACGCGGACTGGCCGCCCTCCGGCGGGAGCTCGAGGACGAGGACCTGGAGGAGATCACCGATGCCTAGCGTCGAAGCACCCTCGCCGTCGGCATCCATGGACCACTTCAGGATCGAGGTCGGCCATCGGGCCGAGCGTCTCCAACGGCGGCACCGTCGCCGGGCGGCCGGGTTCGCCACCGCGGCGGCAGTGGTCGTCGTCCTCGCGGCCTCACTCTTGACCGTGGCGCCGTCCGAGCCGAGGCACACGGTGGCTTCGCCCCTCGCACGACCCTCGAGCCCCGCAGCCTCCGGGCTGCTCCGGCCGGGCCCTGAGGCCACCAGCCGATCGGCCACAGGCGGCTCCGGCGGCCAGGCTGCAAACGGCGCGCCCTCCGGCTCCAGTCCGGGCCGCGCCTGCCGCCCCCGTGCGATATGCATCGACGCCGGTGCGCTCGAACGCCAGGGCAGCCTCGCCGCCACCTACGGGGCGCAGGACAATGCGAACGTCGGAATCAGTCCGGTGAACGTGCCCGCCGATGGTGTCCTCGAGTTCAGCCTCACGTCGTCGACCACCATGACCTGGGGCAGGCCGACGGTCACCAAGGGAGCGGCGCTGAAGCGCCGGCCCACCTCAGCGGGCCCGGGCCGCACCGCGACCACCGACTTCGTGCCCGTACTGGCATCCGGCTCCGCCGTCGTCTCGATCACCTGCACGGGACCGGGCTGCGCAGACTCGAGCTATCACGTGGACGTGACGGTCGTGGCCAAAGACACGTCCAAGCCGTCGACGACGTCCACGGCCCGATAGCGCCCGCAAACAAAGGCGCCGGAACCGAGGGCCCGCGGTTTACGCCCCGGGAGTCTCCTGGAAGGGCCGGACCTCGACCGCATTCCCGCACGCCTCCGACGCCTTCGCCGACCAGTCGAGCGCGGCGTCGATATCGGCTGCCTTGATGACCCAGAACCCTCCCAGTTGCTCCTTGGTCTCGGCGAAGAGACCGTCGGTGGTGAGCACCTTGCCGTCGTGCGGCGCGCACGACCGTGGCCGTGCTGGGCGGCTGGAGGCCGCCGGCGAACACCCACGCTCCTGCCTTCTGGAGCTCGGCGTTGAACGCCTCGATCGGGCGCGGACGGCACGGTTGCCATCCTTCACCTTCACGACGAACGGGACACGTCGGAAGGACTACGCCTGAGGACGGAGTCCGGCGCACACGACATCCACCATCCGCTGGCGGGAGACGCCGTCGAACTCCGGGCGCTCGGTCGCCTGGCAGAGGCCGACCACGAGGCCGAGCACTTCTTTGGGGGTGATGCCGTCGCGGACGGCACCGGCGGCCTCGGCCCGACGGATCATGGTCTCGACACCCGACTCGAGGTCCCCGGCCATGCCGGCGCACTGGGACTTGATGTCGATGCCCTCGGCGCCGAGGGCGTCGATCAGATCGTGCTTGTTCGAGAGCTTGCCGGCAAAGGTCCTGAGGAACGAGAAGAATGCCTCGCCGGCATCGTCGCGCTCGGCGCCCGCTGCGGCCGCCGCCACCAGCTCCTCGAGCCGGGTCAGGACGATGGCCTCGAACAGCGCCTCCTTGGTGGGGAAGTGGCGGTAGAGGGTCCCGACACCCACGCCGGCCCGCTCGGCCACGGCGTCGATCGGTGCCGACACCCCCTGGGCTGCGAATACCTCCTCGGCCGCCTCCAGGATCAGTCGGCGGTTCCTCACTGCATCGGCACGCATGGGGCGCACCGGCGCCTCGTCAGCTGACGCCTCGCCATCGCCGCGCACCGCGGTCGTCACACCACCGGCTTCGTTCACGTCATCCCCCTGGGCTCCACACCAATCCCCCGGCTCGGGCCACCAATTTGAATTCCTCTCGTGACCTTGACAACCGGAACTGTCGTTCCGTATAGTGTCCGGATAACCGGAACCACCGCTCCGAGTATATCAGTTCTGTTCAGGAAAGCCAGGGCCTGACCCAGGCAACCAGGACAAAGAGGAACAAGCAGCGGCCAACAAAGGAGTCACCCATGACGACCACCGAACTAGCCCGGCCAGGCGATCCGCAGCCGGTCGACCAGCCCGATCCTCGCCGCTACTGGGCCCTGATGGTGATCGCCGTGGCCCAGCTGATGATCGTCCTCGACGCCTCGGTCGTCATCGTCGCCCTGCCCTCGGCCCAGCGGGCCCTGCACATTTCGGTGGCCAACCGCCAGTGGGTCATGACCGCCTACACATTGGCCTTCGGCAGCCTGTTGCTGCTCGGCGGACGGATCGCCGACTACCTGGGCCGGCGCCGGATGTTCTTCGTCGGGCTACTGGGGTTCGCCGCCGCGTCCGCCCTCGGCGGGCTGGCCCAGAATTCGGCCATGCTCTTCGGCGCCCGTGCCCTGCAGGGTGCCTTCGCCGCCGTCATGGCCCCGGCGGCCCTCTCACTCCTCACCGTCACCTTCACCGAGCCCCACGAGCGGGCCCGGGCCTTCGGCGTCTACGGCGGCATCTCCGGGGGCGGGGCCGCCATCGGGCTGGTCCTCGGGGGCACGCTGACCCAACTGGCGTCGTGGAGGTGGACGCTGCTCATCAACGTGCCCATCGCCCTCATCGCCGCCTTCGCCGCCAGCCGGGTCATCAACGAGAGCCGGGCGACGTCACGATCCGGCTACGACGTCCCGGGAGCCATCACCGCCACCGCAGGCCTGTTCCTGCTCGTGTACGGGTTCACCACCGCCGGCACCCACGGATGGGGAGCGTCCTTGACGCTGGCGCTGCTGGCCGGCGCCGTAGCCGTGCTGACTGCCTTCGTGGCCATCGAGATGCGCTCCCCCCACCCGCTCCTGCCCCTGCGGGTGGTGCTCGACCGCAACCGCGGCGGCGCCTACCTGGCTGCTTTGTTGGTGGGGGGCGCCATGCTCGGCACCTTCTTGTTCCTCACCTACTTCTTCCAGGGGACCCTCGGCTACTCGGCCCTCCGGACCGGGTTCGCCTTCCTCCCCTTCTCGGGCGGGATCATCATCGGTGCGGGCGTGGCCAGCCGACTGCTCCCGAGGTCCGGCCCCCGGCCGCTGATGGTGGTCGGGCTCCTGCTGGGCTCCGCCGGCCTCTTGTGGTTCACCCGCCTGGGCGTCGACAGCACGTATCTGGCCCACATCCTGCTGCCCGAGATCATCGTGAGCTTCGGCATGGGCATGGCCTTCGTCCCCATGAGCAGCACCGCGCTCATCGGGGTCGATCCGAAGGACGCCGGGGTAGCCAGCGCACTGGTCAACACCACCCAACAGGTCGGCAGCACCCTCGGGATCGCCCTGCTCAACACCATCGCCGCCTCAGCGGCAGCCACCTTCGTGGCCAGCCATGTGCACACCCGTGCCACGGCGCGGGCGGCGGTGGTCCACGGTTATACGACCGCCTTCACCGTCAGTGCGATCCTGCTGTTGCTGGCCGCCGGAGCCTCCGCCGGCCTCATCCGGACATCGCGCCACGATGTGCAGACCGAGCCGGAATCCATGCCGGAACCCGAGCTCGAATTCGAGACCATCGGCGGCGCCCGTTGGGAAGCGGGCGCACCGGTGTGATCGCAGGCGGCCGGCGCCCGACCGCGGCCGGGGCGCACAGGCCCGGGGGAGTTGGAGCCAGCGCCTCGGACGGGAAGCGACTCGGCTCCTTCGAGCGGAAGAGCTTGCAATCCCGTTCGTAGGGTGTCGGCGCCATGGGTGCTTACCGGCCGATCTCCATGTGGTCACTGTGGCCGTGGCGGTGGCGGCCGGCCCGGTGCCACAGGAAGACGCCGAGCAGCACCACCAGCAACCAGGGGACATGCACCGCCTCGATGGTCGAAGACGCCACCACGGCCACGAGGGCGATGATGAAGACCAAGGGGATGAGCCGACGACGGCGTGACCGCGGTGGCGGCGGCTCGTCGGCCAACCGGGGGAGGTCGTCGAACAGGCCGTCGAGGTCGCCGCGGGTCTTGGCCCCGATCGCCCTGTCGAGGCGCGCCTTGAACTCAGGCTGGTCGAGTCGTCCGTCGGCGAAGTGGCGGGACAGCTTGTCGGCCACCTCGTTGCGCTCGAGGTCGGAGGCTCGGAGGTCGCTGTCGGCGGAGGGGCTGGCCCGGTAGCCACGGGTCGGGTAGGCGGGGTCCCAGCGGTAGCGCATTGTGTGTCCTCTCAGATCGATCCGGATGAACGGGGCCCTGAGGTCATCGGGCTCGCTCATGGGCGAGCAGCTCCTCGGCCACCGAGAGGTCGGCTCCCTCTTCCGGGATCAGGATCCACCCAGCCAGATACAGGGGGACGGCCAGTCCGCCGACCAGCGTAAGCACCACGAATCCGATGCGGACGAGCATCGGGTCGACGTCGAAGTAGTCGGCCAGGCCCGACGCCACGCCGGCCAGCATCCGATGGTCCCGCGATCGGTGGAGCCGCTCCCCGGGGAGCGTGGCGGTGCCGCCCCCGGCCGAGGAGGCGTCGGGGTCGCCACCCGATGGCCCGGATGCTTCGCTGTGAGAGTCGGAAGGTTCCATGCCGTCAGCTTGATCTCGGACGGAGCGGGATGAAATCGGGAATGACCCTGGTCGGACCCTGAATCCGACCCCCTCGAGTCAGGGTCATCCCTGATGGCCATCGACACCCCGGTGCGCGATCATCGGGTATCACCGAATTCACCGATCGCGGCACAGAAGCGCCTGACGGGGACCGAGCCGACCGGGCTCAGACGGCCAGCCGCCCGAGTACGTCGTGGCGCGGAGACCGGGGTTGGCACGGGTCCTGGTGCCCGCCCGAATGGACCCATCGGAATGGCCGTCGTGGCCACCGCCTCCACGGACGCTGGCGGGGGCCCATCCGACGAAGCTCGGACACGCGGGTGCTGGCCGGCGTCTGTGGCGGCATCTCCCTTGCCGCGGGCATCGACGTCACCCTGGTCCGGATCGGATTCGTCCTGCTCTCACTGGGGAGCGGCGTGGGCGTCCTCGTCTACGCCCTGGCGTGGCTCCTCCTGCCCCTCCAGGGCGAGACCACGACCATCTTCTCCCGTGCCGTCACCGATCGGCGGGGCATCCGACTGGTCATCGCCATCATTCCGGCTCTCGTCGTGGTGCAGATCGTGGCCGCAGCCCTGCACATCGGCTACCTGGGATCGTTCAGCTGGCCGGTGTTCCTGGCCGCCGGCGGAGCCATCCTGATCCGGCGCAACGCCAGCGAGGCCGAGAGGGTGTGGATCAATGACGACCTGATCCCCATGCTCCACACCGGCGCAGACCGCCACACACGCAGGACTCTGATCGTGCGCGTGGCGCTGGGCATCGTGCTGGGTGTCGGTGGCCTCCTGGTCCTGATGCTGGGGCACCCCAGCAGTGCGGCCTTGCGACCGGTCGGCGGCGCCCTCCTGGTCATCGCCGCGATCGTGGTTGTCTTCGGCCCCTGGTGGCTGAGTCTCGTGCGCGACCTGATGTCCGAACGCCAGGCGCGGGCCATGGCCGAGGAGCGCTCCCAGATGGCGGCGCACGTGCACGACTCGGTCCTCCAGACCCTGGCCCTCATCCAGCGCTCGGCCGACGACCCCCAGCATGTGGTGCGCCTGGCCCGCGCCCAGGAGCGGGAGCTCCGGTCATGGTTGTTCGAGGGCCGGCCCCCGGGCACCGTCGGTGAGGAGGCGAAGACGCTGGCCGAGGGCATCGGCCTGATCCAGCGGCTGATCGAAGCCGATCACGGCATCGCGGTGCATGTGGTGGTGGTCGGCGACTGCGAGCTCACCGACGGACTGAGGGCGCTGCTCGATGCCTCCCGCGAGGCCATCGTCAACGCCGCCAAGTGGTCGGGAGCCGGACAGGTCTCCGTCTACGCCGAAGTCGAGCGGGACGCCGTCATGCTCTACGTCCGCGATCGGGGGCAGGGCTTCGACCCGGAGGCCGTCCCCGAGGACCGCCAGGGCATCGCCCAGTCGATCCGGGCCCGCATGACCCGTTTCGGGGGCTCGGTGGTCATCCGCTCGTCGGTCGGTGAGGGCGCCGAGGTCGAGCTCTCGATGCCCCGGCGGGAACTGGTCACGTGAGCGAACTCGGTCGACCGAGGATCTTCCTGGTCGACGACCACGCCATGTTCCGATCCGGAGTTCGGGCCGAACTGGGGGACGCGGTCGACGTCATCGGTGAGGCTGAGGACGTGGCATCCGCCATCGAGCTGGTCAATGAACGGGTGCCCGATGTGGTCCTGCTCGATGTCCACCTCCCCGGAGGGGGCGGGCAGGCAGTGCTGCACGGAGTCATGCCGCACCATCCGGAGGTGCAGTTCCTGGCGCTGTCGGTTTCTGATGCCCCCGAGGACGTGATCGCCGTCATCCGGGCCGGGGCGCGGGGCTATGTCACCAAGACGATCTCCGGCGAAGAGCTCCTCCGGGCGGTGTACCGGGTCGGAGCGGGCGATGCCGTCTTCTCGCCGCGGCTGGCCGGGTTCGTCCTCGACGCCTTTGCCGGTGGCGCCGGTGGGCCCGAGCCACCCGCCGGGCTCGATCCGGACCTGGACCAGCTCTCACCCCGAGAGCGCGAGGTGCTGCGGCTCATCGCCCGCGGCTACACCTACAAGGAAGTCGCAAGGGACCTGACCATCTCCCCCAAGACCGTGGAATCGCATGTCTCGGCGGTGCTGCGAAAGCTGCAGCTCTCGACCCGCCATGAGTTGGCCAAGTGGGCCAACGATCGGCGCCTCGTCTAGACAGCACCCGTCCGGTCCCTGGTGTCGAACACACGTCCCACCGGGTGGTCTCCGGCCGGACCCGCTGACGTCAAGCTTCGTTGAACATCCGGGTGCCCGGAGACGTAGTCCTTCAGTGGTGGCGGAAGCCCGCGACCGAATGCCCTGCAACGACAGATGCCCTGCAGCCACGGCCGGGCTTACCTGAGACTGGCCATTGACGACGGGCGCCTGCGGACCGACTGGAGGATCAACTGATGAGACAACCACCCATCGGAACAACGATGCCCGCCGCCCTGGACTCGAGCCGCCCTCACCGCCGCCTCCTGGCCGCAACCGTGCTGGGATGCCTCGCCGTGGGGAGCGCCCTGGCCCTCCCCGGCACTGCCGCGGCCTCGTCTTCCTCCTTTCTGTCTCACTTCTCGAAGGTCAAGAACGTGGCGTCCACCGTCCCGGCCAACGGGGACCTGAATCCCTACGGCATCACCGTGGTCGACGGGTCGGTCGGGAAACTGGTTGATGGCGCCACCCTGGTCAGCAACTTCAACAACTCTGCCAACCTCCAGGGGACGGGCACGACCATCGTGGAGATTGCCCCGTCGGGGATGGTGACCACCTTTGCCCAGATCGACAAGCACCATCTGCCGGGCACCTGCCCGGGTGGCGTCGGCCTCACGACTGCGCTGGCCGCCCTGCCCGGCGGCTGGGTGGTGGTCGGAAGCCTGCCCACCAAGGACGGGATGTCCCCCACCGCCCGGGCCGGTTGTCTGATCGTCCTCAACAGCATGGGGACGCCGGTCGAGACCTGGTCCGGCGACAACATCAAGGGCCCATGGGACCTGACTGCAGTCAGCAGCCGCGGCGGGGCCGAGATCTTCGTGTCGAACGTCCTGAACGGCACCGTGGACCACAGCCCGTCGACGGTCGACAAGGGGACGGTGGTCCGGCTGGATGTGCGTCTGGTCGGCGCCAGTCCGCCCCAGGTGGTGGGCTCCACCGTGGTCGGTAGTGGATTCGCCGAACGCACCGACCCCACCGCCCTCGTGGTCGGACCCACCGGCTTGGCGCTGGGAGAGGATGGCACGCTCTACGTGGCCGATACCGTCAACAGCCGGATCGCAGCCGTTCCCTTGGCCCTCACCCGATCGGCACCCGAGTCCGGCGGTGGCGTCACGGTGTCAACAGGCGGGGCCCTCAAGGGACCGCTCGGGATGGCCCTGGCTCCGAACGACGACATCCTCACCGTCAACGCCGGGGATGGGAACGCCGTCGAGACCACGCCCTCCGGCCACCAGGTTGCCTCACCCCAGTTCGACCCGGCCGGAGCGGCGGGCAACCTGTTCGGCCTCACCATCGCCCCCCACGGCCGGGGTGTGCTCTTCGTGGACGACGGTGACAACACGCTGAAGGTGTTCGGCCACAAGTAGGGACCGACCTGCAGCCCCGCTCTGTGTAGGGGGGGTGTTCCCCCAAGCGCCTCTCCTGCACGGTCCTCGCCACTTGGCTGCGCCGGAAAGTCCTGCGGACCCGGGCCTACGCTGACGGGCATGACCACGCTCGACGGGTCGAAGGTTCGGCTCCGCCCCGCATCCCGTGCTGACCTCGCCGCCCTCCTGCCCATCCGCCAGTCGCCGGAGGTCTACGCCTTCTGGCGGGGCGGCGACGATCTGGCCGCGGCCATCGAGGAGGACCGGGACGAGCCGGGGTCGACCCCCTATGTCATCGAGCTCGCCGGGCGGGTGGTGGGCTGGATCCAGTGGTCGTCAGAGGCGGAGCCCGACTACCGGTACGCCAGCATCGACATCTACGTCGACCCGGCCATCCACGGGCAGGGGGTCGGGGAGGATGCGGTGCGCACCATGGCCCGTCACCTCATCAAGGACCACGGCCATCACCGCCTCGAGATCGATCCGGCTGCCGACAACCGGGCCGCCATCCGCTGCTACTCGAAGGTGGGATTCCGTCCGGTGGGCATCCGGCGCCGCAGCGAACGGGGCCCCGAGGGCTCGTGGCACGACGCCCTCCTCATGGACCTGCTCGCCGAGGAGCTCCGCGATTGACAAGGTTCGACAATCGCGTGGACCGGCGTCATCGAGGGTGGGCCGTTCAGGCGTCCCGGCGGGCCAGGACCCAAGCGGCCAGCACCACGATGATCGCCGCATAGAGGGCCAGCAACCCGGTCGCGGCCCACGGCGAGAGGAGGACGCCGGCGAAGTCCGTCTTCCTCGTGGTGACCACGATCATGGCCAGACCGAGGTTGGAGGGCAGGTACTTCTCGATCGAGCCGCTGATGCTGGAGGGAAGGATTCCGATGACCAGCGGGATGACCAACAGCAGCCCGACATAGAGCGAGATGGCCCCGGCGGAGTGCCGGAGTATGAAACCGATCCCCAGGGCGATGAGGGTCAGCATGGTGAGATAGACGCCGCAGAGGATCACAGCCCGCACGGCCCCGCCGTTGGCCAGGGTCACGACCGGGATGACCGAGGTCCGCAGCTGGGTCACGATCGAGCTGCCGGCCGGCAGTGCCTTGCCGCCGTGCGCAGTCAGCACCTCCTGGCTCACGAAGAACGAGATGAAGGCAGTGATCTGGGTGACCACGAAGACGACCGCGCCCACCACCATTGCCTTGGCGACCAGCACCGTCGTCCGGCGGGGCATGGCCGCCAGCGTGGTCCGGATGGATCCGGTGGAGTACTCCGAGGTCACGACGAGCGCCCCGAGCACGCCGACGACGAACTGCGAGATGAACTCCCCGGTCTGGGAGAACCGGACCGGGTCGAACTGGGCGCGGTCGACCGGACCGAGGTTCGCCCACCGGGTGGCCTCGACGTTGGAGACGAGGGCGGAGAGGCCGATGCCGGCGACCACGATGACGGCCAGGGAGATCCAGGTGGATCGGACCGATCGCAACTTCGTCCATTCCGACCGGATGGCGTGGCGAAGCCCGGCCCGGCCGGACTCCGTCGACGGAAGGGGCACGGCCAGGGTCGTCACGACGCTGCCCGGGTGGTTGCGCTGGTGATGCCGTGGAAGTCGACTGCGTCCGAGGTGAGGTCCATGAAGACCTCCTCGAGGCTCGCCTGCTGGGGCGACAGCTCGTGCAGGGCGATGCCGGCTGCGTGGGCGGCTTCCCCGATCTGGGAGGAGCGCGCCCCGGTGACGAGCAGCGATCCGTTGTCGCCATTGACCACCGAGGCCCCTGACGAGGTGAGCACCTCGGCCAGCCGAGATGCCTCGGGCGAGCGCACCAGCACGGTGGCCTCGGTGTTGGAGTTGATGAAGTCGTCCACCGTGGTGTCGGCGATGAGCCTGCCCCGGCCGATGACCACGAGGTCGGTGGCGGTCAGCGCCATCTCGCTCATCAGATGGCTCGAGACGAAGATCGTGCGCCCTTCCCCGGCCAGCGAATGGAACAGGGTCCGGACCCACAGGATCCCCTCGGGGTCCAGGCCGTTGACCGGCTCGTCGAACAGCAGCACGCCGGGGTCACCGAGCAGAGCCGAGGCGATCCCGAGCCGCTGGCTCATGCCCAGCGAGAACTTTCCCGCCTTGCGGTCGGCCACGGCGGTGAGCCCGACGAGCTCGAGGACCTCGTCCACCCGGCCCTTCGGGATGGCGTTGGTCTGGGCCAGGCTCCACAGGTGATTGCGGGCGGAGCGCCCGGGGTGGATGGACTTGGCCTCGAGCAGCGCCCCGACCTCACGCAACGGCCACTTGAGGTCGTGGTACTGCCGGCCGTCGAGGGTCACGGTGCCGGCGGTGGGCCGATCCAGCCCCAACACCATCCGCATGGTCGTCGACTTCCCCGAGCCGTTGGGGCCGAGGAACCCGGTTACGGCGCCAGGTCGGACCTCGAAGCTGAGGCCGTCGACGGCGCGGGTCTTGCCGTACGTCTTGGAGAGGCCGGTGGCCTCGATCATCAGCAGGCGACCCCACACGGCATGGCCCGACAGTACCAGCGCGATCTCGGAAATCATCCTCGCGGAACCGGATCGTCGAGACCCCCGACGGGTGCCTCACGACGGCGGTCGAGACTCCGTCAGCGATGACGACGCCGCGGGGTCGAGACCTGGTTGAACTACTACGCCTGACGTAGTAGTGTGCCAAACATGCCCCGCCGTCGATCGAAGCCCGACAAAGCACTGGGTCGGACCAACGAGCCCGGCGTCCTCATCCTCACCAGTCTCGCCTCGGGTCCGAAGCACGGCTATGCCCTGGCCAAGGACATCGAGGAATTCGCCGGCGTGACCCTCGGCCCCGGCACCCTCTACGGCGCCATGACGCGCTTGGAAGAACGGGGATTGATCGAAGCCACCGCAGGTGACAGTCGCCGCCGTCCCTATCGGATCACAGCTGACGGCCGCGCCGCGCTGGCCGCGGTGGTGCGGGACATGCGCGCCATCGCCGACGAGGGGGCAGCGCGGCTCCGCCTCCGGGTGCTGGCCCGGGACGTCATCGCCGGGCACCTGCCCGCACCGAGCCTCGGACATTGGCGGTGAACGGCCGCAGAGGGTTCGAGCGGTCGCTCCGCTGGTACCCGAAGGACTGGCGCGACCGCTACGGGGATGAGCTGGTTGCCCTCCTCGAGGACACCTACGGAGACCAGCCGCTCCCGCTGCGATGCCGGCTGTCGTTGGTGCGGGCCGGTGCGGCCGAATGGCTCACCGGGTCCGGGCCGGAGCAGGACCGCGACGGGCGGCGGCAACAGGTCCGGTCCGGATCGCTGCTCGTGCTGTGCGCCTGGTCGGCCTTCGTGGTGGCCGGCGCCGGATTCGCCAAGTTCGCCGAGCACTGGGACGCTGTAACGCCACCGGCGGACCGGCGGTTGCCGGCGGCCGCCTTCGCCGCCGTGCAGGGGGCGGCACTGGCCGGGGCGGTGCTCATCCTGGTGGGTGCCGCCGCCGCCTTACCAGCCTTCGTCCGATCGATGCGCCGGGGCGGCTGGTCACCGATCCGCCGCCCTGTCCTGCGCGCCGTCGCGGCCACCTCGGTTACCGTAATGGTGACCGTTGGGATCGCGGCATGGGCGCGCTATCTAGGCCCGCGGCAGCGCCAGGGGGCCCTGTGGCCCTACGCCGGCGCCGGCGTCCTCTTGGTGCTGGCGGTGGTCGCCTCCATCGCCACCTGCTCCGCGGCCGCCGTGGCTGCTATTCGCTACCTTCACCTCCCGGTCCGGGTCCTCAGACTGGAAGGGGCCCTGGCCCTGATGGCGACCGCGACTATGGCGGCGATCCTCGCCGGCACACTCGTCTGGTGGGGGGCGCTCGCCGCCAACGCTCCCTGGTTCTTCGGGAGCGGCGTCGTCGGCTCATCCGCCTCACCCGTCCCACCCGCCATGGTCCTGTCCGGAAGCCTGATGACGCTGGCGCTGGCCGCCGCCGTCCTGGGAGCCGGCCGCGTGGCGCGGTCGCTCACCCGGATGTCGGCGGACTGATTCTGGCCCCGGCCGGGCGGGGTGAGTAGGCCTCGATGGACTACGGCCCAGCGAATGGGCGTCGCCGACGATCAGGCCCGTTGGTCACCCCGCTGTTAGCGTTGGTCCGTGACCGGAGATCCGAGTCGAGATCCGCAGTCGCCCCCGTCCCGCAGGTTGTCGCGCCGGTCGCTGCTGGCCGGCACCGTAGCCACCGGGCTGGCGGCGGCGGGCGTCCGGGCCGCGGTGGGGAGCGACGCCTATGCGGCCACCACGTCCGGCCTCGGACCGGGCGGGTCCCTCCTCCGGCCCGGTTCGCTGCCCTACCCCCACCTCCCGGCGGGCACCGACACGCTGCCGCAGATCGAGCACATCGTCGTGCTCATGATGGAGAACCATTCGTTCGACGATCACCTCGGCACGCTGGGGCGAGGTGACGGGCTGACACCCGGTCACGACGGCAGGCCGGTCAACTACAACCCGGACCCGTCCGGTGGCTTCGTCCGCTCGTTCCACAACCCCAACACCTGCGGGGAGAGTGACTCGCACATCAGCCAGTCGTGGAACGCCTCCCACATCTGCTGGGCCGATGGGACCAACCGGGGATTCGTCAAAGGCTGCAGCGGTGCCGCCATGGGCTACTGGAAGGGCGACGATCTGCCCTTCTACCACTCCATGGCCAGGCGGTTCCCCATCGGGGACCGCTACTTCTCCTCGGTGATGGCCCAGACCTACCCGAACCGCCGGTTCCTGATCGCCGGGACCGCCCTCGGCAACATCAGGACCGACTCCTCCGGCATCTCCCCTGTCGACGCCCCCAACGGCACCATCTTCGACCGGCTCAACCAGCACGGCATCTCGTGGAAGGACTATTACCCCGACGTCCCGACGTGTGCGCTGTTCGAGCCCGTGCTCTTCAACAATCCGGGCAAGGCGGTCCACCTCCCCCAGTTCTTCGCCGATGCCGCATCCGGCAACCTGCCCGCGTTCAGTCTCGTGGACCCCTACGTCAACTTCTCCGAGGAGAGTGGGGACATCTCGGTGGGCGAGGCCTACGCCGCACTCTTCGTCGACGCGGTCATGACGGGGCCGGCATGGGAGAAGACGGCGCTCATCTGGGTCTACGACGAACACGGCGGATGGTACGACCACGTTCCGCCCCGCCGGGCCGTGAAGCCGGACAACGTGCCTCCGAATCTCGCCGCCGGCGACCTTCCCGGGTCCTACAACTACACGGGGTTCCGGGTGCCCTGTTGTGTGGTGTCCGCCTGGTCGAAGGAGGACTACGTCTCCCATCAGGTCTTCGACCACACGTCGATCCTGAAGCTGGTCGAGACCAAGTGGAATCTCCCGGCCCTGACCTTCCGGGATGCCAACGCCCACAACATGTTGGACTTCTTCGACCTGGAGGCGCAACGGCCGCCGTTCGCCGATCCACCCCGGCTGGCATCACCCAAGAACCCGTTCTCGAGCCCGGCCGTGCTCCCGGCGAACTCGATCGAGGCATCGAAGATGGCGCTCTTCCACACCACGTGCACGGAGTTGCCGAGCGGCACGCTTCCCCCGCGCGCGGCCAAGCTCGAGAAACCCCCGGACGACGCCAACGCCCTCCTCGCCGCCCAGCAGCGGGCCTTCCGGGAGGCGAGCCGGGCCCAGGGGGTGTGACAACCGCGTGGGTCGGGGTACGACCGGCGCCTGAGTCAGAGTCCCGGGAAGCGCTCCTCGAGAGACCCGAGGACGAGATCGCCGCCGACCGCCTCCAGCTCCGAGGTCGAATAGCGGCCGCTGGCCACACCCACCGAGACGGCCCCGGCCGCCTTGGCCGACTCGATGTCGCGCGGGGTGTCACCCACCACGTAGACCTGGTCCGAGGTGAGTTCCTCGTGCAGGAAGGTGGCCTTGTGAATGGCCAGCTTCGTCAGCTCGGCCCGGTCCGGCGAGTCCGAGCCATAGGCACCGAAGATGAAGAACCGATTGAGGTCGGCGGGAATGAGCTTGGTCCGGGCCGCACCTTCCATGGCCCCGGATACCAGGCCCAGCATGACCCCGGCGTCCCCCAGGGCGACCAGGGTCTGCACGGCACCGGGGAGGACCCGGTACTGCGCCGACGTCAGGATGTCCTCGGCCAAGTGCAGGAGGTAGTGGGCGTAGAGCCGGCCGAGCTCGTCGGCGCTGGGAGGGCGACCCACCACGCCGACAAACGTGGCCCGGGCTACCTGCGGATCGGTCTCCCCGGCTGAGCTGTGCTGGCCGATGTCCGCTGGGATGCCGTAGAGCTGCTCGAACGCCGCCTTCCAGCTGCGGGCCCCCGACCCCCCGGTGTGGACCAGGGTCTCGTCTACATCGAACAGCACGACCACCGGCTTGGCCAGTGCAGCCATCTCCAGCCTCTCTGTCGTCGGGCGGCAGCCGCCCCATCGCAGCAGTCGAAGGGCCGGCCCGTCAAGCCGACCGGAGGATCCGCGCCAGCGACGACGACGGGCCCGGCGGTTGCCGGTGGGGGTCACCCGTGGCGACGGACGGGACGGTTATCGTTCGCCGATGCAACGTCCCCCCCGTCGTCACCGCTCCCGCACCTTCATGCGTGTGCTCGCAGTCACCCTCCCCTTGGGCCTTGCCGCTTGCTCGAGTTCCTCCGGTGGTTCGTCGTCCACGACGAGCTCCCTCGGCGGTGGGAGCGGCTCGTCGTCGACCGGAGGGAGCGCTTCGGGAGGGCCCGTGTTGTGCGCCCTGGCGCCGGCGTCCACCGTGAACGCCGCCCTGGGCACAGCCGTGGGCGCCCCGCAGTCCGACGTGAACGGATCGGTGACCGTCTGCACCTACAAGTCGATCAACCCGCCCCAGTCGGTCATCGTCCGCATCGACACCAGCACCAACGCCTCGGCCTTCGTCGCCTCCAAATCTCAATTCGTCACCCAAGGTGAGACCACCACGCCGGTCTCCGGCCTCGGCGATCAGGCTTTTTCGTCCACGCTCTCCGCCGGTTCGATCACCAACAGCACCATCGTCGTCCTGAAGGGGTCGGCCTCCCTGCTGATCACCGGGTCGGCCTCGCTGGCCCAGGTGGAGGCCCTGGCCACCCAGTTGCTCCCGCACCTCTAGGCACACCCTCTCACCAGCCGTTTCACTGGTGTGACGGCGGATCCCATGCTGCGTCGGCTCGACTCCGAGGGCGTCCCCGTGCCGCGCTCGAGGGCCGCTCCGTTCGGGACCCCCTTGGCGCTCCGTAACCCCACCGGCTACATTGGGAGACCATTGTGTTTTACGCCCGGTCCACCCCGCTGGCGGGACAGACAGCACGAGGGCATCTCCGGCGCACGATCTCGGCACTGGTCCTCTCTACCCTCGTCGCCACCGCCACCGTGACGGTGGTCACGCTCCCTCGACCCGCCGGGGCGGATCAGATCGGCGACTTGCAGGCGCGGGCCCGGACGATCTCACAGGAGCTCGTCCAGCAGCAATTGCAGGTGGGCGCCTTCCGCCAGCAGTACTCCCTCGCGTCAGCCAGGGTGGCGGCCGACGGTCAGGCCGTCGCACAGATCGGCCAGCAGATCGGACAGGACCAGCAGTTGATCAGCGCCAAAGCCGGCCTCGTCCGGCGCCAGGCCGTCAAGTCCTACATGGACTACGGGACCGGGGCATCCGGCTCGACGGCCGGCCTGTTCAGCGGGAGCCAGGAGACAGCGCAGGCAGCGAGCGAGTACACCAGCATCGCGGTCGGGAACGTGACGACGGCACTGGACCAACTCCGGACGGCCCAGGGTGCCCTGCAAACCCATCAGGCGGTGCTGCGCCAGCAGCAGGCTCAGGACCAATCCGACCAGGCACAGCGGGCCGCGGACCTCGGACAGGCTGACAGCAGTCAGACCCAGCTGGAGTCGCTTCACGCCCAGGTGACCGGGCAGCTGGCCACCGCGGTCGCCGCCCAGGCTGCGGCCCAGGCATCGGCAGCCGCCGCGGCGGTGGCTGCCGCCCAGCGGGCGGGCAAGGGCTCGTCCTCCCGGGCCCCGGCGTCGACGGGCTCTGCTCCAGCCTCAGGGGCGGGCTCCCCCGTGGCGGCCCCCACCGGAGCCGGCGGATCGGATCCCGCCCTCAACCCGTTCCTCCAGTGCGTGGTCCAGGCGGAGTCGGGTGGCGACTACCAGGCCGTGTCCCCCGATGGGCTGTACATGGGAGCCTTCCAGTTCAGCCAGCCCACGTGGGACTCCGCCGCCCAAGCTGCCGGACGTCCCGACCTGGTCGGTGTGGCGCCCAACACCGCCTCCAAGGCCGATCAGGACACGGTGGCCGTGGCCCTCTACGCCCTCGACGGCCAGCGGCCGTGGCTCGGAGACCGCTGCAGCTCCTCGTGACTGCGCCGACAGGGCGCCGGTCGGGTCAGCGCAGCCGGCAACGGCCGGTGCCGACGCACACATCACACTCGGGTGCGTTGCCGGCCGAGTGGGCCAGGCAGTGCTCGACACGCTGTTCAACGATGTCCGCCAGCAGGGGATGGGGGCCGAGCGGGGCGGCGACGAGGTACCGGACGCCCGGGTGGCGCCCGGAGGCCTCGGCCGCCAGGTCGGGCAGGTCGCGATCCCAGTGGCTGCCTGGCCACAGAAAGTACGGAGCGATCACCACGGTGGTGCATCCACCGGCCACACAGGCGTCGAAGGCCATGGCGATCGACGGCTCGGCTAACTCCATGTGGGCCGGCACCACCATCCGGAACCCGCCCCGCTGGCGCCATTCCTCTACGAAGAGCTCGTGACGCCGGTTTGCCTCGTGGCGTCGAGACCCGTGATCGACGATCACGATCCCGATCTGTTCCTCCGTCGGGGACATGCCACGCATGGTCGCGTCGGCGCCGGGGTTCGTTGTCACCGGCCCCATGCCGACCCCGGGCGAGCTGTTGGTCCCAGGGGGTCGCCAGCTGCGAAATGCGCCACCGCCCGAGACTAGGGGCAATCCCCACCATCGCCGTACGGGCCCGCTCCGGCCCGCGGCGTCGTCAGCGGGCGATGATGTACTCCATCAGCTCGTTGCGGTCCTTCTCGAGCTCCTGGATGCGGCTCTTCACCACGTCCCCGATGCTGATGATCCCGCACAGTCGGCCGTCCTCCACCACGGGCACGTGACGGATCCGGTGCTCGGTCATCAGATTCATGATCGACTCCACGTCATCGACGGGTGAGCACGTGTGCACAGTGGTCGACATGATCGAAACCACCGGTGCGGCCAGCGGCTCGACGCGAAGGTCACTCAGGTGAAGCACGATGTCCCGCTCCGACACGATCCCGTCGATCTGGCGGCCATCGGACGACACGACCAGTGCTCCGATGCGGTGCCGGGCCAGGTCGGCCACGACGTCGCCCACGGTCGCCGCCATCGTGGTTGTGGCCACCATCGTTCCTTTTCCTTCGAGCAGGTTCGAAACGAGCATCGACTTCCCCCTTGCACAGCGTTCGCAGACGTGCAGCAACACACCTGCTGTGTCGTCCTAGCAAATCATCGCGCTCAGCCGGAGAGAAAGGAATAGCCAGCAACAATTTGCTTGTGCATCCCTTCGCAAGCTGGGGGCACTGCGGCGGTGCCCACCGGGGCGGGCGAGTCACAAAGACGTGTGGACCGTGCCATGGCCGGGGTGAAGCCCCACTTCAGCGCCCCCTTCTTCTACGATGGAGGCGATGGGGGAGACATCACAGCCGGGTGCACGGGTGGAGCCGACGTCAGCATCGACGCCGGCCCAGGGCGACCTCGATTTCCGGGCGGCGCCGGAGGAGCAGCGGGCGGAGCGGCAGCAGAGTCCCTTGGCGAGCCGGCCGGCGACCGACGGCGGGGCGCGTGCGGGTGAACCGTGGCGCCGACGCAGCGTGGGATCGCCGGCTTCCCGCAAGTGGGTGACCCGTGCCGAAGTCGACCGCCGGGCCCGGGCGCGGCTGCGTCTCCTCGAGGGGGACGGGATCGTCGTGCTCGACGACCGACGCGTCCCCGGATCGAGGGACAGCATCAAGTTGATCGCCGTCTCCTGTGCCGGGGTGTTCGTCATCGACACCAAGCACTACAAGGGCCTGGTGCACACCATGCGCCCCGGGTCGATCGGCAACCTCGGGCCGCACGAGCTGCATGTCGGGCGCCGAAACTGCACCTCCTCGGTTGAGCAGGTGGCGCGCCAGATGGAGGCGGTGAGGGCTTCGCTCAATTCGACCCCGTACTGGTCGCAGGTGCCGGTCCTTGGCATGCTCTGCCTCACCCGGGCCGAATGGGGCTTCGCGTCGGCGATTCAGGTCGGCGGCGTCTGGGTCGGCTGGCCCAACCTGATGGCGGGTCGGGTCCAGTCACCGGGGGTCATGGACTCCCCCGCGGTGCGGGAGGTGTCGACGATGCTCACCGACCTCCTGCCCGGGTCCTGAACCACGGTTCTGAACCGCGGTTCACCACGGCCACGTGGTCGACCACCAATTAGGATCGCCTCCGCGGTCGACTCCGTGGGCGGAAGTCGGACCGTCACTGCCGACGATGCCCGGTCTCCGCCCGACAGGAGCGACATGACTCTGCACGGAAAAGTGGCCGTCGTGACCGGTGGCAACAGCGGTATCGGCAAGGCAGTCGTCTTGGCCCTGGCCGAACTGGGGGCGAGCATCGTCATCGACTACATCTCCGACGAGAAGGCCGAGGTCCAGCTCGAGGCGCAGCTACGGGGGCTGGGTGATCGGGTCATCGGCGTCAAGGCGGATGTGAGCAAGGTGGACGACCTGCGCACGCTGGTGGACACCGCCGTCACCACCTTCGGCCGGCTCGACATCATGGTCAACAATGCCGGCGTGGAGACCCGGACCTCGGTGCTCGACACGACCGAGGAGCAGTACGCCAAGGTGATGGACATCAATCTCAAGAGCGCGTTCTTCGGGACCCAGCTGGCCGCCACCAAGATGATCGCCCAGGGCGACGGGGGCCGGATCATCAACATGACCTCCGTGCACGAGGACTGGCCGATGCCCGGAAACACCGCCTACTGCCTCTCCAAGGGCGGCATGCGCATGCTGACCCGCACCGCCGGGGTGGAACTCGCTCCTCACAACATCCTCGTGGTCGGTGTGGGGCCGGGGGCGGTGGACACCCCCATCAACAAGGCCACGGTGGCTGATCCAGACGCACTGCGCACCCTCGACGCGGCCATTCCCATGGGTCGACTGGCAGAGCCCGAGGAGATCGCCAGCATCGTGGCCTTCCTGGCCGGCGACGGCGCCAGCTACCTCACCGCCACCACCATCATCGCCGACGGGGGCCTGATGCAGAGCAGTCCCGGGCTCTGAGCCCGGACAAGACCAGGACCCCATGGTCGGGACCCTGGCCGCATCGAGCAGCTGACTGGCTCACCGGGCTGATCCGGGCCCGGCCCGATGCCGGGAAGCGGACGCGCCCGACCGGTGTTGCATAGGCGTGCCATCGCTCTCCGTGCTCGACCTGGCCACGGTGGCCCGCGGGTCCACTGCCGCCGACGCCCTTCACGACACGACTCGCCTGGCCGGAGTGGTCGAACGGCTCGGCTACCGGCGCATGTGGGTGGCCGAGCACCACGGTATGCCGGCGGTGGCCAGCTCAGCTCCGGCCGTGCTCATCGGCCACCTGGCCGACGCCACCACGACCCTGCGGCTCGGCGCCGGTGGCGTGATGCTTCCCAATCATTCGCCTCTCGTCATCGCCGAACAGTTCGCCACGCTCGAGGCCCTCCACCCCGGACGGATCGACCTGGGACTGGGACGGGCGCCGGGGACCGACCCGACCACGGCCCGCGCCCTGCGTCGCACGGCGGATGTCGGCGCTGATTCCTTCCCCGAGGACGTGGTCGAGCTCATCAACTACCTGGCCGAGAGCGACGGTCCCCCGACCCATCCCGCCCCCGTGCCGGGTCGGGGTTACCTCCCGGAGATGTGGCTGCTGGGCTCGTCCACCTTCAGCGCCCAACTGGCCGGCCTGCTCGGGCTTCCCTTCTCCTTCGCCTACCACTTCAGCCCGGACCAACTGGACCCGGCCCTGGCGCAGTACCGGGCCAGGTTCCGACCCTCCTTCCTCCTCGAGCGCCCGCACGTCATGGCGGCCGTCTCCGTGCTGTGCGCGGGCACGGACGAGGAGGCCAGGTGGCTGGCCGGCCCGTCGGCGCTCACTATCCTGCAACTCCGGACGGGGCGGCTGGCACCGATCGCCTCCCCCGAGGAGGCGGCGGCCTACCGCTACACCCCGGCCGAGCGGGCTCTGATCGACGCCGCCACCTCGACCCACCTGGTCGGCGATCCCGACACCGTCCACCAAGGGATGATCGACCTGGCGGAGCGCACCGACGCCGACGAGATCATGGTGTCCACCCGAGCCCATTCCTTCGAGGCCAGGGCGCAGTCGCTCTCCCTCGTCGCTGAACGCTGGCCTTTGGGCGATGCCAGCACGCCGGCCGCCTGAGCAGACCCCGGGGGCCCGACCCAGTACGTGGCGGGGCCAGGCCCCGCCCTGCCGGCGCGGTCACAGCGTGGCGCAGCGGGGCAGCACTTCCTGGCCGAGCAGCGCCAGGTGCTCGGGGTCGTGCAGGTCGAGCACCTGCAAGTAGATCCGGGTCGCTCCCAGGCCGGCGAATGTCGACAGCTTGGAGACCACTTCGTCCGGAGTGCCACACAAGCCGTTCGCCCGCAACGCGTCCACCTCTTGCCCGATCGAACGCGCCCGCCTGGCGATCTCGGCGCTGTCGCGACCGCAGCACACCACCTGCGCTGCAGAGAAGACCATGGACGAAGGATCGCGATCGGACGATGCGCAGGCGCCGCGCACCCGTTCGAACTGGTCGGCCGTGTCGGTCGGCGACGAGAAGGGCATGTTGAACTCGGCTGCGAAGGTGGCCGCCAGTCGCGGCGTCTGCTGTCTCCCACCTCCGCCGATGATCACCGGCGGGCCGGGTCGTTGATGGGGTTTGGGCAGGGCCGGGCTGTCGGTGACCCGGTAGTGGCGGCCGGCAAAGTTGAACCGCTCCCCCACCGGTGTCGACCACAGGCCTGTGGTGATGGCCAGCTGCTCCTCGAGTCGTTCGAACCGCTCACCCAGCGGCGGGAACGGGATCCCGTAGGCGGTGTGCTCGGTGTCGTACCACCCGGCTCCGATTCCCAGTTCCACGCGCCCGCCGCTCATGGCGTCGACCTCGGCCACCGAGATGGCCAGTGGGCCCGGAAGTCGGAAGGTGGCCGCGGTCATCAGCGTGCCGAGCCGGATACGGGTCGTCTCGCGGGCGATCCCGGCCAACGTGACCCAGGCGTCGGTGGGCCCGGGCAGCCCACCGTCGTCGGCCATGGTCAGGTAGTGGTCGCTCCGAAAGAAGGCATCGAAACCCAGTGACTCTGCCGCCTGGGCCACGGCCAGTTGGTCTTGATAGGTCGCCCCCTGCTGGGGCTCGGTGAAGATCCGGAGGAGCATGTCCTCGGTCTAGCCGACGGCGAGCGCCGATGCCGTCCGGGCCGTGGAGGGCGGGACCGGGCTCTGAAGGCTCACGCGACCTCCAACCTTCTGCGCCACCACCCTGCCGACAGCCACCACCCCCGCCACGCGGGCCCCGCCGAGCCGGAGGGCGGCCGCCGCGCTCTGAGCCCGGGCCCCGGTGACAACGCTGTCGTCGACCACGAGAACCGTCTGGTGGCGGAGCCAATCACGATCGACCTCCGGGCCCAGTGCGAACCCGCGGCGATCGGCCGCGAGATGCCCGGTGGGAGCGGGCCCGCGCACCAGCACCGGGCGGTGGAGGCCATCGAGTGCACGGACCGCGGAAACGACGGCGTCGAACGGAGCGCCCGACGGACGATGGGATGACGGCACCGTTGCCACCACATCCCAACCCGAGCCGAATCGACGGCGCAGCTGGGGCCCGCTGGCCTCCATCCAGGAGTCGAGCAGGGAGATGAGCTGGGCGACGCAGTTGCGGCGGGCCTCAGCTACCGGGGCGTCCTTGTAGCCGCGGAGCCTTCGATGCAGCGCGTCGCCGATCCGGTAGTCGGCCACCGCCACCATCGGGACCAGGGGCATCTTCAGTTGGCGGACGAGGACCCGGCAGCAGTAGCAGAGGGCGAACCGAGCGTGCGTCGGTCCTTCGCACACTTGGCATACGGCGACCTCGGCGGCAACGGAACGGCCCACGGCGGTGCTCGATTCACGGGACTCCGGCCAAAGAGCCGGACGGATGCTGGCGACGCCCGACAACCACTGCGTCACGAAGGGGCTCTGCCGAGCTAGTCCCCCGAGGACTCCGAGGAACGGGCCGCATCAGACTTCGGCCCGTCCCCGGAATCACGATGGAGCAGAAAGGTCCCCGTCGAACGGCTGATCATCCGATCCTTGGCATCGCTCACCGTGGCCTCGGCGTACGCCACCTGTCGGGCCATGCGCACCACCTCACCGCGGAGCCGGTAGGCCTCCCCCGCCATGGCGGGTCGCATGGTCTCCACCTTCATCTCCAGGGTCCCACGGGTCCGCTCACGACCGCCGAGCGCCGAGTTGATGGCGAAGTTCATGGCTGCGTCGAGAAGCAACCCGTGCACCCCGGCCTGCACCACGCCGTGGGGATTGCAGGCCACCGGTGTGGGTACGAACCCGCCGGCGACCCATCCGAGGTCCTCGCCGTCGACGCCGTAGTCGTCGAACGAGGCCCCCACGGTGCCGATGAGTTCCATGCCGCCGTTTCCCAGCCAGCGGTCCATATCCCTGATCCGATGCTTCACCTCCCTGACCGTAGTGCCAGGCTGGCTCACCGGAGTGCTTCCCGGGGGCAAACTTGACCGCACGGTCAAGTTTCTCGCCCTAGAGTCATTTCACCGCCATCGGCTCGATACAGACCGAAACCGTCCGCCCCCGCACCGGGGTGGCCGGTCGGAAGGAGACTCACCATGACCGACGCAGTCATCGTCGACGCAGTTCGCACCCCGGGAGGCAAGCGGAACGGAAAGCTTCGCAACTGGCATGCGGCCGACCTTGCTTCGGAGCCCCTGAAGGCGCTGGCCGAGCGCAGCGACCTCGATCCGGCCCTGGTCGACGACGTCATCATGGGCTGTGTGATGCAGGTCGGGGAGCAGTCCCTCAACGTCGGACGCAACGCGGTGCTGGCCGCCGGATTCCCGGAGTCCGTGCCCGCCACCACCATCGACCGCCAGTGTGGATCCTCCCAGCAGGCCCTCCACTTCGGCGCCCAGGGCGTCATCGCCGGTGCCTATGACGTGGTCATCGGCGGTGGCGTCGAGGTCATGACCCGGACGCCGATGGGAGCTTCGGTGGTGCGCGACCTGGGCTATCCCTTCGGGCCCCGGATGATGAGCCGCTACGCCGAGCGGGGCGGACTGGTCAGCCAGGGCGAGGGCGCCGAGTTGATCGCCGAGCAGTGGGACATCGGCCGCGAGGCCCTCGACGAGTTCGCGGTTCGTTCCCACCTGCGGGCGGCCCAGGCCACCGCCGAGGGCCGCTTCGAGCGCGAGCTGATCCCCGTGGCCATCAAGGACGACGACCGTGCCGACACCGACGAGATGATCACGACCGACGAGGGCATCCGACCCGACTCATCGGTGGAGGTGCTGGCCAATCTCAAGCCGGCATTCCGGCCCGAGAACGGCCGGGTGACGGCGGGCAACTCGTCACAGATCACCGACGGTGCGTCCGGGGTCCTGATCATGAGCGAGGAGAAGGCCTCCGCCCTCGGCCTCACCCCTCGGGCCCGCTTCCACGCTTTCTCCGTAGCCGGCAGCGACCCGATCACCATGCTCACCGGACCCATCCCGGCCACCAAGTCGGTGCTCGAGAAGGCCAAGCTGACGCTCGACGACATCGACGTCATCGAGATCAACGAGGCCTTCGCCTCCGTGGTGCTGGCCTGGCAGAAGGAGTTCGACGCCGATCTCGACAAGGTCAATGTCAACGGTGGGGCCATCGCCCTCGGGCACCCTTTGGGAGCTTCGGGAGCCAAGCTCATGGCCACGCTGCTCAATGAGCTCGAGCGCACCCAGGGTCGCTACGGGCTGCTCACGATGTGCGAGGGCGGCGGGATGGCCAACGCCACCATCATCGAGCGCCTGGGCTGAACCGGCCGCCCCCGAGGTACCCGATCCGCATTCGACTGCGGTCCGGGAGCCTCAGTGTCTGATCGACCTCAGTGTCTGATCGACCTCAGTGTCTGATCGACCTCAGTGTCCGGGTCAAGGCGGTCAGTGATAGCGCGTGGCCATGATCAGCCCGGCGAAGATCGCTCCGATGGCAGCCACCAGCCACAGGTTGTTGACGCCGCCCGGTAGCAGTCCCGCGTAGTTGAGGATCACCACCAGCACGCCGATCAGGAACAGGGCGATGATCCCGATTCCCATCCACTTGGGACTGGTCTTGGCATTTTTAGGGATCGGTGGTGTGTACCGGTCATTGCGCGCGGTCGTCCTGGCCGACGTGGTGCGACCCCCGGCGGAGCGGCCCTTCTTCTGCGCCTTGCCCGGACCGGCCTTGGCCTTGGTTGCCATGGCCGAAGGATAGCCAGTCGCCGCCGGGCGGCGGGGCCGGGAGTCGGGCCCACTGTCCAGCCCGGTACCATCGACGGGCAATGGGGACCCAGGTGCTGGTCATCGACAACTACGACTCGTTCGTCTACAACCTCGTCCAGGAGCTGGGTGAGCTCGGTGCCGACCCCGTCGTCCACCGCAACGACGCCATCGACATCGACGCCATCCGGGCGGCATCGCCGGATGCCATCCTCATCTCACCGGGGCCGGGTCGGCCCGAGGGCGCCGGCATCAGCATGGCGGTGATCCGCGAGTTGGCGGGCGAGTTCCCCATCCTCGGGGTGTGCCTCGGTCATCAGGCCATCGGCCAGGTCTACGGAGGCCAGGTGGTGGCCGCCCCCACCCTCATGCACGGGAAGACGTCGTCCATCCACCACGACGGCCGAAGCGTGTTCGCCGGCCTCCCCGAGCCCTTCGTTGCCACCCGCTACCACTCCCTGGTGGTGGAGCCGGCCACCGTCCCCGACGTGCTGGAGGTGACCGCCACCACGCCCGACGGGGTGATCATGGGCCTCCGCCACCGAACGCTGAAGGTGGAGGGCGTCCAGTTCCATCCGGAGTCGTTCCTGACTCCCAACGGGCCCTCGTTGTTGTCGAACTTCCTGGCGTCGACCACCGGGGCCTGACCGCCGGCTCCACCGCTCACTGGGCGTTGGACGAACCCCCGCCACCGCGCAGGTGGCCCGTTCGTCGTCGAGGTCGTCGATGAGCTGGGCGATGTGGTCGTAGTCGTGGTGGGCGTGGTCGTCGTGGTGGTCGTCGGTGGTGGTGCGATGGCCACCGTGATGTCTACGGGGCTCCCAGGGAGGACCAAGGTCCCGGCGGGCGGGTTGGAAGAGATGATCACTCCGGGCGAGTATTGGCTCGTCTGCTGGTTGATGATGTTCCCCACGACCAGGTTGGCACCGTTGAGGATGCTGCCGGCCTGACTCGACTGCTGGTTGGCAAGAGATGGGACCGGCACACTGGCTGGGCCACCCGAGACGTTGAGGGTGACGGGGCTTCCCTTGTCGACAGAAGAACCAGACGGAGGTTGCGAGCTGAGCACTGTGTTCTTCTTGGCGGGATCCACCACATACTTGACGCTGTAAGTCAAGCCCGCGTTCTGCAGGGTGGACTCCGCAGTGGCCAAGGGGACCTGGGTGATCCCCTGAGGAACGGTCACCTTCGGGACCACCGCCACCCGCAAGGTCACGGTGTCACCCTTCTTGACCAGGGAATTGGGGGGTGGATCGGTGGAGATCACCGTGCCAGGAGCGTCCGTCGACACCTGGTCGGTCGTCTTGACCACCAGCCCGTCGGCCGTGAGCTTCGAGGTGGCGGGAGCCACCTGCTGGCCGGTCACGGAGGGCAGGTTGAACGATGCCGCTCCACCGAGATAGCCCAGATTGCGGGCCAGGAAATACCCGGCGACCAACAGGAGCACGAGCAGGACGGCCAGCACGATGGCATAGGTGCGGGTCCGGTTGGAGCGGTCCTCTTCCTCGGCCGGCGCCTCATCCTCGGGCGGGGCAACGGCGCCCACCGCCTGAGTCGCATCCATGTCGCCCACCCCACCCACCACCTGGGTGGTGCCGGCCACCGCCAGCATGGCGGTGGCGTCGCTCATGGCCAGCACGGTCCGGCCCTCGTTGAACCGGAGCAGGTCGGCCCGGAGCTCCTCGGCCGTGGCGTACCGGTGCGCCGGATCTTTGGCCATGGATTTGAGGATGATGGCCTCGAAGGTCTCCGGAATGGACGGGTTGAGCTCTCGGGGTGGCTGGGGATGGTCGCGCACATGCTTGGAGGCCACCGCCACCGGGGTGTCACCCAAGAACGGCGGTCGACCCGTGGACATCTCGTAGAGCACGACACCGAGCGAGTAGATGTCGCTGCGGGCATCGACACCGATCCCCTCCGCCTGCTCCGGCGAGAAGTAGGTGGCCGTGCCCATGACCGCTCCGGTCTGCGTCAGGCTCTCCTCGGTGTTGATGGCTCGGGCGATGCCGAAGTCGGTCACCTTCACCTGGCCCTCGTCGGTGATCAATACGTTGCCGGGCTTCACGTCGCGGTGGACGACACCGTGCTTGTGGGCGTAGCCGAGGGCCGCGGCCACATGGGCGCCGACGTCGGCCGTACGCTCCGCCGATAGTGGTCCGGCCGTCTTGAGGATGGAGGACAGGGGACGACCGTCGATGAACTCCATGACGATGAAGTAGGTGCCGGTGTCCTCGCCCCAGTCGAAGACGGGAACGATGTTGGGATGGGACAGGTTGGCAGCAGCCTGGGCCTCGCGGCGGAACCGCTCCACGAACGATCGATCGACGGACAGCTCGGGGAACAGGACCTTGAGGGCCACCGGGCGGTCCAGCAGCCGATCGCGGGCGCGATAGACCTCCGCCATGCCGCCGCGGGCGATCAAATGGATGAGCTCGTAACGCTCGGAGAAGACACGTGGCGTCTGGGACGGGTCCATGTGGGTCAAAGCCTAGGCCTGCGTTCGCTCGGGTTCGGGGTTCTCATGGTCCTCACTGTCTGCAGCAGTTGCACGTCGGTCGTGGTCTCGGAGTAGCGGTCGAGCATCACGGCGTTGCCGCCAGCGCATCGCCGAGGATGGTCATCATCGGGGGGCCGGAGACAGAGGCGCCGGTGTCGTTCCCGGGCTGGTTGGGCACGACCACGGCCACCGCCACCTTCGGATCGTTGGCCGGCGCAAAGGCGATCATCCAGTCGTTGGTCAGGGTGGCATTGGGTCCCGTCTCGGCCGTGCCCGTCTTGGCCGCCACGTTCCAGCTCGCCGGGAAGCCGACTTGGGCCGCCGTGCCATTCGTCACCACCGACCTCATGAGGGAGGTCACGGCCGATGCCGTGACCGGGCTGGTGGCGGTCAACCAGGGTTTGGGTATGTAGGACTCGACGAGGTTGCCCTGCGAGTCGCGGATCTGGGCCATGACGTGCGGGGTCATGATGACTCCCTGGTTGCCGATCCCTGCGGCCACCAGGGACATCTGGAGGGCGGTGGCGGTGACGTCCTGTTGCCCGAAGGCCGAGTAGGCCTGTGACGGCGCGTTGTTGGTCAACTGGGCCACCGTAGGGAAGTTCGACACGCCCACACTCGGGAGATCGAGGGGAATGGCCTGGTTGAACCCGAAGGCCTGGGCCTCGCTGTTGAGGCTGGTGGCACCGAGGGCCATGCCCAACTGGGCGAAGGCAGTGTCGCACGACTGGGGAAGAGTGACTGCGAGGACGCCGCCACATACTTCAGGTCCCAGCGGACTCGTGTGGCCGTAGTTGCACAAGCGCCTATTGGACTGAGGCAGGTCAATGCAGTCTTTCGGCGGATAGTCCACCTTGGCCAGCGCCGGTTGCTGGTCGTAGACGGCGGACGAAGTCACCGTCTTGAAGGTGGAGCCCGGCAGGAACCCGAACTGGAACGTCCTCGACACCAGCGGGCTCTCGGCGCTGCGGGGATTGAGGAAGTTGTACGCCTTGAGCACGGCCGCCGAATCCTGGGACACCAGGGGCCTGGGGTCGTAGACCGGGTTGGAGTACATGGCCTCGATGGCCCCCGTCTTGAGATTGACGACCACCGCCCCGCCGTCCTGCGCGGGATTTCCGCCCGGATTGGTGTTGTCGATCGCCGCCGCCACCTGGGTCTGCAGGCGGGTATTGATGGTCAGGGTGACGTTGTCGGTGGTGGTCCGGTTGACGAGCAGGTCCCGGATCGTCTTGGCCGGACGGGTATGCGACTGCAGGAAGCTGTTGTACTCGGCCTCGACGCCGGTGCGGGTGCCGAAGATGGTGTCGTAGCCGACGATCTGGGAGAACAGCGTCGCCGTGTACTGGTTGTAGGTGCGCTGGTACTTGTAGTAGCCGCTGGAGGTGGGCACCGACGTTGCCAGCGTGACCCCGTCGGCGGAGAGGATGTCGCCCCGGGGCTGGCTCCGCTGGATTGCCTGCACATGCGGGTTCTGGGGGTTGTTGGCCAGCGAGTTAGCCTTGAGGATCTGGATGTTGTTCAGCTGGAGGAACAGGGCCACGAAGCACAGGACCATGAATACCCCGAGTCGTCTGATCCGTCTCTCCATCAGGTTCCCTTCGTCGAGGCCGTCGAAGGGACGACCGAGGTCGGCGGCGTGACGCACAGCAGGGACGAGGGGTTGAGCTCGCACGCCCGGGTGGCCTTCAGGTTGCTCACATAGGTACGGGCGCTGTCCACCGACGACTCCTCCACGCCGGTTTGCAGGTTCGGCAGGTACCTCGACGGAACATCAGCTGTGGTGACGGCGGTCCGGTCCACCACCTGCGGCTTGTACCACAAGAACCCGCCGATCCGGCCCTGGTAGATGATCAGCTCGTTGTGGTCCACTCCTACGAAGTAGGAGTTGGTGTCGTACCATCGCACGGCGGCGAGGGCACCGTAGACCACCGCTCCGAGCAGGATTACGAACAGCAGGGTCCGGAACGTGATCAGGCGGCGACCCCGCGCCACCCTTCGCTCGCGCCGCTTGGCGCGGCGACGCTCACGTCGGCTGGGAGTCGCCTGGTGCTCCACAGAACCCGGGTACAGTTCGGCCGCACCTTCCGGAGCGCCTTCAAGTGGGACCGCGGGACTACCGAAGTCCGAGCTCACCGCGGCCACGGTGGGGGCGTCGTCGTCGTCGTCCTCGCCCACCACCACATCGACCACCACCACGGTGATGTTGTCGCTGCCACCGTGGGTGCGAGCCGCCTGCACCAGCAGCTCAGCCGCCTGACGGGGGTCGCTGACCGATGCAAGTACTTCGCTGATCTGATCGGCGCCGAGCTCGTTGGTAAGGCCGTCGCTGCAGAGCAGGTAGCGGTCCCCCCGGACCGGCTGGATGCGCCATAGGTCGACGGCGACGTCGGTAGAGACGCCGAGAGCCCGGGTCAGGATGTGGCGGTGGGGATGAAGGGCCGCCTCGGTCGACGTCAGCTCGCCGGTCCGAACCATCTCCTCGGCCAAGCTGTGGTCCGTGGTGATCTGGCTGAGCTCGCCATCATGGAATCGGTAGGAGCGGGAGTCGCCCACGTTGACCAGGGCCAACACGTCCCGCCCGTTCTCGTTCACGAGGGCCACCGCGGTGAGGGTGGTGCCCATTCCGCGTAGTTCGGGATTCTCCCGGCTGTGGCTCCACACGACAGCGTTCGCCTCGGTCACCGCGTCGGACAGGCCGGCGCCGGTCGGCTGTCTCCCGAACGCCGCCTGGAGCTCGTCGACGGCCAGACGGGAGGCCACCTCCCCGCCGGCGTGGCCGCCCATCCCGTCCGCCACCGCAAACAACGTGGGGGTCTCGACGGCCAGGTCCTGGTTGACGGAGCGGACCAGGCCGGTATCCGTTGCCGATCCCGATCGGAGAATGGTCATCTCATTTTCCGACTTCGAATACGGTGCCCCCGACCTGCAGCAGGTCGCCCTTTTCCAGTCGGGTGCGCTCGCCGATCCTCACGGTGTTCACCCAGGTGCCATTGGTGGAACCGAGATCCTCGGCCCAGATGTCCCCGTCGAGACGGAAAAGGCGGGCGTGCAGGTTCGACGAGTAGGTGTCGTAGTCGATGGGCACGCCGCAACCCGCAGCCCGGCCAACCGTAATCTCGTCGCCAATGTCGTAGCTCCGGCCCGCCTGGTCCTCGGGGCGGATGACGTGCAGACGAAGCTGTTTCCCCCTCCGGCGCTTCCCGTCGACGATCGGTTCCGCATCTGCGTCTCGTCGGCGTCGGCGACGCTTGAGAGGGCGGACCTCCACCCACACCGCCCTGACGACCCACATGAAGAACAGCCACAGGAGAATGATCACGCCGTACTCCAACGCTCGGAGTACCGGGGTGTTGTCGGTGGGTGCGGGGAGGGAGACCAGTAACAGGTGCATTCGCGCTCAGACGCCTGCCGTCACGAAGTTTCGAACCGGAGGACGGTGGTACCGATCACAATTTGATCTCCGTCGGCCAATTTTCGCTCCCGCACGGTGGCCCCGTTCACCCGGGTGCCGTTGGTCGAATTCAGGTCGACCACGATGACGTCATTGCCCACTCGCCGGATCTCGGCGTGTCGGCGGCTGGCATTGGGATCGGTGACCATCACGGCGCTCTCGGGGAGTCGGCCGATGGTGATCGGCTCGGGTCCGAGGACAACCCGGTCTCCGTCGGCCAGGACGATGGAGGCTGCCGGTAGGCCCGACGGACCCTCATGGACTTCCGAGACCACGGTGAACCGACCCCGTCGCTGCCGGGTGTCCTCCATGATGGAGACCGTGACCGGCCCCACAAAGACGTAGTCCTCGGTCCGGGCGTGCTCCCGGGCCGCTTCTTCCAGCTCGCGAACCAGAGCGTCGAGAAAGCTCTCGAATCGGTCGAAGTCACTGGTGGAGATGTGCACGACGAAGGCATTGGGCGCGATGAGCCCGTGGACGCCCAGACGACGCTGGAGGTCCATCTCTCTGGTCAGACGGCGACCGATCTCGACGGGGTGGAGCTCACCCCGAAACGCTTTGGAAAGAGTGCCGTCGACCAGGCGCTCGAGGCGCCCTTCGAACTTCTGGAGTCCCATGCTGCGGTCAGCCTACCGGTGTCAACCCCCTATTAGGGGGTAGGCCCGATGCGAACCCCTCCGGCCCCATCTCTGCCACCCGAATCCTGGTGGGCAGGCATTTCTGCCCGTCGGTGGTGAACAGGCCGTTTGGAACTTCAGGTAGCCTCTGACCGTCGCTCGGGCGAGTGGCGGAATTGGCAGACGCGCAGGATTCAGGTTCCTGTGTCCGAAAGGATGTGGGGGTTCAAGTCCCCCCTCGCCCACTCTACTCTCTCTTGTGATGTCGCGGGTCATCGTGGAACACGCGAACCCGCACGGACTCTAGTGCGGGGCAGTCCACTGGGCTGGTAGGTGCGCGAGATGTCCAGTGTGAGGTGAGGAAGCAATGTGGCCGCATCGGAACGCTCAACATGAGATCCGTATGCCGGAGCGGTCAAGGCTGGCCGCCAGAAGAGACACGTTTCCGAACTCGCCGTGCTCCCCACCGGGCTCTCCACATATTGTTGTGTACGCAACAATAGGGACTACCCCTGACCGATGCTCCTATGGATTGTCAAGGGCGAGTGCTGACCTCGGGAGCTGCGCGAA
>JADEYI010000426.1_pt1 | contig 59568 bp, 56 predicted proteins | sample 8542331 | NCBI WGS metagenome assembly JADEYI01 (sample SAMN16510988, study PRJNA670497) | mine drainage metagenome | isolation source: biofilm near Copperflume 1 | place: Germany: Marsberg coppermine Kilianstollen | collected 2018-02 | reverse complement strand
TGCTGCCTCCCGTAGGAGTCTGGGCCGTGTCTCAGTCCCAGTGTGGCTGGTCGTTCTCTCAAACCAGCTACGGATCGTAGCCTTGGTGGGCTTTTACCCCGCCAACTAGCTAATCCGGCATCGGCCGCTCCTATCGCGCGAGGCCTTGCGGTCCCCCGCTTTCATCTCTCGATCTCATGCGGTATTAGCCAGTCTTTCGACTGGTTATCCCCCACGACAGGACACGTTCCGATGCATTACTCACCCGTCCGCCACTCGCCACCAGGGTTGCCCCCGTGCTGCCGTTCGACTTGCATGTGTAAGGCATGCCGCCAGCGTTCAATCTGAGCCAGGATCAAACTCTTCAGTTCAATGCTGGTTCCGGCATTGCTGCCGGGTCGCCGGCGCAGCCACGAGGGCTACGCCAACATCTCGCTCAAAGTAAACGGAGTTTACTGTGATGCGAGCACTAGATGGTTCGACCGACATCCAATGAACCGGATGTTCGGCGCCTTCCATTCAAGCGCCCACACCTATCGGCTGCGAATTTTTAAAGAGCGAACGCTCGAGAGCGTTGGAAAAGCTGGTTGCGGGGAGAGGATTTGAACCTCTGACCTTCGGGTTATGAGCCCGACGAGCTGCCAGACTGCTCCACCCCGCGCCCGAGTGAGACAAAGATTATAGCGACCCAGGAGAATCCATGTCAACAAACTTCGCGGATAATCACCCGTCAGGCCGCGCCCGGCGGGCACTCCGACTACAGGCGCTCGGTGTCCCCGCTGCGGGGCTGCCAGACCATCAGGCGCCGCTCGACTAGGGAAACGATACCGTCGAGCGCCAGCGCGAACGCCGTCAGGACGATGATTCCGGCCACGACGGTATTGATGTCGAACACCCCCTCTGCTTGCTGGATGAGATAGCCCACCCCCTCCGATGAACCGAGATACTCTCCGACCACCGCGCCGACGAACGCAAGACCAACGGAATTGTGCAGGCTGGCGAACACCCAGCTCATCGCCGAGGGAAGGTAGACGAATCGAAGCAGCTGGCGCGGCGACGCGCCGAGCATCCGGGCGCTGGACAACACTACCGGGCTGACCTCACGCACGCCCTGGTAGACGTTGAAGAACACGATGAAGAACACCAGCGTCACGCCAAGCGCAACCTTGGACGCGATTCCAAGTCCGAACCAGACGAAGAACACAGGCGCCAGAATTACCCGTGGCATCGCATTGGCCGCCTTGATATAGGGATCGAAGATCGCAGATGCGGTCGGCGCCAACGCCAGCCAGATTCCGACCAGAACTCCGGACACGGTCCCGATTGTGAACGCCAGCAAGGTCTCGATCAGCGTCACCCACAGGTGCCTATAGATGGTTCCCGAAGCGAACCACTGCCAGATCCGCACCGCAGCCTCGAGCGGCTCGCCAAAGAAGAATGCAGCCTTGTTCGGATCGTCAAAGTAGATCGGCGGCAGCAGCGTCGGACTGGTCGCGAGGTGCCACAACACCAGCAGCGCCACCGCAAGCAGCAGCTGATATGCCCTCAGCCTGCGAGCGCCGAGCTTTGCGGGGGACCTCCTCCCCGGCTCATTTTTGCTGCTGCGCATAGCCCTTCAGCACCTCGTTCTTCATGCGATGCCATATCTCGCCGTGCAGTTCGATGAAATGCGGCGTCAGCCGGATCTCGGACACGTCCCGGGGGCGCGGCAGATCGATCTCGAACTCTCCAATCGGGTGGGTCTCGGGTCCCGCAGACAGCACGATCACTCGATCGGAAAGCGCGATCGCCTCCTCGAGATCGTGCGTGATGAAGACCACCGATTTCCTGTCCGCCGACCATAGCTCGAGCAGTTCGTTCTCCATCAGCTGTCGCGTCTGTATGTCGAGAGCGGAAAACGGCTCGTCCATGAGCAGGATCTTGGGTCCCAGGATGAGGGTCTGTGCGAGCGCCACGCGCTTACGCATGCCACCCGACAACTGATGCGGATAACGATCACCGAATCCCGACAGACCCACGCGCTTGAGCCACTCATTTCCCTTGGCGAGTGCTTGCGGACGCGGCAATCCGCGAAACTCGAGCCCGGCGACAACGTTGTCTAACGCGTTGCGCCAGGGCATCAGCGCATCGGCCTGAAACAGGTAGCCGGCGTGACGATTGATGCCGGCAAGCGATTCGCCGTTGACCGTCACGCTGCCTGCCGACGGCTCTAGCAGTCCTGCCGCCACGTTCAGCAGGGTCGACTTGCCGCACCCGGTCGGACCGACGACCGAGACGAACTCGCCCGGCGCGACGACGAGCGTCGTGTCCTTTACTGCTGTGTAGTGCCCGCTCCGGTCTTCGCGCGCGGCAAAAGTGCAGGTAATGCGCTCGAGCGCGAGAGCCGGCGTCACTTGTACTTCGCGTTCGCCTTCTGCGCGAACCTGTTCGTATACGTCTTCGACAGGTCGATTTCCGCCGCCTTGACCGACGGCACGAAATTCCGCAGGGCTGCCAGCGTCGCCTTGGCGCCAGACGGCGAGATGACGCCGTCGGGCGAAATCGCCTCCTTCACGTTGTCGAAGGTCGACGTGTACAACTCCCGATCGCCCAACAGATACGCTTCCGGCACGACCTTGGCCACGTCCGCCGCGCTGGCCTTTGCGATCCACTTGTCGGCGCGAACAATGGCATTGGTCAGCGCCTGCACCGTATGCGGATTTTTCCGTACGAACTCGATCGGCGCATACAGGCATCCGGCTGGCAGCGGCGCACCCCAGATCGCCTCGGTGCCCTTCAGCGTACGGGTGTCCGCGACGACCTTGATCGCCCCTTCGCGCTCCAGCTTGGTCATCACCGGGTCGACGTTGGAAAGCGCGTCGATTTCTCCACTCTTGATTGCCGCGACCGCGGTTGCGCCGGTTCCGACACCGACGATTGCGACGTCGTTGTTGGGATCCAGCCCGGCCTTGGTCAGCAGTTGCTTGACCAGATTATTGGTGCTCGAGCCCGGGGCGGTAACCCCGATCTTCATCCCCTTCAGATCCCTGAAGGAGTGAAAGTTAGCTGCTTTCGAGGTCGCGATGCCCAGCACAATCTGCGGCAGTCGCCCTTCCAGCGCGAAGGCCTGGAAATATTGCTTCTTGCTCTGCAGGTTGATGGTGTGCTCGTAGGCACCAGACACGACATCGGCGCTGCCGCCGACCACGGCCCTGAGTGCCGCCGAACCGCCCTTGAAGTCGCTGATCTTGAGGTTCAGGCCCTCATCTTTAAAATAGCCGAGTTGCTCGGCGATGGTGAGCGGCAGGTAATAGAACGCGGCCTTGCCCCCGACCGCTATGTGCACGTCGGGCTTTTCCAGCTTGTTCTGGGCCTGAGCGCAAAGCGCCATTCCCGCGAGCGACAAGGCGACGACGGCTGACCGGACAACGGCTTTCATGAGCTTCCTCCTCCTGGGACGATCGATTGTCTGAGCTTGTTCCTTGGATCGCGATTCTCACACGCGCCCGCGGCCGCATTCAAGCCGATCGAACGCGCAATTTCTCTCACAGCCCCCGACGGTCGAGGATCGCCTGGGAAATCGTTCCGACGTCCACGTACTCGAGCTCGCCACCCAGGGGAACGCCGCGCGCAATGCGGCTCGCCTTGATCTTGCGCGCCCTCAGCATCTCGGCGATGTAGTGCGCGGTCGCCTCGCCCTCATTGGTGAAGTTCGTCGCCAGGATGACTTCCTGCACTTCGCCGTCGCTCGCACGCGCGAGGAGCCGATCCAGCCCGATATCGCGCGCTCCGACACCGTCGAGTGGCGAGAGGCGACCCATCAGCACGAAGTACATGCCGGAGTAGCTCAGTGTCTGCTCGACCATCGCGAGGTCGGCTGGCGTCTCCACGACGCAAAGCAACGACGGATCGCGCCTCGACGAGCGACACAGGCTGCACACCTCGTCCTCGGTGAAATTGTTGCATCGTGCGCAATGGCGGACGCGCGCAAGCGCGGCCGCCATTGCTTGCGCCAGGAGGTCCGCGCCGGCGCGGTCGTGCTGCAGCAGGTAGTAAGCCATGCGCTGAGCCGAGCGCGGCCCGACGCCCGGCAGCACGCGCAGCGCTTCGACCAACCGCTCGACCCCCTTCGCGGTCGGTATCGGTTCCTTGGCCATCGGGATCCAATCTAGAACGGTAGCTTGAACCCCGGGGGCAGGCCCAGGCCGGCGGTCATCCCGCTCATCCGTTCGGCCACCGTCTCGTCCACTCTTCGTGCCGCATCGTTGAACGCCGCGGCGACCAGATCTTCAAGCATCTCCTTGTCATCGCCCACCAGGGAGGGATCGATCGAGACACGTTTCACATCGTGCTTGCACGTCATCACCACCTTCACCATCCCGGCGCCGGACTGACCTTCCACCTCCACGCTCGCAAGCTGCTCCTGCATGCGGCGCATGTTCTCCTGCATCATTTGCGCCTGCTTCATGAGCTGGCCGATGTTTCCTCGCATAGCGCTCTCCTGCATTGCGGCTCGTCGGGGGCCGCGTTCCCTAGTTCTTTGGTGTCGCCCTGATCGACGAATCCACTACCTTGGCGTCGCACAGCTTGACCAGATCCTGGACGAACGGATCACCTTGGACCGCGCGCGCCGCCTCCGCCTGCCTGATTTCGCGTTCGCCCGCCTCGATCGCCGCCGTGGATATGCCTTTGACCTGACCAACCGCAACCTTCACCGTCGCACGGGCGCCGAAGTGCTGCTCGAGCGCCGCTCTGAGCTTGTCCTGGTAGGACTTCTCGGCGAGATACGCTTTCGATTTCGGTACCATGAGCTCGAACGCTGTGCCATCGTGCCGCGCCAACTCCGCGTATCGCGCCAGTTCGCGCGCCGCACCCGTCACTTGCAGCTTTTGCACCAGTTCCGGCCAGAATCCCTCCCCGGTTGATGTTTTGCCGGGGCCGTCGGCAGCGGCTCCTGCCTTGGGCTTGGCGCGCGGGACGGGTACCGCACCCGCGCTCGCCTCGTTAGCGATCGGCAAGCCCTCTGGTCGGAACGCAAGCATGCGCAGCAGCGTCATGACGAAGCCGGAGTGCTCGTCGGGCGCCAGGGAAAGATCCTCCCTCCCTTGCAGCGCGATTTGGTACTGCAGCTGCACGGTTTCGGGGTCGAGCCGCGCAGCCAATGCCTGAATCCGCTCGCGCTCCGGCAGATCCTCGTCGAGTGCGCCGGGTACGCTCTGCGTCAGCGCGACTCGCAACAGCACGCCCGCAAGGTCGGCCAGCGCCGTATCAAAAGAAAGGCTGCGCGCCTGCATATCGCCCGCGATTGCCATCACGTCCGCCGCCTCGTTCTGGGCTATCGCCTCCAGCAACCTCAACAAGTAGGTTTCATCAATGGCGCCGAGCATTTCCCGTACGTCTGCCCCCGTCACCCTGCCCGCGCCGTGCGCGATCGCCTGGTCCAGCAGGGAAAGAGCGTCGCGCATGCTTCCCGCCGCCGCGCGCCCGATCAGTGGCAGCGCAGAGGCCTCGAACGCGATGCCTTCCGCCTGCAGCAGCCGCTCCAGATGCGCCGCAATGGCACCACGCGGCATCTGCTTGAGATTGAACTGCAGGCAACGGCTCAGTACCGTCACGGGGATCTTCTGGGGATCCGTGGTGGCGAGGATGAACTTAAGGTGCTCCGGCGGCTCCTCCAGCGTCTTTAGCATCGCGTTGAAGGCCGAATTCGACAGCATGTGCACTTCGTCGATCACGTACACTTTGTAGCGTCCGCGGGTAGGGGCGTATTGCGCGGTGTCGAGCAGCTGGCGCATCTCGTCGACGCGGGTGTTGGTTGCCGCGTCCACCTCGAGCAGATCGACGAAGCGTCCGGCGTCGATCTCCACGCAGGCGCTGCACTTGCCGCAAGGCTCGGGAGTGACGCCGCCCTCGCAATTGAGGCACTTGGCGAGGATTCGCGCCAGCGTGGTCTTGCCGACACCGCGGGTGCCGGTAAAGAGGTAGGCATGGTGCAGCCGCTTGTGCTCGAGCGCGTGGCGCAGCGCGCGCACCACATGTTCCTGCCCGACCAGGCTGCCGAAATCACGGGGCCGCCATTTGCGGGCAAGAACTTGATAGCTCATGGATTCATTTTATCAGGCGGCCCTGCCCGGGCATCCAGCCCGGGCAGGGACGATTGGTGGCGAGCCTGAACCCCGGCACTTGCAGTGACCAGCTGTGGCTGCTTCCTTCCGGACCTGACCAGATTCACCGGGCCGCAATGCGGGGAGGCCCGCCGTAGCCCATTGCCTTCTACAGCCTCTTACACGGCCATTATGCCCGAAACGCCTTGCGCAAGGCTGCCGCGCGCAAGGCGCCTCAATGGGTGGCGGAGAGAGAGGGATTCGAACCCTCGATGCGCTCATCACGCATACACACTTTCCAGGCGTGCGCCTTCGACCGCTCGGCCATCTCTCCGTTCTTCGAACGCCGGGAATTTTAGCAGAGCCGCGCGCGCTAGCCCGCGATCGCGCCGCCCAGCGCGCCCAGGATCTCGTCCAGCCGCCGGAGTTGCGCGCGCAGTCGGCGCGCCCCTTGCTTGCCCAGCCGCTTCAGCACCACGCGGCTCGAGGGCCGCACGCCGTCCTCGAGATCCCATAGTTGCTGGCGCAGCACGCAGTCGAGCAAATTGGCGTGCATTTCGATCAGCGCAGACGCGTCGCTCTCGACCAGGCGTCCCGCCGCGGCGGCGTCCCGCAGGCGGTCGGGCGTTGAACGCGCCGACGATCCGGCGCGCAAGGCGAGCGCGCGCGCAATCCCGACCAGCGGCAGCAGGCCGCCCCGCTTGAGGTCGATTCGTCCCTCGACCGTCTTGAGCATGCTGAAAAGCCCGAGCGGCGGCCTGAGCGAAGATACCCATTCGGCAAGGAGATTGGTAAACGGTCGCGTGTGCGCTGCCGCGGACACCGCGGCAGCGTGCAGCGCGCGCGCGAGACTCGCTTCTCCCGCGACCGGAGCCAGGTCGAAGAATATGTCGACGTGCAGTAGATCCTCGTGCCGCGCGTGGCGCAGCCAGCCATCCACCCGTAGGCGCCACTCCTCTACGTTGCCCCGCCACTCGCGGTTTGCCGCCATGACCCCGCCGTTGCAGCGCGGCAGACCCACTTCATCGAGCAGCGCGGCGATGCGTGCGCCGAAATCCGCGAACCAGGGATCGTCGGCCTCCACCCCGGAATGGATCAGCGCGTTGTCCTGGTCCGCCCCCAGCAGGCTTTCGCCGCGTCCGCCCGATCCCAGCACCAGCAGGCACCATGGCGCCGGGGGCGGACCGCGGCCCTCCGCGTCGAGCCGCGCGAGGGCGATTTCCGCCGCCCGTGTGCTGAGCCCGCGCACTTCGTTTGACACCACACGCGCGACGTCTACGCCGCCAAGGCCTTCCGCCACCAGGCGCAAGGCCGCGTCCGGCACCTGGCTGTACGCGGCTGCCAGCGCCGGCACCTCGTGCGCCTCGGCAAGCGCATCGCCCAGCACGTCGGCCGCGCTGGCCCGGTGATGCAACAAGTCGCGCTGGGAAAGCATTCCGATCGCGGCCCCGCGTGCGTCGACCACGCATAGGTGTCGAATACGAAGCCGGTCCATGCGTCCCAGCGCGCGATAGAGCATCTCGTCGCCGCCCATCTTTTCGACCGGGGAGCTCATGGCCTGCGCGACGGGTGTCGAATCGAGATCTCGATCGTCTCCGGCAATCGCGTCCAGGAGATCGCGCTCGGTGAGGATTCCCTGCGGCGCCTCGCCGGCGGCACCGATCAGAACGGCGCCGACCCGTCTGCTGTTCATCAAGCGCGCCGCCTCGCGCAAGGTCGCCTGCGCGTTCACCACCACAGGCGGTGAGCTCATCAAGTCGGCCAGGCGACGCTCGAAGACGTAGCTGTCGATGCGGGTAAGCGGCGGGGCCGGCGGGGTGGCCACTGCCTCCCCCGGGACGGCGTGCCAACGTGCCTGCGCTTGGCGCAGCACCAGATCCGTGCGGCGCGCGGAAAGCGCCAACGCCTCGCCCAGGGTTCGCACGTCGGCCTCTCGCAGGCGCGGCAGCAGGCGCGCATAGGCCTCGGCCGTCGCGGCGCAGTCGCCCAGCGCGGTGTGGCGACCCTGGATCGTGACGCCGAGCAGGCGTGCCACGGTCTCCAGCCCCAGATCGGGCAGCGATGGCTCGAGCGCTCCGACCAGCAAGACGAGATCCAGCGCGGGTGGATCGCGCCACGCGAGGCCCACGCGGGCCGCCTCGTGCCGCAATACGGCGAGGTCGAAACCCACGTTGTGGCCGATCACGACCCTGCCAGAAAGGACCTCGCGCAACGTCGGCGCGAAAGCGACAAAGGTCGGCGCACCGGCAACGTCGCCGTCCTTCAGCCCGTGAATCCGGCTGGCATTCGGTGGAATGGGAACTTCCGGATTGATCAGCTGGTCCAGTCGTGGCTGATCGAGGATCTTCGCCCCCAGCATCGCAATCGCGCCCACCTGCACCACTCGTTCGCGCGTTACGTCGAGCCCGGTGGTTTCGAGGTCGAGCACGAGCATAGGCAACGCCGCCAGCGCGGTGGGGTTCGCGGGCCTCAGGTTTCGTTGCATAACTGTGCACCCCGCGGCTATCGCATCAACGCCCCGAAGACGCGTTGGATGCCCCGTGCAACTTCGCCTTCGAGGGGGAAAGACAGCATGCCCATGACCGTATAGCCGAGCAGCAGCGGCATGAGGTAGAAGCGGATCATGAAGAAGAACCAGGCCACGTAGAGAGGAACCAGCGGTTGGACGAGAAACGAAGGCGTGATCGGCGAAAACAGCTTGAGCAGCGGGTCGGTCGTACGCACGAACGCGCGCATGAAGAAGAAGTTGCTGTCTTCAGGCAGAAAAATCCCCATTCCGAAGCGGCCGATCAGCGTCCACATGATCACGCCCAGAATGTAATCGATCACGATCACCCAGATGGGAAAGGCCTCAGCCATCAGCTTTCCTCGAACACGATTCGAGCGTCATTTTAAGGCGTTGCGGTAAAAAAAAAGCCGGGGCGAATTGCTCTCGCCCCGGCTCGGTTTGAAGCGCTGGCGCTAGTGCGTCGACGCCAGAACGGTCGCGCCCCTCGGAATGCGGACCTCGTCGACCATGGCCTGCGTCTCCGCGTCCGGCTCCTTGGTCATCAGCGACACGGCCACCATGGCGACCAGACTCACCGATGCGCCGATGATGCCGAAGCGCAGGTGATCGATGCCGATCCAGGGTTCCATCGCGTTCGTGTACACCATGTACAGGTACCAGGAACCGGCCCCGAATCCGGCGATCATTCCGGCGATCGCGCCCGGCGCGTTGGCACGCTTCCACCATACGCCAAGCACCAGCGGGAAGAACAAGCCGGACATCGCGAAGTCGAACGCCCACGCCACCGCACCCAGGATCCCGGTCAGCTTCAAGCTCGCCACCGCCGAGCCCGCCGCGCCGATCGCCACCAGCAGGACCCGGGCGACGATCAGCCGCGTGGCCGTTTCGGCCTTGGGGTTGATCATCTTGTAGTACAGGTCATGCGACAGCGCGTTGGCGATCGCCAGCAGAAGTCCGTCGGCGGTCGACATCGCCGCCGCAAGACCGCCCGCGGCGACCAGTCCCGAGACCACCGCCGGCAGCCCTGCCATCTCCGGCGTCGCCAGTACGACGATGTCCGGTCGCATGAAGAACTCGTTGATTTGCAGGATGCCGTCGTTGTTGCTGTCGACGATCTTCAACATGCCGACGTGGCCCCACTTCTGCACCCAGTCGAGCGCATTCACCGAGGATATCGACTTGCCAATGATGCTCGTCGCCACGTTCGGATCCAGCACCGACAGCTTGCTCAGCGTCGCGAGCGCGGGCGCCGTGAAGTAGAGCAGGAAAATGAACAGCAGCGACCAGGCCACCGATTTGCGCGCGGCGCTCACCGATGGGGTGGTGAAGTAGCGCATCAGGATGTGCGGCAGCGATGCGGTGCCCATCATCATGCAGGCCGTCAGCGTCATGAACTTCCACGCTGCCATCACCGTGCCGGCCACCGCCGCGTGGTGGACGGTCAGCGCGGCCAAGCCAGGAATCGCGTGCTCCGGCTTCAGGACGCCCACCTGCTGCAGGGTTTCCACATCAGCCAGCCGGGCGACCGCCGCTCCGTACTCGAACTGCGGAAACACGCCGAAGCCCTGCTTGGACGACATCCAGAACACCGGCACCAGGTAAGCGACGATCAGTACGATGTACTGCGCCACCTGAGTCCAGGTCACCGCCCGCATTCCACCCAGCATTGCGCACAACAGGATAGCAATCAGCGCGATCCACACCCCGTACTGGAACGGGATCTGGAACACCTTCGCGGCAATCGTACCAGTCGCGTTGATCTGCGCGGTTACGTAGGTGAACGAGGCAACCACCAGCACCACCACGGCGCAAAAGCGAGCGAAGTTGCCGCCGTAGCGGGTACCGATGAAGTCGGGCACGGTGTAGCAGCCGAACTTGCGCAGGTAGGGCGCCATCAGCACCGCCACCAGCACGTAGCCGCCGGTCCAGCCCACCACGAACGCGAGGTAAGGATAGCCGCTCATGTAGATGCCGCCGGCCATCGCGACGAACGATGCGCCCGACATCCAGTCTGCCGCCGTCGCCATGCCGTTGAACACCGGCGGCACCTGGCGGCCGGCAACATAGTAGGCGTCGACCTGCATGGTGCGCGACAGATACCCGATCAGGGCGTAGATCACGACCGTGAAGCCGACGAAGCCGATGCCGATCGCATCCTCGCCCATGCCCATCTTCTCGCCCAGGGCCATCAGGGCGATGAAGACGAGGAAGCCACCGGTATACAGGCCGTAGATCTTCGGCAGGTTCTCGACGAACGCGCCTTCCATTTTAAATAAAGCCATTGCGATCTCCCCCCTCTCTTTATTGGTCTTCGGCCATGCCGCATTCGCGATCAATCGCCTCTTGCTGCTTCGCGAATACGAACAACTGAATCACGAACACGATCAGCGACCCCTGCGCGGCCATGTAGAAGCCGAGCGGGAAGCCAATGAACGAGATCTTGTTCAGCTGCGGCGCGAACCAGTGCACCACGAAGGAAAAGATGAACCAGATGACCAAATGCACGATCATCAGGCCCTTGGTTCGCTGCCAGTGGACCTCTTTTTGAGATATATCGGCGCTCATCGACTATCCTCCTCCTCTGTACATCATCGTTATTAATGGATAGCACTGCCCACGACCGGGCTACGATGGCGCACCTGCCCGCTCGCGCCTCCCTCCAAAGCCCGGCCGCAGTCTGTCACGGATGCTCCAATTCATTTCAGGAAATGTCAAGATTTATCAATGCTGCGCCGAATCAATCATTTAGGAACCCTGGTGAGCGCCTCCCGGCGCGTTCTGGCGCACCCCCTTGGCATTTGGCGAGCGGCGCGCGGCTACTTCGGCGTCGATCGCTGGAAGCGCGCCGAGTCGATCGCGGACCGTGCCGCGCTGGGCCGCTTCCTCGACGCACGCGCCAACTTTGTCGCGCAGACGTCGCTCTATGGCTATCTCAGGACGCGCTCCGGCATGCGCTACCCGCAGCTGTTCGCCAACGACGAGTTCGTAAAGGCAATCGACATCGCCAAGTGGGAGATGTGGTTCGCATGCCTGTCGGATCTGTCAGTTTACGCAGGCGGGCTCATTGCGCACCGCGGCGGCGCGGAGCGCGCCCGGATAACGCCTCTGCTCGAGGCAACGATCGAAACCATACTGGGCGAGTGCGAAGGGGGGCGCGACGCGGGCCGCGCGCAACGCCTGCGCTCCAGGATCGCACTGATCGACTGGACCACGGTGCCCGACGACGCCTCCCCCTTCAGCGAGAGCCCGCGGACCCTGATCGAATGCGCGCCCGTGCTCGATCAGCTCAAGCAGCTCGACGAAGAAATCGTGCGCAACTCGGTGCGCTTCCGCTGGCAGGAGGTGCGCCGGGAACTGCGCCGCAACCTCGACGCCAACGCGCTGATGGCGTCGGAGGCACTGCGACCCTAGCGCGATCGCTCAGGTGGTTTGCTTGAGCTGATCCAAGATCGCGGGATTCTCGAGCGTCGAGACGTCCTGCGTGATTTCCTCGCCCCTGGCGAGCGAGCGCAACAGGCGTCGCATGATCTTTCCGGAGCGCGTCTTCGGCAGGTTGTCGCCGAAGCGGATCTCCTTCGGGCGCGCGATCGGCCCGATTTCCTTCGCCACCCAATGGCGCAACTCCTGCGCGACCTTCTTCGCCTCCTCGCCGTGCGGGCGCGGTCCCTTGGTCACCACGAACGCGACGATGGCCTCGCCGGTCAGATCGTCAGGGCGCCCGACCACCGCGGCCTCCGCCACCAGCTTGGTGTTCGCCACCAGCGCGGACTCGATCTCCATCGTGCCCAGGCGGTGGCCCGATACGTTCAGCACGTCGTCGATGCGGCCGACGATCCTGAAATAGCCCTCCTCGTCGGTGCTCGCGCCGTCGCCGGCGAGATAGAGCTTGCCCTTGAACTCGTCGGGGAAATAGGTCTTCTTGTAGCGCTCCGGGTCGCCCCAGATGGTGCGCACCATCGACGGCCAGGGCCGCGTGATTACCAGGATCCCGCCCTTGCCGCGGCCCACCGGAATGCCGGTCTCGTCGACAATGTCGACGAAGATCCCGGGCAGCGGTAAGGTCGCCGAGCCGGGCTTGGTCGGCGTCGCGCCAGGCAGCGGCGAGATCAGGTGGCCGCCGGTCTCGGTCTGCCACCAGGTGTCGACGATCGGGCAGCGCCCGCCGCCGACGGTCTCGTGGTACCACATCCAGGCCTCGGGGTTGATCGGCTCGCCCACCGTGCCGAGGATGCGTAGCGACGAAAGGTCGTATTTCTTCGGCAGATCGCCGCCGGCCTTGATCAGCGAGCGGATCGCCGTCGGCGCGGTATAGAACACGTTTACCTTGTGGTCCTGGATCAGTTTCCAGAACCGTCCCGCGTCGGGGTAGGTCGGCACGCCCTCGAACATCACCTCGGTCGCGCCGACCGCGAGTGGGCCGTAAGTGATGTAGCTGTGGCCGGTCACCCAGCCGACGTCGGCCGTGCACCAGAAGACGTCGCTCGGCTTGTAGTCGAATACCCACTTCATGGTGAGGATGCACCACAGCAGATAGCCGCCGGTCGAATGCTGGATGCCCTTCGGCTTGCCGGTCGAGCCCGAGGTATACAGGATGAACAGCGGGTGCTCGGCGTTGACCCAGGTCGGCTCGCAGCTGTCCGCCTGGCCCTTCACCACGTCCTCCCACCACTTGTCGCGCGGCGCCTGCATCGGCACCTTGCTGCCCGAGCGCTTGTAGACGATTACGTTCCTCACGCCCTCGCAACCGCCCATGGCGAGGGCCTCGTCGACCACCGGCTTGAGCGGGATCTCTTTGCCGCCGCGGAACTGTCCGTCCGCAGTGATCACCTCGGTGGCGCCCGCGTCGATGATGCGCTCCTGAAGGCTCTTGGCCGAGAAGCCGCCGAACACGACCGAGTGGGTAGCTCCGATGCGGGCGCAGGCCTGCATCGCGACCACGACCTGGATCGACATCGGCATGTAGATCAGCACCCGGTCGCCCGTCTTGACGCCGTGGCTCTTGAGCGCGTTGGCGAAGCGGCAGACCTCGTGATAGAGCGCCTTGTAGGTGATCCTGGTCACCTTGCCGTCGTCGGCCTCGAAGATGATCGCGACCTTTTCCGGCTGCGTCTTGAGGTGCCGGTCGAGGCAGTTGTAGGACGCGTTCAGCTCGCCGTCGTAGAACCACTTGAAGAACGGCGCGTTGGATTGATCGAGCGTCTTGCTGAAGGGCTTATGCCACAGCAGGTTTTCCTTCGCGAGCTTGCTCCAGAAACCCTCGAAATCCTTCTCCGCATCGGCGCACATCGCGCGGTAGGCCTGCATGCCCGACACGTTCGCCTGCTTGACGAACTCCGGTGCGGGAGGGAATACCCGCGTCTCCTGCAATACCGTCTCGATGTTGGACATCGCTCCGCTCCTTGGCCTGATGGCGTCTTGTTGAGGAGAAATAGAAGCACCAAATCAATGCGGTGTAAAGGCCGCGGAGCTACCGCGGCGCTATGCTACATTTGGTCGCCTCTCCTTCCCCACCGTTTGCTTGCCGCCCGCCCAATGGCCACGATCCGCCAGGAAGACCTGATCCAGAGCGTCGCCGACGCACTGCAATTCATCTCCTACTACCACCCCGCCGACTACATCCGCGCGCTGGCGCGCGCCTACGAGCGCGAGCAATCGCCCGCGGCCAAGGATGCGATCGCGCAGATCCTCACCAATTCGCGCATGTGCGCCGAAGGCCACCGCCCGATCTGCCAGGACACGGGAATCGTAAACGCGTTCGTGCGTATCGGCATGGACGTGCGCTGGGAAGCGACGATGGGCGTCGCCGACATGATCAACGAGGGCGTGCGGCGCGCTTACCTCGACCCGGACAACAAGCTGCGCGCATCGGTGCTCGAGGACCCGGCCTTCGGACGCCGCAACACGCGCGATAACACGCCGGCGGTGATCCACATGCAGGTCGTCCCCGGTGACAAGGTCGAAATCGACGTCGCGGCCAAGGGCGGCGGGTCGGAGGCGAAGTCGAAATTCGCCATGCTCAACCCTTCCGACTCGATCATCGAATGGGTACTGAAGACCGTGCCGACCATGGGCGCGGGCTGGTGCCCGCCGGGAATGCTCGGCATCGGCATCGGCGGCACCGCGGAGAAGGCGATGGTGATGGCCAAGGAGTCGCTCATGGCGCCGATCGACATGGCCGAGCTCAAGGCGCGCGGCCCGGAAGACAAAGTCGAGGCGCTGCGCATCGAGCTGTACGACAAGGTGAACGCGCTCGGCATCGGCGCGCAGGGACTGGGTGGGCTGTCCACCGTGCTCGACGTCAAGATCCTCACCTACCCGACCCACGCGGCCAACCAGCCGGTGGCGCTGATCCCCAACTGCGCGGCCACCCGGCACGCGCATTTCGTGCTCGACGGCTCGGGTCCGGCCGAGCTCGAGCAGCCCAAGCTCTCGGACTGGCCCGACGTCACTTGGCGGCCGGACGCGAGCGCGACGAAAGTAAATCTCGACGCGCTTACGCGCGCCGACGTCGCCGCGTGGAAGCCCGGCGAGCGCCTGCTGCTCTCGGGCAAGCTGCTGACCGGGCGCGATGCCGCCCACAAGCGAATCCAGGACATGCTCGCCAAGGGCGAAGCACTGCCGGTCGACTTCACCAACCGAGTGATCTACTACGTCGGCCCGGTCGACCCGGTGCGCGACGAAGTCGTCGGTCCGGCCGGCCCCACCACCTCGACGCGGATGGACAAGTTCACCGAAACGATGCTGGCGAAGACCGGGCTTGCGGCGATGGTCGGCAAGGCCGAGCGCGGACCGGTGGCGATCGAAGCGATCCGCAAGCACAAGGCCGCCTATCTGATGGCCGTCGGCGGCGCGGCCTACCTGGTCGCCAAGGCGATCCGCAAGTCGCGAGTGCTCGCCTTCGAGGATCTCGGCATGGAAGCGATCTACGAGTTCGAGGTGCGCGACATGCCGGTCACGGTGGCGGTGGACGCGGGCGGCAGCTCGGTGCACCAAAGCGGTCCGGCAGAGTGGGAGAAGCGCATCCGCGAGTTCAAGCTGCCCGTCACGGCGGCCTGAGCGCGGCGCCTTGGACGACCGCGCCGCCGCCCGCTGGCCGGCCGTCTGGGCGGTGTTCGCCGGCGGGCTGGTCGCCGGCGCCTACATCGGCAAGGTGCCGCCCGCACTTCCGGTGCTGCGCGCCGAGCTCGGCCTGACGCTGGTGCAATCGGGATTCGTCGCGACCATGTTCAACGTCGTCGGCGGGCTGGCGGGGATGCTGGCCGGCGTGCTCGCAGACCGCTTCGGCCCCAAGCGGCTCGCACTGCTGGGACTCGCGATCCTGTCCGCGGGTGGATTCCTGGGCGCCGCCGCGTCGGGCTACGCGCTGCTGCTGCTCGCGCGCTTTTTCGAGGGCGCGGGCTTCATCCTGTTCACCGTCGCCGGCGCGGCACTGATGACCGCCGCCGCGCCTGAGCCGCGCGCGCGCGCCAAGGCGCTGTCGCTTTGGAGCGCCTACATGCCGGCCGGCGGCAGCCTGGCGCTGCTCGCCGCGCCGCTGGTTATCGCGGCAGTCGGCTGGCGCGGCCTGTGGGTCGCATTAGCGCTCGTCGCCGCGGGCGCGCTTGCGCTCGTCTGGCGCTACGCGCTGGCGCCGCGCGCCGGCAGCATGGGTTCGCCGCGCCTGGCGCTCGAGTCGCTCGCCGATCCGGGAACCCTTGCTCTGGCGCTGATGTTCGCCTTCTACGTTGCGCAGTGGACATCGGTCATGATCTGGCTGCCGACTTTCGTCGTCGACGAGCGCGGCGGCTCGGCCGCCACGGCGGCGCTGCTCACCGCGCTGATGGTGCTGATCAACGTGCCCGGCAACCTGGCCGGCGGCTGGCTGCTCGCGCGCGGCGTGCACCGCGGCAGGATGACAATCGCGGCGTTCGCGATCATGGCGCTGTGCGCGGTCGGCATGCTGCTCGACGTGCTGCCGAACCTGCCCCGCTTCCTGCTCGTGCTCGCGTTCTCTTCCTGCGCCGGCGTGATACCGGCCGCGGTGTTCTCGGGCGTGCCAGTACACGCCCGCTCCGCGCGTCACGTCGGCACCAGCAACGGCCTGGTGATGCAATCCTCGCAGGCGAGCCAGTTCGTCGCCCCGATCCTGCTGGCCTGGATGGCGTCGCGCTTCGGGGGCTGGGGCGCTTCGCTCTCGGCGATGCTGGCCTTCGCCGCCTGCGGCGCAGCCTGCGGTTTCGCCCTCGAGGTCATCGAGGCGCGCCGCGGGCGCTAGAATCCGACTCCTGAGGAGAGATCATCATGCGCGACATTCACATCTGCGAAGTCGGCCCGCGCGACGGGCTGCAGAACGCCCATCATATGATGCCGACCGAGGCCAAGAAGCGCTGGATCAGCGCGCTCGCCGCGGCCGGGCTGGAAGAGATCGAGGTCGGCTCGTTCGTGCCGCCGAAGCTGATTCCCGCCATGGCCGATACCGGCGAGATCGTCGCGCACGCGCGCACCCTCCCCGGCCTGCGCGTGGTGGCGCTGGCGCCGAATTTGAAGGGCTTCGAGCGGGCCGTGCAGGCGGGCGCGCACAAGATCACTTTTCCGGTCTCGGCCAGCCGCGCCCACAGCCTCGCCAACGTGCGCATGACGCCCGAGCAGATGGTGCAGGAGGTTCGCAAGTGCCGCGATCTGCGCGGCGTCGAAGGCCCGCAGATCGAGGGCGCGGTGTCGACCGCCTTCGGCTGCACCATGCAGGGCGAGGTGCCGGAGGACGACGTGTTGCGCATCGCCGCCGCGCTGGCGGAGTGCTGCGACTGTGTCGCGCTTGCCGACACTGTCGGCTACGCCAATCCGGCCCAGGTGCGGCGCATCTTCGCCCGCGTCAGGAAGGAGATCGGCGCCAAGCTCGAGGGCGCGCACTTCCACAACACGCGCGGACTGGGTCTGGCCAACGCGCTCGCCGCCTACGAGGAGGGCGTGCGCGCCTTCGACAGCTCGATGGGCGGGCTCGGCGGTTGCCCCTTCGCGCCCGGAGCGAGCGGCAACGTCGTCACCGAGGACCTGGTGTTCATGTTCGAGAGTATGGGCCTCGCCACCGGGATCGATTTCGACCGCCTGCTGGCCGCGCGCGAAGCGCTGGTGAACGGGCTGCCCGAAGAACCGGTCTACGGCCATACCCCTCAAGCGGGGCTGCCGAAGGGCTTCAAGCGCGCGGCATGAAGCGCCTTCCGCTCGAGGGCGTGCGCGTGGTCGAGTTCGCGCACATGGTGATGGGGCCGAGCTGCGGCCTGGTGCTGGCCGATCTTGGCGCCGAGGTGATCAAGGTCGAACCGCTCGAAGGCGACAACACGCGTCGCCTGGAGGCCGCAGGGGCCGGCTTCTTTCCGGTGTTCAACCGCAACAAGAAGAGCCTCGCGGTGGATCTCAAGCGTGCCGAAGGGCGCGACCTGGTGCTGCGCCTGCTCGAGGCGAGCGACGTGCTGACCGAAAACTTCCGCCCCGGCGCGCTCGACAAGCTCGGCTTCGGTTACGAGGCGCTCGCGGCGCGTAATCCGCGCCTCGTGTACTGCTCGCTGAAAGGCTTCCTCGACGGCCCCTACCAGCACCGCCCGGCGCTCGACGAGGTGGTGCAGATGATGGGCGGCCTAGCCTACATGACCGGCCTGCCGGAGCGTCCTCTGCGCGCCGGGTCGTCGGTGGTCGACATTCTCGGCGGCACCTTTGGCGCGGTGGCGGTGCTCGCCGCGCTGCGCGAACGCGAATCGACCGGTCGCGGCGCCCGCGTCACCAGCGCGCTGTTCGAGTCCACCGCCTACCTCGTGGCGCAGCACATGGCGCAGTACGAGATCACCGGCGAGGCGCCCCCGCCGATGTCGGTCAAGCGCCCCGCATGGGGCGTTTACGACATCTTCGAGACCGGCGACGGAGAGCGCCTGTTCGTCGGCGTGGTCACCGACACTCAGTGGGAGATTTTCTGCCGCGAGTTCGGCCAGACCGAGCTTGCGGCCGACGCGCGCCTCAAGACCAACGGCGCCCGGGTGCGCGAGCGCGGCTGGCTGATTCCGCGCCTGGGCGAGGCGATGAAGCGTTTCTCGAAGGCCGAGCTGGAAGCCAAGCTCGAGCGCATCGGCCTGCCCTTCGCGCCGATAGCGAAACCCTGGGACCTGCTCGCCGACCCGCACCTGACCGCCTCGGGCGCCCTGCACCCTACGCAGCTGCCCTCCGGCCGCACGATCCACGTTCCCGGCCTGCCGATCGCCTTCGGCGGCGAGCATCTGCCCAAGCGCTTCGATCCGCCGCCGGTCGGCAACGGCGCGCGCGACGTGCTGCGCGGTATCGGCTTTGGCGAGGCGCAGATCGACGCGCTCGCCGCCGCAGGGGTCATTTCCCTGCCGGCTGCTTGAATTCGATCTCGACGAACATGTACTCGTAGTCGTTGGCGTTCACCACGTCGTGCTCGACGCCGGCGTTCCTGAAATAGGGCACGCCCATCTTCAGCTCCGAGAAGCGCTCGCCGCCGGCCTCGAGCAGCTTGAGGCGCCCGTCCAGCATCGGCACCACCACGTAGTCGTATTCGTGGCGATGCCATCCCGTGGCGGCGCCCGGGGCGAAGCGCCACTCCGCGACGCGCGTGCGCTCGTTGTCGACGAACACCTTGGAGGTGGCTCTGGCGTCGGACACGCTCTAGCCTTTGCCTTTGAGCAGCGCGTCGATTCCGGCCTGCACGATCTGCTCGTCCTCGTGCGAGGCCACGCCCGAGGCGCCGATGGCGCCGACGCAGCAGCCCTCGGCGATGATCGGCAGTCCGCCCTGCACCGGCAGGACCGGCATCTTGAGCATCGACAGGCGCCCGCCGGCGACGCGCTCTTCCCACATCTTGCTCGGGCGGCGCGTGGTCGCCGCCGTGCGCGCCTTCTCCACCGCGATCGCGGCGTTGGCCGGCGTCGCGCCGTCCATCCGAATCAGGTGCAGCAGGTGCCCGCCGTCGTCGAGAATGGCGATGGCGACGTTCCAGTCGTTGCGCCGGGCCTCGGCTTCCGCCGCGGCGCTCATCTTGCGGCAGTCGTCCAGGGTCAGCTCGGGTCGAGTCCTCATTTTGGTGCGCTTTCCTCCTTGAGTGCGTTACGAATCTGTTCCAGCGCGGCGGGATCCTCGATGGTGGTCAGGTCGCCCGGGTCGCGCCCTTCGGCCAGTGCCTGGATCGAGCGGCGCAGCGTCTTGCCCGAGCGCGTCTTCGGCAGCAGCGTCACGAAGTGCACCGCGCGCGGCCGGGCGATCGCGCCGAGCTGCTTGTCGACGGTGTCCATAACCTCCTTCTCGAGCTTCTTTCTGTCGTCCACCGCGGCTTTTGCGACCGCGAACGCGAGCGGCATCTGACCCTTGAGCGGGTCCGCAACACCGACCACCGCGCACTCGGCGATCGCCGGGTGCATGCTCACCGCCTCCTCGATCTCGCGCGTGCCGAGGCGGTGCCCCGCGACGTTGATCACGTCGTCGGTGCGCCCGAGGATGAAGTAGTAGCCGTCCTTGTCCCGGATGCCCCAGTCGAAGGTCGAGTAGACCTGCTTCTTGCTGAAGGTCGAGTAGTAGGTCTTGACGTAGCGCTCGTCGTCGCCCCAGACCGTGGTCATGCATCCGGGCGGCAGCGGCGGCACGATTGCCACCAGCGCTTTCTCGTTCGGCGCCGCCTCGGCCGCATCGGACTCGCGCAGCAGCTTCAGCTCGTAGCCGTAGACCGGAAACGACGGGCTGCCGAACTTGATCGGGGTCTTTTCAATCCCCGGCACCGCGGACAAGATCGGCCAGCCGGTCTCGGTTTGCCAGTAGTGGTCGATGACCGGGATTCCCAGCGCCTCCGAGATCCAGACGTGGGTCGGCTCGTCCAGCGGCTCCCCGGCCAGGAACAGGTGCTTGAGCGACGATACGTCGTACTTTTTCAGGAACGCCGGGTCCTGCTTCTTCAACACCCGGATGGCGGTCGGCGCCGAGAACATCACCGACGCCTTATGCTCCTGGACGATCTTCCACCAGATGCCGGCGTCGGGCCGGATCGGCACGCCTTCGTACATGATCGTCGTCATGCCCGCGATCAGCGGCCCGTAGATGATGTACGAGTGCCCCACCACCCAGCCGATGTCCGAGGTGGTGAACATCGTCTCGCCCGCTTCGCCGCGATAGATCAGTTTCATCGACGAGGCGAGCGCCACCGCATAGCCGCCGACGTCGCGCTGGACGCCCTTGGGCTGTCCGGTCGTGCCCGAGGTGTACAGGATGTAGGACGGTTCGCTGGACTCGAGCCAGGCGCAGGGCACTTGCGCGCCGGCGTGGCGCGCGGCGAGCGCCTGCCAGTCGACGTCGCGCCCCGCCACGACCGGCATGGTCGGGTCGAGGCCGCGGCGGTAGATTAGCACCTTGGCCGGCGGGTTCTTGGCCAGCCTGAGCGACTCGTCCACCAGCGACTTGTACAGCACCGCCTTGCCCATGCGGCTGCCGCCGTCGGCGGTGATCATCAGGCTCGGCCTGGCGTCGTCGATGCGCGCCGCCAGGCTCGCCGCGGCAAAGCCGCCGAACACGACCGAGTGGATGGCCCCGATGCGCGCGCAGGCGAGGATCGCGAATGCGGCTTCCGGGATCATCGGCATATAGATGATCACCCGGTCGCCCTTCTTGACCCCGAGCGACTGCATCATCGCCGCGACGCGCTGCACCTCCTGGTGCAGCTCGCGGAAGGTATAGCTGCGCTCCTGGTCGACCTCGGTCGAGATGTACACCAGCGCCTTCTGCTCGGCGCGCGCCGCCAGGTGGCGGTCGATCGCGTTGTGGCACAGGTTGGTCTCACCGCCGATGAACCACTTCGCGAACGGCGGCCGCGAGTAGTCGAGCACCTTACCGAACGGCTTGTGCCAGTCGACCAGCTTCGCCTGCTCGGCCCAGAAGTCATCGCGCTGCTCGATCGAGCGGCGGTGGAAATCGCGGTAGTTCCCCATCACAGCCCCCTATTCGTCCCCCCGGGGATATTAGGCGTTCAGGTCGACGACCACCCTGCCCCGGATTTGCGCGCCGATAAACTTGTCGAACACGCTCGGCAGTTCGGCGAACGGGATCGTACGCGTGATCTCCTTCAGGTGGGCCGGACGCATGTCCCCCGCCAGCCTGCGCCAGACCTCCTGCCGCAAGGGCATCGGGCAGTTCACCGAGTCGACCCCGAGCAGGCTCACCCCGCGCAGGATGAACGGCAGCACCGTCGTGTTGAGCGAGGTGCCTGCGGCGAGACCGATTGAGGCGATGCAACCGCCGACCTTCATCGTGCTCACCATCCAGGCCAGCGCCTCGCCGCCCAGATTGTCCACCGCCCCGGCCCAGGTCGCCTTGTCGAGCGGACGGATCTTGGACAGGTCGAGCTCGCTGCGCAGCTTGACCTCGCTCGCGCCGATCTTCTTCAGGTACTCGACCTCACCCGCCTTGCCGGTGAGCGCAACGACCTGGTAGCCGAGACGCGCCAGCGCATCGACCGCGATCGACCCCACGCCGCCGGTGGCGCCGTCGACGATCACCGGTCCGTTGGCGGGCTTGAGCCCGTTCTGCTCCATGCGCACGATCGCCAGACCGGCGGTGAAGCCCGCGGTGCCGAACGCCATCGCCTCCCACAAGGTCAGGCCCTGCGGCGCCTTGACCAGCCAATCTGCCGGCACGCGCGCGTATTCGGCGTAGCCGCCGTGGTGCTTGACCCCGATGTCGAATCCCGTCGCCAGCACCGCGTCGCCCTTGGCGAACCGAGCGTCGCTCGACGACACCACGGTGCCGGAAAAGTCGATCCCGCCGATGCACGCCGGCCGCTGCAGAATGCGTCCCTTGCCGGTCGCGGCCAGCGCATCCTTGTAGTTCACGTCCGAGTAGGCCACGCGCACCACCACCTCGCCAGGGTCGAGTTCCTCCAGCGTGCACTCGACGAACCCGGCCTGGACCTTCTTGTCCGCCTCGGTGATCTTGAATGCCTTGAATTTCTCCATCGTCCTTCCTCCTGTGCGAAGTTTAACGCCGTGCCCGCTCGGCTTGCAGGTATTCCGCGGATTGCATCTCGTGCAGCCGGCTGACGCTGCGCGCGAACTCGGCGCTGTTCGCGCCCTCCACGAACAGCTCCTCGGGCTGCGCCTCGGCCGACGCGAACAGCTTGACGCCGTCGTCGTAGAACACGTCGAGCAGCCAGGTGAAGCGGCGCGCGGCGTCGGCGTTGCGCGCCGACATGCGCGGCACGCCTGACAGGATCACGCTGTGGAAGCGCTTGGCCAGGTCGACGTAATCCGCATACGAGCGCGGCCCGCCGCACAGCGCCCTGAAGTCGAACCAGACCAGGCCTCCGGCGCGCTTGCGGTACGGGATCTGGCGTCCCTCGACGTCGAGCGGATGCCGCTCTTCTTCCACATCCTTGAGCGCATGGAAGATCTGCTCCAGCGCCTCCTCGCTGCCGGGCCCGACGTTGTAGGCGCGCAGCCGCTCCATCTTGCGCCGCCGGTAGTCCACCCCGCTGTCGACCTCGAGCACGTCCAGCCGAGCTTCGAGCAGTTCGATCGCCGGCAGGAAGCGCTCGCGCTGCAGGCCGTTCGGGTACAGCGCGCCCGGGGCGTAGTTCGAGGTCATGCACAGCACCACGCCCCGCCCTATCACCTGCTCGAGGAAGCGTCCGAGGATCATTGCATCGGCGATGTCGCCGACGTGAAACTCGTCGAAGCAGATCAGGCGGCTGCGCCTTGCGGTGCGCTCTGCCACCGCGGCGATCGGGTCCTCGGTGCCCTTCAGCTCGTTCAGCTCGCGGTGGATCTCGCGCATGAAGTGATGGAAATGCACGCGCCGTTTCCTGACCAGCGGCGCGCAAAGGAACAACACGTCCATCAGGAAGCTCTTGCCGCGCCCGACGCCGCCCCAGAGGTAGACGCCCTTAGGCAGCGGCGGCCGCACCAGCATGCGGCGTAGCGCAGTGCGGCGGCGTGCCTTGTAGACCGACCATTCCTCGTACAGGCGCTGCAGCCGCTCGACCGCGCGCCACTGCGCCGGGTCGGACACGAAGCCCCGCTTCGAAAGCTGTGCGCGGTAGAGCGACACCACGTCCTGCGCCGCGGCGCGCCGCAGCATCATCCCGCCGTCTCCCGCGGGCGCGCGGCGCGCGACTCGTGCCGCGCCAGAAGCAGTGTGCTCGCCAGGATCACCGCGCCGCCGAGCACCGTGGCGCTGGCCGGCACGCTGCCGAACACGAGAAAGCCGAGGATCCCGGCCCACACCAACTCGAGGAACTTCACCGTCTGCACCGCCGAAATGTCGGCCACGCGGAACGCACGCATCATGCAGTAGTGCCCGCCGGCGCCGAAGAACCCGCAAGCAACAATCAGCGCCCACTGCAGCGCGCTCAGGGGCGTCCAGTGCGGCAGCGCGAGCGGCGCGAGCAGCACGACCACCCACAGGTGCTGCCACAGCACGATCACCTCCGAACGCTCGCGCCCGGCGAGTGCCTTGGCCACGAGATAGGAGCCCGCGAACACCGGTTGCGAAGCGAGCATCAGCAGCATTCCGGACGAGATCCCCGCAAAGCCCGCGCTCGTGCCCGGATTGAGCACAAGCAGTACGCCGGCGAATCCCACCAGGATCGCGACCCAGCGCGCCCCGGTCATGCGCTCGTTGAGGAACAGCACCGCGCCCAGGCAAATGAAGATCGGGCCGCTGAAGGCAATCGCGGTGAGCTCGGTAAGGCCGACGCGCGGCAAGGCCGAAAACCAGATGATCATGCCGCCCGCGTGGAACAGGCCGCGCACCAGCTGCAGCCGCGGCGAGCGCGGCCACAGCGTGCGTAGCCCGAGGCGCAGGCTCGCGCCCGCGATCACCACCGCCCCCATGACGTAGCGCAGCAGGCCGACCATCCAGGGATCGAACTGGGAAGCGAGGTGCTTCATCATCGAGTTGAGCACGATGAACAGCGCGCCCGCGAGCGCCATCCAGAGCATGCCGCGCACGGTCGCGGCGGGAGCGCGGCGCACGACAGCCCGCTCAGCCGTTCAGGCTACGCTTGTCGACCGACAGCGCCGCTTCGCGCATCACTTCTGACATCGACGGGTGCGCATGGCAGATGCGCGCGATGTCCTCTGAGCTGGCGCCGAACTCCATCGCCACCACCGCCTCGGCGATCAGCTCCGAGGCCTGCCCGCCGATGGCGTGCACGCCCAGGATGCGGTCGGTCTTGGCGTCGGCCAGCATCTTGATGAAGCCTTCCGGCTCGTCGCGCCCGAGCGCGCGGCCGTTGTAGGCGAACGGGAACTTCCCGGAGCGGTAGGCGACGCCTTCTTCCTTCAGCTGGCGCTCGGTCTTGCCGACCCAGGCAATCTCGGGCGCGGTGTAAATCACCCAGGGGATAGCATCGTAGTTCACGTGCCCGCGCTGGCCGGCGATGATCTCGGCCACCATCACCCCCTCGTCCTCGCCCTTGTGCGCGAGCATCGGGCCGCGCACCACGTCGCCGATGGCGAACACGCGCGGCAGCGCGGTGCGGCAGTTCTTGTCGACCTCGATGAACCCGCGCGAGTCGATCTTCAGGCCGACGTTCTCGGCTCCCAGGCTTTCGCTGTTGGGCACCCTGCCGATCGATATGACGAGCCGGTTACAATCGAAAGTGTTACTTGAGTTATCAGACGTATTATATTGAATGGATATACCTTTCTTCGATTGCCTTATGTCCCCGATCTTGACTCCGAGCGCAATGTCCAGGCCCTGCTCGTCGGTGAAGATCTTCCACGCTTCCTGCGCGATCGCAGGGTCGGCGGCGCCGAGGAACTCGGGCAGCGCCTCGAGGATCCGGACCTTGGCGCCCAGGCGCCGCCACACGCTGCCCAACTCCAGCCCGATCACGCCGGCGCCGATCACGCCCAGCCGCTCAGGCACCTCCTGGAAGGCGAGCGCGCCCTCGTTGTCGCACACCAGCTTGTTGTCGACCGGCACCCCGGGCAGGTGGCGCGGCTTGGACCCGGTGGCGATGATCACGTTCTTGGCTTCGACCGTCTCGGCACCCTTCGCGCCCTTGACCTCCAGCTTCCAGCTCGTGCCGCCCTGCAGCAACCGGCCGTGGCCCTGCAGCCAGGTCACCTTGTTTTTCTTGAACAGCCCGGCGATGCCGCCCGTCATCTTCTTCACGATCCGGTCCTTGCGCTCGAGCATCGCCGCCAGGTCGAGCTTGACGCCGGAGGCGGTGATGCCATGCACCTTGAACCGGTGCTGCACCCGCTCGTAGTTCTCGGACGACTCGAGCAGGGCCTTGGACGGGATGCAGCCCACGTTGAGGCAGGTGCCGCCGAGCGCGTAGTGGCCGCCCGGCTCCTTCCAATTGTCGATGCAGGCGGTGGAAAGCCCGAGCTGCGCAGCGCGGATCGCGGCAATATAGCCGGCAGGGCCCGCGCCGATGACGACCACGTCGAAGGTTTGCATGCGCTAGACCTCCAGCACCAGGCGCGCCGGATCCTCCAGCGCGTCCTTGATCGCGACCAGGAACAGCACCGCCTCGCGGCCGTCGACGATGCGGTGGTCGTAGGACAGCGCCAGGTAGTTCATCGGCCGTACCACGACCTGGCCGTTCTCCACCACCGCGCGCTCCTTGGTCGCGTGCACCCCGAGGATGGCGGACTGCGGCGGGTTGATGATCGGGGTCGAGAGCATCGAGCCGAACACGCCGCCGTTCGAGATCGAGAAGGTGCCGCCGGTGAGCTCCTCGATGCCGAGCTTGCCGTCCTGCGCGCGCCTGCCGAACTCCGCGATCTTCATCTCGATCGTGGCGAACGAGAGCTGGTCGCAGTCGCGCACGATCGGCACCACCAGCCCGCGCGGACTGCCCACCGCGATGCCGATGTCGAAGTAGCCGTGATAGACGATGTCGTTGCCGTCGATCGAAGCGTTCACCACCGGGTACTTCTTGAGCGCGGCGACCGCGGCCTTGACGAAGAACGACATGAAGCCCAGGCGCACGCCGTGCTCCTTCTCGAAGCGGTCCTGGTATTTCTTGCGCAGCTCCATCACCGGCTGCATGTTGACCTCGTTGAAGGTCGTCAGGATCGCCGCGGTCGACTGCGACTGCACCAGCCGCTCGGCGATGCGCGCGCGCAGGCGCGACATCGGCACGCGCTGCTCGGGGCGGTTGCCGAGCAGCCGCTCGACGTTGACCGGCGCCGACGGCTGCGGCAGCGCGCTTTTGGGCGCCACGGCGGGCGCCGCGGCCGGCGCTGCGCCGGCGTAGGAGGCGGGCTTGCCGACGTGCTCCAGCACGTCGCCCTTGGTGACCCGGCCGCCGCGCCCGCTGCCCTGGATCTTGCTGGTGTCGATGCCCTGCTCGGCGGCGAGCTTCTCGGCCGCCGGCATCACCGGCGCACCGCGCCCCGCGGCCGGCGCCTCGGCGGGCGGTGCGGCAAGCGCCGGCGCAGCGCCGGCCGCCGGCTTGGGCGCTGCTCCCGCGGCCGGCTTGGCGTCGGTGTCGATGGTGGCGATTACCTCGCCCGCAACGACTGCGACACGATCCGCCTTGAGGACCTTGGTCAGCACGCCGTCGGCCGGCGCCGGCAGCTCCATCACGACCTTGTCGGTCTCGATGTCGATCAGGATCTCATCCCGCGACACCGCGTCACCTTCCTTCTTGTGCCACTCGAGCAAGGTGGCCTCAGAGACCGACTCCGACAATTGCGGCACTTTGACTTCGATAATCACTTCGATCTCCCGTTCGATTTTTCCCCGGGTCCGGCTCGACCTCGCCCGAGTTGACGAAAAACCAGCGCGCAACGCGCCGGGGTGGAATCTGAATCGCTACTTGAACTTGCCGAATGCCATGTCGACCAGCGCCGCTTGGCGCGCGTTGTGCTTGGTCAGATATCCGCCCGCGGGCGCAGCCGAAGGCGGGCGGCCGGCGTAGTGCAGCTTCTGGTCGCTGCGCATATTCTCGATGAAGTAGTGCGCGGTCTCGTACCACGCGCCCTGATTCTGCGGCTCCTCCTGGCACCAGACGACCTCGCGCGCATTCGGATAGTCCTTCATCTCCGCGCCGAACGGCTTGTGCGGGAACGGATAGAGCTGCTCGACGCGGATGATCGCGACGTGGTCCAGGCGCCGCTCGCGCCGCGCGGCCAGAAGGTCGTAGTAGACCTTGCCGCAGCAGGCGATCACGCGCGTCACGGCTTTCGGGTCGAGCGCGTCGACTTCGGGCACGACGGTCAGGAACGAGCCCTTGGCCAGATCCTTGATCGACACCGACGCCTCCTTCTTGCGCAGCAGGGATTTCGGCGTAAGCACGATAAGCGGCTTGCGGAACGGGCGCAGCATCTGTCGCCTGAGCAGGTGGAAGATCTGCGACGCGTTGGACGGCACGCAGACCTGCATGTTGTGCTCGGCGCACAGCTGCAGGTAGCGCTCCAGCCGCGCCGACGAGTGCTCCGGTCCCTGGCCCTCGTAGCCGTGCGGCAGGAACATGGTCAGCCCGCACACGCGGCCCCACTTCGCTTCGCCCGAGCTGATGAACTGGTCCATCACCACCTGTGCGCCGTTGGCGAAATCGCCGAACTGCGCCTCCCAGATCACCAGCGCGGTCGGTTCGGCGGTGGAGAAGCCGTACTCGAAACCGAGCACCGCCTCCTCCGACAGCACCGAATCGATCACCACGAACGAGCCCTGGTCCTTGGAGATGTTCTGCAGCGGCACGTAGGTGCCCGAGTCCCAGCGCTCGCGGTCCTGATCGTGCAGTACCGAGTGCCGGTGCGCGAAAGTGCCGCGCGCGGTGTCCTGCCCCGACAGCCGTACGTCGTAGCCGTTCGACACCAGCGAAGCGTAAGCCAGCGTCTCGGCCATGCCCCAGTCGACCGGCAGCTTGCCGGCCGCCATCTGCCGGCGCGCCTGCAGCACGCGCTCGACCGTCGGATGCACCTTGAAGTCCTCCGGCACGCTGGTGGCGCGCTCGGCCAGCCGCTGCAGCTCCGCCAGCGGCACGTGGGTATCGGCGGCGTCGGTCCACTTTGTGTTCAGGTACGGCGCCCAGTCGACCGCGAACTTGCTCTTGAAGTTCGAGATCACCGGATTGCTGCTGTGCTTGCCGGCGTCGAGGTCGGCGCGGAACTTCTTGATCATCGCGTCGGCGTCGTCGGCCTGGATCACGCCCAGCGTCGCCAGCTTGTCGGCGTAGAGCTTGCGCGTTCCCGCGTGCTGGGAAATCTTCTTGTACATCAGCGGCTGGGTGATGAACGGCTCGTCCTGCTCGTTGTGGCCGAGCTTGCGGAAGCACACCAGGTCGATCACCACGTCCTTCTTGAACTGCTGCCGGAAATCGAGCGCCAGCTGGGTCACGAACAGGACCGCCTCGGGATCGTCGCCGTTGACGTGGAAAATCGGCGCCTCGACCATCTTGGCCACGTCGGTGCAGTAGATCGTCGAGCGGGTGTCGCGCGGATCCGAGGTGGTGAAGCCGATCTGGTTGTTCACCACCAGGTGTACCGTGCCGCCCGTGCCGTAGCCGCGCGTGCCCGACAGGTTCAGGGTCTCCATCACCACGCCCTGTCCCGCGAACGCGGCGTCGCCGTGGATCAGGATCGGCAGCACCTGGTCGCCGGTCTTGTCGTCGCGCCGGCGCTGGCGCGCGCGCACCGATCCTTCGACCACCGGATTGACGATCTCGAGGTGCGAGGGATTGAAGGCGAGCGAGATGTGCACCGGGCCGCCGCCGGACGAGATGTCGGACGAAAAGCCGTTGTGATACTTGACGTCGCCCAGCGGCAGCTCGTGCGCGTGCTTGCCCTCGAACTCCTGGAACAGCTCCTGCGGCATCTTGCCCAGCACGTTCACCAGCACGTTCAGCCGCCCGCGATGAGCCATGCCGATCACGATCTCATGCACCCCCGCCGCGCCGGCGCGCTGGATCAGTTCGTCGATCGACGGGATCAGGCTCTCGCCGCCTTCGAGCGAGAAGCGCTTCTGGCCGACATAGCGCGTGTGCAGGTAGCGCTCGAGCTGCTCGGCCTCGGTCAGCTTCTGCAGCAGGCGCTTCTGCACCTCGGGCGTGTATTTCGGCGTCGCCCGAACCGACTCGATGCGCTGCTGGATCCAGTCGCGCTGCACGCGGTCGCCGATGAACATGTATTCGAAGCCGATGTTGCCGCAGTAGGTGTCGCGCAGGGCGTGGATCAGGTTCCTGAGCGAGGTGCGGTCCAGCCCGACGAACGAGCCCGCGCTGACTTCGCGGTCGAGGTCCGACTCGGTGAGGTCGTAGTAGGCCGCCTCGAGCTCCGGCACCGACGGGCGCGGCATACGCTTGAGCGGGTCGAGCGTCGCCCAGCGCGAGCCTGCGATCCGGTACGCGGTCACCAGCAGCAGGGCCGAGACCTGCAGCCGCTCGTGCGCCACGTCTATCTGCGGCGCCGCGCGCCCCGCCAGCTCCCCCGCCTTGCCGCGCTGCACGAAGGACTGGATTACCGGCGCGTGCGCCACGTCCTTGCCCGCGCTGCCCGCCGCGTCCGGCATCAGCTGCATTTGATCGAAGTACTCGCGCCACTCCTCGGGCACGGCACCGGGGTTGGCCAGATACTGCTCGTACAGGTCCTCGATGAACGGCGCGTTGCCGCCGAACAGATAGGAATTGGAGAGCAGCTCCTTCATCATGGCGCTCACCTCTTGTCGATGGGCAGCACGTCGCGGCGCGTCGCGCCCTTGTAGAGCTGGCGCGGGCGCCCGATCTTCTGGTCCGGATCGACGATCATCTCGTTCCACTGCGCGATCCAGCCCACCGTACGCGCAAGCGCGAAAATGCAAGTGAACATGCTTACCGGAATGCCCAGGGCGCGCTGCACGATCCCGGAGTAGAAATCCACGTTCGGATACAGCTTGCGCGACACGAAGTAGTCGTCCTCGAGCGCGATCTTCTCCAGCGCCATGGCGAGCTTGAACAGGCGGTCATTGTTCAGCCCCAGCTCTTCGAGCACCTCGTAGCAGGTCTCGCGCATGAGCTTGGCGCGCGGGTCGTAGTTCTTGTACACGCGATGCCCGAAGCCCATCAGCTTTACGCCCGAGTTCTTGTCCTTGACCTGCTTGATGAACTCGCCGATCTTGGACACGTCGCCGATGTGATCGAGCATCTGCAGCGCGGCCTCGTTGGCGCCACCGTGCGCCGGCCCCCACAGGCAGGCGATTCCCGCCGCGATGCAGGCGAACGGGTTGGCGCCGGAGGATCCCGACAGCCGCACGGTCGAGGTCGAGGCGTTCTGCTCGTGGTCGGCGTGCAGGATGAAGATGCGGTCGAGCGCGCGCACCAGCACCTCGTTGGTGCGGTAGTCCTCCGCCGGCACCGCGAACATCATGCGCATGAAGTTCGCGGTGTAGGAGAGCTCGTTGCGCGGGTAGACGAACGGCTGGCCCATGTTGTACTTGTAGGCCATCGCCACCAGCGTCGGCAGCTTGGCGATCAGCCTGAACGCCGCCACCTCGCGATGCCGCTGGTCGGAGATGTCGAGCGAGTCGTGGTAGAAGGCCGACAGCGCGCCGACCACGCCCACCAGCACCGCCATCGGATGCGCATCGCGCCGGAAACCGGTGAAGAAGCGGTTGATCTGATCGTGCACCATGGTGTGATTGGTCACCATACTGACGAATTCGTCCTTCTGCTTCTGGTTCGGCAGCTCGCCTTTGAGCAACAGGTAGCACACCTCGAGGAAGTCGCAGTGCACCGCGAGCTGCTCGATCGGGTAGCCGCGATAGAGCAGCACCCCTTGGTCGCCGTCGATATAGGTGATGGTCGAGGCGCAGCTGGCGGTCGAGAGGAACCCCGGATCGTAGGTGAAGACGCCCGTCTTGCCGTAGAGCGCGCGGATGTCGACGACGTCGGGCCCCACGGATCCCGACAGGACCGGGAAGTCGATGTTGCCGCCGTCCGGCAACTTCAGCGTGGCTTTCTTATCCAAGGTCTTCTCCTTATCAACACGCCCGCAGGCGGGCGACGACATCGCCGAGACCGGCCGCGTACAAGTCGCTGCGCCCGCTGACGATGTCCCACAAGTCGTTGTCCGGTAACTCGAGCAGCTCGCCCAGGCGCGCCAGCTCGCCTTCGTCCAACGCGCTCGCATTGCGCTCGACGAACCTTCCCAGCACCAGGTCGAGCTCGAGCAGCCCCCGGCGGCACTTCCACTTCAGCCTATCGTGCGCAACGCGGTCCATCACACGGCACGCCGAACGAGCATCTCCTTGATCTTGCCGATCGCCAGCGCCGGATTGAGGTTTTTCGGACAAGCGTCGGTGCAATTCATGATCGTGTGGCAGCGGAACAGACGATACGGGTCGTCCAGGTTGTCGAGCCGCTCTGCGGTGGCCTGGTCGCGCGTGTCGGCGATGAAGCGGTAGGCCTGCAGCAGCCCGGCCGGGCCGACGTATTTGTCCGGGTTCCACCAGAACGACGGGCACGCGGTCGAGCAGCACGCGCACAGGATGCACTCGTACAGGCCGTTCAATTCCTCGCGCTCGGCGGGAGACTGCAGCCGCTCGCGCTCCGGCGGCGCGTCGTGCGTGATCAGATAGGGTTTGACCGAATGGTACTGATTGAAGAACTGGGTCATGTCGACGATCAGGTCGCGCACCACCGGCAGGCCCGGCAGCGGCCGCAACGTCACCTTGTCCGGCAGATCCGCGATCTTGGTGATGCAGGCCAGCCCGTTCTTGCCGTTGATGTTCATCGCATCCGAGCCGCACACGCCCTCGCGGCAGGAGCGCCGGAAGGACAGCGAGTCGTCCTGCGCCTTGAGCCGGATCAGCGCGTCGAGCAGCATACGATCGGTGGGCTCAAGGTTGAGCTCGTAGTCCTGCATCCGCGGGCGCGCGTCCTGATCGGGGTCGTAGCGGTAGATGGAGAAGCGCATCAGTAAGTCCGTACCTTGGGTTCGAAGGTCTCAACCGACATCGGCTTGAGGTGGACCGGCTTGTACTCGAGCCGGTTGCCCTCCTTGTACCAGAGCGTGTGCTTGATCCAGTTCTTGTCGTCGCGCTCCGGGAAATCGGCCCGCGCCTGCGCGCCGCGGCTTTCCTGGCGCGCCTCGGCCGAGACGATGGTCGCGAGCGCGGTCTCCACCAGGTTGTCGAGCTCGAGCGCCTCGATGCGCGCCGTGTTGAACACCTTCGACTTGTCCTGGATCGACATCCGCTCGGCGCGCGCGGCGATCTGTTTCACCTTGCTCACGCCCTCGATCAACATATCGGGAAAGCGGAACACGCTACAGTGCGCCTGCATCGTCTTTCTCAGCTCGGCGCCGACCTCGGCCACGCGCTCTCCGCCGCTGGCGGAATCGAGCCGCGCCAGGCGCGCCAGCGGCCGCGCGGCCGCGTCCTCGGGCAGGTCCTTGTGCGCCGCCGGCATGGCCCGTATGTCGGCCACCGCCTGCTCCCCGCCGGCCTTGCCGAACACCAGCAGGTCGAGCAGCGAATTGGTGCCGAGCCGGTTCGCGCCGTGCACCGAGACACAGGAGCACTCGCCCACCGCGTACAGGCCGGGCACCGGCACCTCCGGGTCGCCGCCGCGCGGCGCCACCACCTGGCCGAGGTGGTTGGCGGGTATCCCACCCATCTGGTAGTGCGCGGTCGGCACCACCGGAATCGGGTCTTTGATCGGGTCGGCGTTGGCGAATTTGATCGCGATCTCGCGGATCCCCGGCAGGCGCAGGTTGATCACCTCGGGACCGAGGTGATCGAGCTTGAGCAGCACGTGGTCGCCCTCGGGACCGCAGCCGCGCCCTTCCTTGATCTCGGTCGCCATCGCGCGCGACACGACGTCGCGGCTGGCCAGGTCCTTGGCGTTCGGCGCGTAGCGCTCCATGAAGCGCTCGCCGTCCTTGTTGAGCAGGTAGCCGCCTTCGCCGCGCACGCCCTCGGTGATCAGCACCCCGGCACCCGCGACGCCGGTGGGATGGAACTGCCAGAATTCCATGTCCTCGAGCGGCAACCCCGCACGCGCCACCATGCCCAGGCCGTCGCCGGTGTTGATGAAGGCGTTGGTGCTGGCGGCGAAGATGCGCCCCGCGCCGCCGGTAGCGAGGATCGTCGCCTTGGCCTGCAGGATCATCGCTTCGCCGGTCTCCATCTCGAGCGCCACCACGCCCAGCACCGCGCCCTCGGCGTCGCGGATCAGGTCGAGCGCCATCCACTCGACGAAGAACTGCGTGCGGGCCTTGACGTTCTGCTGGTAGAGCGTGTGCAGCATCGCGTGGCCGGTGCGGTCCGCGGCGGCGCAGGCGCGCATCGCCATCTTCGCGCTGCCGTAATCCTGGGTGTGGCCGCCGAAGGGCCGCTGGTAGATCCTGCCGTTGTCGAGCCGGTCGAACGGCATGCCCATGTGCTCGAGCTCGATCACCACCTCGGTGGCGCGGCGGCACATGTACTCGATCGCGTCCTGGTCGCCGAGATAGTCCGAGCCCTTGACCGTATCGTACATGTGCCAGTGCCAGTGGTCTTCGGACGAGTTGCCGAGCGGCGCCGCAATGCCGCCTTGGGCCGCGACGGTGTGCGAGCGCGTCGGAAAGACCTTGCTCAGCACCGCGACGCGCAGCCCCGCGCGCGCAAGCTCGAGCGCGGCGCGCAGGCCCGAGCCTCCGGCGCCCACCACGATCGCATCGAATTTTCTTGCCTGCAGTCCCACGTTCATCTCCAAAGGATCTGGACCGTCCAGCCGAGGTAGCCGGCGACGGTCAGGATGACGAACACCTGCAGCGCGAGCCGCAGGGCGACGGGCTTGACGTAGTCCATCAGGATGTCGCGCACGCCGATCCACATGTGCCAGGCGACGCTGACCGCGAACAGCAGCGTCGCCACGCGCATCCAGCCCTGCGCGAAAAGGTCGCGCCAGACGCCGTAGTTGATCGGCGCGCCGAGCAGCAGGACCGCCGCAAGGATGACGGTGTACGCCGCCATGATCACCGCGGTGACGCGCTGCGCGAGCCAGTCGCGCCAGCCGTAATGGGCCCCGACCACGATTCGGCTCACCATAGCTTGGCTCCGAACAGGGCGGTCAGCGCAAGGCCCGCCACCAGCACGATGATGCTGGTCAGGCGCGCGGTGGGCTTGTCCCAGCCGCGCTGCGTCTCGAGCAGCAAGAAACGGATGCCGGCGCAGAAATGGTGGCAATAGGCCCAGATCAGGACCAGCAGCGCGAGCTTGACCGGCACCAGGCCGAGGTAGTGCCGCACGAACTCGAACTCGCGCGCGGAGGCCAGGCTGCGATCGAGCATGAAAAGCAGCCACAGCGTGGCGACGAACATCAGCGCGCCGCTGATCCGGTGCAGGATCGACACCCAACCCGCCAGCGGCAGGCGGATCTCGAACAGCAGCGCAGTCAGATTGAGGTACTTGGGACGTTTCTTGTTGGCGGCCGCTAGCGACATCATTCGATTATATCGCTGCAATGCGGCATTTATCCCAGTTCGCTGCGATAGAAGTGTCGATCTGTCTTGTACAGTCCGCGCCGCCATTCGACGGGACGATCGCCGTAAGTGTATGAAAGGCGCTCCACTTCGAGCAGTGCGTGGCCCGGCTCGAGCGCCAGCAGTTTCGCAGTTTCGTCGTCGGCCGATCTGGCTTTGAGCTTCTCCTCGGCGCGCACCATGCGGGTGCCGTATTGGGTCTCGAACAGGTTGTAGAGCGCGCCCTTGTGCTCGGTGATCGCCGATGCGGTGAGGCCGCGAAACAGCCCCGCCGGCAGCCAGACCTCCTCCAGCACGACCGGATCGCCGGAGAACAGCAGCAGGCGCGTGAGCACGATCATGCTGTCGCCGGTGCGCAGCTCGAGCAGCCGCGCGGTCTCGGCGCTCGCGCGCGCGCGGCGAAAGTCGAGCAGCTTGCGCTCCGCGGCCACCGGGCCGCCCGCGTCCGGCGCTAGGCGCAGAAAGCGGAACCGGACCTGCGGCTCGCCGTGACTCGCGACGAAGGTTCCCTTGCCCTGGCGGCGCACCAGCAGGTTGTCGGCCGCGAGTTCGTCGATCGCCTTGCGCACCGTTCCCTGGCTGACCCGGTAGCGCGCGGCAAGCTCGATCTCGCTCGGGATCGCGTCGCCCGGACGCCACTCGCCGCCGCGCAACCCGTCCAGCAACAACTCCTTGATTTGCTTGTACAGTGGCCTGAAGCTGGGCGACGTCATAAAAGTCATTTCAGCACAGAAAGCGATGGTCGTCTATATTGTGTCTTATGTCTTTTATAAGACATAAGACACGTTGACTTCGCGCCAAGGGCCGCATAACATGGCGCGCGCGGCCGGGCCACCGGCCTAGAATCACCGACCACCTCACGAACGCGCCCTTCCGGAGTCCAAATGTCCAAAGCCCCCGTACGCGTCGCCGTCACCGGCGCTGCCGGCCAAATCTGCTACAGCCTCCTGTTTCGCATCGCCAGCGGCGAGATGCTGGGCAAGGATCAGCCCGTCATCCTGCAGCTGCTCGAGATTCCGGACGAGAAGGCGCAGAAGGCGCTCAAGGGCGTCATGATGGAACTCGACGACTGCGCCTTTCCCCTGCTGCACGCAATGCAGGCGGCTTCGGACCCGATGGTCGCCTTCAAGGACGTCGAAGTCGCGCTGCTGGTCGGCGCGCGCCCGCGCGGACCGGGGATGGAACGCAAGGACCTGCTGGAAGCCAACGGCAAGATCTTCGCCCCGCAGGGCCAGGCGCTCGACAAGGTCGCGAATCGCAAGGTCAAGGTTCTGGTGGTCGGCAACCCGGCCAACACCAATGCCCTGATCGCGATGAAGAACGCGCCCTCGCTCAAGCCGACCCAGTTCACCGGCATGATGCGCCTGGACCACAACCGCACCCTGTCCCAGATCGCGCACAAGCTCGGCAAGCCGCTGTCGTCGATCCGCAAGGTCACCGTCTGGGGCAATCACTCGGCGACCCAGTATCCCGACCTGTTCCAGGCCGAGTGCGAAGGCAAGAAGGTGTGGCCGATGATCAACGACCAGGAATGGCTCGAGAAGACCCTGATCCCCACCGTGCAGAAGCGCGGCGCGGCGATCATCGAGGCACGCGGACTATCGTCGGCGGCGAGCGCCGCCAACGCGGCGATCGACCACGTGCGCACCTGGGTCACCGGCACACCCGAGGGCGACTGGGTCACCATGGGCATCCCGGCCGACGGCAGCTACGGCATCGCCGAAGGCGTGCTGTACGGCTTCCCCGTCGCCTGCAAGGGCGGGCAGTTCCAGATCGTCAAGGGCATCGAGATCAGCGACTTCAGCCGCAAGCGCATGGACGCGACGCTGAAGGAGCTGCACGAGGAACGCGACGGCATCAAGCAGCTGCTGGGCTAGGAGCGACGCGATGAACCAGACCTCCCCCGGAGCGAAGTTCCGCCTGGCGCTGAAGCAGGAGTCGCCGCTGCAGGTGATCGGCACGATCTGCGCCTACCATGCGCTGCTCGCCAAGCGCTCGGGCTACCGCGCGATCTACCTCTCCGGCGGGGGCGTGGCGGCCGGCTCGCTCGGCATGCCCGACCTCGGCATCTCGAACCTGGACGACGTGCTGACCGACATCCGGCGCATCACCGAGGTGTGCGACCTGCCGCTGCTGGTCGACGTCGATACCGGCTTCGGCGCGAGCGCCTTCAACGTCGCCCGCACCACCCGCTCGCTGATCAAGTTCGGCGCCGCGGCGATGCATATCGAGGACCAGGTCGGCGCCAAGCGCTGCGGTCACCGGCCGGGCAAGGAGCTGGTGTCGAAGCAGGAAATGTGCGATCGCATCAAGGCCGCGGTCGATGCGCGCGGCGATCCCGATTTCGTCGTCATGGCGCGCACCGACGCGCTGGCGAGCGAAGGCCTCGAGCGCGCGCTCGAGCGCGCCGCGGCCTACGCCGCTGCCGGCGCGGACATGATCTTCCCGGAAGCGATCACCGAGCTCGCCATGTACCGCACGTTCGTTGAGCGCACCAAGATTCCGGTGCTGGCCAACATCACCGAGTTCGGCAAGACGCCGCTGTTCACGCTCGACGAGCTGCGCTCGGCCGAGGTGGCGCTGGCGCTCTACCCGCTTTCGGCGTTCCGCGCTATGAACAAGGCCGCGCTAAACGTATACCAGACGCTGCGCCGCGAAGGCACGCAGAAAAGCGTCGTCGCGACCATGCAGACACGCGACGAGCTGTACGAATGCCTTAATTACCACGCATACGAGGAAAAACTCGATGAGCTCTTCTCAGCCCGCAGCGACGCCTAAGCCCAAGAAGTCCGTCGCCCTGTCCGGCGTTCCCGCCGGCAACACGGCCCTTTGCACCGTCGGGCGCAGCGGCAACGACCTGCACTACCGCGGCTACGACATCCTCGAGTTCGCCGACGAGGCGCAATTCGAGGAGATCGCCTACCTGCTGGTGCACGGCAAGCTGCCGAACGCCGCCGAGCTCGCGGCCTACAAGGCCAAGCTCAGGGGCCTGCGCGGCATCCCGGCCGCGGTGCAGGACATCCTGGAGTGCATCCCAGCCAACGCGCACCCGATGGACGTGATGCGCACCGCTTGCTCGGCGCTCGGCTCGGTGCTGCCCGAGAACCAGGACCACAAGTTGTCGGAAGCGCGCAACATCGCCGACCGGCTGATGGCGAGCTTCGGCTCGATGCTGCTGTACTGGTACCACTTCTCGCACTCGGGGCGGCGGATCGACGTCGAGACCGACGACGATTCGATCGGCGGGCACTTCCTGCACCTGCTGCACGGCCGCAAGCCGAGCGAGCTGTGGGTGCGGGCGATGCACACCTCGCTCATCCTGTACGCCGAGCACGAGTACAACGCCTCGACCTTCACCTGCCGCGTCATCGCCGGCACCGGCTCCGATATGTATTCCGCCATCACCGGCGGCATCGGCGCGCTCAAGGGGCCCAAGCACGGCGGCGCCAACGAGTTCGCGTTCGACGTCATCGGTCGCTACGACACGCCCGAGCGGGCCGAGGCCGACGTCGTGCGGCGCGTGGCGGAAAGGCAGGTGATCATCGGCTTCGGTCACCCCGTGTACACGATCGCCGATCCGCGCAACGAGGTCATCAAGGCGGTCGCCAAGCGCCTATCGCAGGACGCGGGCGACATGAAGCTGTTCGACGTCTCCGAGCGCATCGAGCAGGTCATGTCGCGCGAGAAGAAGATGTTCGCCAACCTCGACTGGTACAGTGCCACCAGCTATCACATGATGGGCGTGCCGACCGCGATGTTCACCCCGCTGTTCGTCATCTCGCGCACCAGCGGCTGGTCGGCGCACGTGATCGAGCAGCGCATCGACGGCAAGATCATCCGCCCGAGCGCGAACTACACCGGGCCCGACAACCGCAAGTGGCAGCCGATGAACGAAAGGAATTGAACATGGCCCAGTACGAGTCCGACATCACGAAGTTCATGCGCCAGTTCATGGAACAGCATCCCGAGGAGATCGAGTCGCAGCGCATTGGGCGCGACGCGTGGTGGGACAAGGATGCTGCAACACGCACCCCACCCCCACCGCCGCGCCACCCTGCCGAGTCGGGCGGCGCCGAGTACACCTTCAAGCCGCTAACCGAGGCGGACAAATAGATGTCCGGCCACATCTCGAACGTGCGCCGCGCGCCGGACAAGGTGCTGACCCAGATCGCGGACTACGTCACCAAGCACAAGGTGACGAGCAAGGACGCCTACGAAACCGCGCGCTACTGCCTGATGGACACGCTGGGCTGCGGCCTGGAGGCGCTCGAGTACCCCGCCTGTACCAAGCTGCTCGGGCCGGTCGTGCCGGGCACCGTGGTGCCGAACGGCGCCAAGGTGCCAGGGACCCAGTTCCAGCTCGACCCGGTGCAGGCCGCGTTCAACATCGGCGCCATGATCCGCTGGCTTGACTTCAACGACACCTGGCTCGCCGCCGAATGGGGCCACCCGTCCGACAACCTGGGCGGCATACTCGCCGCGGCGGACTGGATCTCTCGCAGCGCGAAGAAGCCGCTGCCGATGCGCGACGTGCTCACCGGCATGATCAAGGCGCACGAAATCCAGGGTGTGATCGCGCTCGAGAACAGCTTCAACCGCGTCGGCCTCGACCACGTGCTGCTGGTCAAGGTCGCCACCACCGCGGTGGTGGCGCAGATGATCGGCTGCAGCTACGACGAGGTGGTGAACGCGGTCTCCCAGGCCTGGGTCGACGGCCAGAGCCTGCGCACCTACCGCCACGCGCCCAATGCCGGCTCGAGGAAAAGCTGGGCGGCGGGCGACGCCACCAGCCGCGGCGTTCGCCTCGCCCTGATCTCCAAAACCGGCGAGATGGGCTACGCGTCGGTGCTGACGGCCAAGACCTGGGGCTTCTACGACGTCTCGTTCAACGGCAAGCAGTTCAAGTTCCAGCGTCCGTTCGGCTCCTACGTGATGGAGAACGTCTTGTTCAAGATCTCCTACCCGGCCGAGTTCCACTCGCAGACCGCGGTCGAATGCGCGATGCAGATCCACGAAGCGCTCAAGAGCCAGAACCGCAAGCCCGAAGACATCAAGAAGATCACGATCCGAACCCACGAAGCCTGCCTGCGCATCATCGACAAGAAAGGGCCGCTCAACAACCCGGCCGATCGCGACCACTGCATCCAGTACATGGTGGCGGTGCCGATCCTGTTCGGCCGCCTGACCGCCGGCGACTACGAGGATTCGATCGCTGCCGACCCGCGCATCGACGCGCTGCGCGCCAGGATTACCTGCGTCGAGGACAAGGGCTTTACGCGCGACTATCACGACCCCGACAAGCGCTCGATCGCCAACGCGCTGACGGTCGAGTTCAAGGACGGCAGGAAGCTGGGCGAGTTCGTGTGCGAATACCCGATCGGCCACAAGCGCCGGCGCAAGGAAGGCATGCCGATGCTGGTGGAGAAATTCAAGCGAAACCTTGCGCGCCGCTTCCCATCGAAGCAGCAGAATGCGATCCTCGAGGCCTGCATGGACGCCGGCCGGCTGCACGCCATGCCGGCGGACGAGTTCGTCGACCTGTTCGCGATCTAGGGTGGAATGTGTCGCAGCGCAAGCTATCGACTGATGAGGCGAATCGACTCGAGCACAGGCTGGCCGAACTCTCGCGACTCGTGCGCGACTACCCGACGCCGATCGCGCGCTGCGACGAGCAGCTCGCCGCCCTGCTCGAAGAGCGCACACGCGTGCTGGAGGAGTTGAACAAGTATGCTTCGTGAAATTCGCAGCCTTTCGCTGCTTCTGCTGTTCCTGCTCGTGCCTGCCGCGCAGGCCGCGCCGACGACCGCGTACCGCGACCCGATCGATTACTTCTTCCACCCCTTCCTAGGCGACCTCAAAGCCGAGGCGGCGGATGCAAAGAAGGCGGGCAAGCAGGCGATCGTGGTGATGTACGAGTTCGACGACTGCCCTTACTGCGCGCGCATGAAGCGCGAGGTCCTGTCGCGCCCCGACGTGCAGACTTACTATCGCAAACATTTCCAGGTATTTCAGATCGACACCCGCGGCGACCAGCAGATCACCGGCTTCGACGGCAAGAACCAGATCGAGAAGGAGTTCGCGCGCGCCGCCGGCATCCGCTACACGCCGACCTTCATCTTCTACGGCCTGGACGGCAAGGTGCTGGTCACACAGCGCGGCGCCCTCTACGACCCGAAGGAATTCATGCTGCTGGGCGAGTATGTCGCCAGCGGCGCCTATCGCAGCCGCAGCTTCGCGCGGTACCTGCAATCGAGAAAGGGATCCTGAACATGCCGCACAACCTCCACAACACCCTGCAGCCGCTGAAGAACGGGACGTTCTACTCGCTCAAGCAGCTGGGCAAGGCGCTCGGGCTGAAGATCGATCGGCTGCCGGTCTCGGTGCGCATCGTGCTCGAATCGGTGCTGAGGAACTGCGACGGCAAGAAGATCACCGAGGCGCACGTGCGCCAGCTCGCCGGCTGGCGTCCGAACGCGCCGCGCACCGACGAGATCCCGTTCGTGCTGGCGCGCATCGTGCTGCAGGACTTCACCGGCGTGCCGCTGCTCGTCGACCTCGCCGCGATGCGCAGCGTGGCGCACAAGATGGGCAACAACCCCAAGCTTATCGAGCCGCTGGTGCCGGTCGACCTGGTGGTCGACCACTCGGTGCAAGTCGACCACTACGGATCGAAGAACGCGCTCGACCTCAACATGCGGCTCGAATTCAAGCGCAACCAGGAGCGCTACCAATTCATGAAGTGGGGCATGCAGGCCTTCGACACGTTCAAGGTGGTTCCGCCGGGCATCGGCATCGTGCACCAGGTCAACCTCGAGTACCTCGCGCGCGGCGTGCACAAGTCCAGGGACGGCGTGTACTACCCCGACACGCTGGTCGGCACCGACAGCCACACCACGATGATCAACGGCATCGGCGTGGTGGGCTGGGGCGTCGGCGGCATCGAAGCCGAGGCCGGCATGCTCGGCCAGCCGGTGTACTTCCTGACGCCGGACGTGGTCGGCGTGCACCTCAAGGGCAGGCTGCACCCGGCCTGCACCGCGACCGACCTGGTCCTCACCGTGACCGAAATGCTGCGCAAGGCCAAGGTGGTGGGCAAGTTCGTCGAGTTCTTCGGCGCCGGTGCCGCCTCGCTTACGGTTCCGGACCGCGCGACGCTCGCCAACATGGCGCCGGAGTACGGCGCGACCATGGGCTTCTTCCCGGTGGACGACAAGACGCTCGACTATTTCCACGGCACCGGCCGCACCGACGCCGAAATCGACGCGCTGGAAGCCTATTTCAAGGCGCAGGGGCTGTTCGGCATGCCGGCCGACGGCAGCATCGACTACAGCCAGACGCTCGAGCTCGACCTGTCGTCGGTCATGCCCTCGCTCGCGGGGCCCAAGCGGCCGCAGGACCGCATCGGGCTGGAGCGGGTAAAGAGCACTTTCACCAGCCTTTACGCCAAGCCGGTGGCCGAGAACGGCTTCGCCAAGAAACCCGAGGATCTCGGCAAGCGCTTCAAAACCTTCGACGGCATCGATATCGGCTCGGGCGACGTGCTGATCGCCGCGATCACCTCCTGCACCAATACCTCCAATCCCGGGGTGCTGCTCGCCGCCGGGCTGCTGGCCAAGAAGGCTGTCGAGCTCGGGCTGAAGGTCAAGCCGCACATCAAGACTTCGCTCGCGCCGGGATCGCGCGTCGTGACCGAATACTTGACCAAGTCCGGGCTGCTGCCTTACCTCGAGAAGCTCGGGTTCTACCTCGCCGGCTACGGCTGCACGACCTGCATCGGCAACGCCGGGCCGCTCGCGCAGCCGATCGAGGAAGCGGTGGTCAAGAACGACCTGGTGTGCGCCGCGGTGCTCTCGGGCAACCGCAATTTCGAGGCGCGCATCCATCCCAACCTGCGCGCCAACTTCCTCGGCAGCCCGCCGCTGGTGGTGGCCTACGCGATTGCCGGCACGATGCTGAAGGACTTCCGCACCGAGCCGCTCGGCAAGTCGAAGGACGGACAGGACGTCTATATCGGCCACATCTGGCCGTCGCACGATGAAGTCGCGGCGCTGATGAAGCTCGCCATGGACGCCAAGACCTTCCGCCGCCTGTACTCGGGCCTCGCCGACGCGACCCCGCTGTGGAAAAAGATTTCCGCTCCGTCCGGCCAGGTCTACAGCTGGCCCGAGTCGACCTACATCGCCGAGCCGCCGTTCTTCGAGGACTTTCGCATGCAGCCGGCGAAGGTCGCCGGGATCGCCGGCGCCCACATTCTCGGAATCTTCGGCGACTCGGTCACCACCGACCACATTTCGCCGGCGGGCTCGATCAAGCCGACCTCCCCCGCAGGCATCTACCTGCAGGAGAACGACGTTTCGGTGGTGGATTTCAACAGCTACGGCGCGCGGCGCGGCAACCACGAGGTCATGATGCGCGGCACCTTCGCCAATGTGCGCATCAAGAACCTGATGCTGCCCGGCACCGAGGGCGGGCTCTCGCTGTACAAGGGCGAGAAGATGCCGATCTACGATGCCGCGATGCGCTACCTCGCCGAAGGTACGCCGACGGTCGTGTTCGGCGGCGAGGAGTACGGCACCGGCTCGTCGCGCGACTGGGCCGCCAAGGGCACCCAGCTGCTCGGCGTCAAGGCGGTGATCGCGCGCAGCTTCGAGCGCATCCACCGCTCCAACCTGGTCGGCATGGGCGTGCTGCCGCTGCAGTTCATGGGCGCGGACTCGGCGCAGTCGCTCGGCCTGCAGGGCGACGAAACGGTCGACGTGCTCGGCATGGACGACATCCGACCGCAGCAGGAGCTGATGCTGTTCATCAAGCGCAAGGACGGCACGAGCCGCCAGCTCAAGGTCAAGTCGCGCATCGACACCTCGATCGAGGTCGACTACTACAAGCACGGCGGAATCCTGCCCTACGTGCTGCGCGAGCTGATGGGTGCCGGCGGCCCGGCGGCCGCCGTCGCCGCCTGATCCGGCGCGAGTCCGCCCAATGCCACCGCGCGGCAGCCGCCTTGCCTGCTCGTTGCGCAGCCAGGACGGCTGCCACGGCTCGTTCGACGTCCATCCCGGCGAGCAGCCGGGGTCGATCTCGCAAGTCGGCCCGGTCAAATGGGACAAGCAGCCGCAAAAGCCGGTGCTGGAGGGTCACTTCACCGTGATCGGCGACCTCGGCATGACCGGACAGGTGATCCTGGTCAACCAGCACCAGTGGCGGGCGCTCAACGACGCCAAGCTCGAAACCTTCTTCTACGGCGCGATCCTGTGGGGCAGAAGCCCGCTCAAGGTGATCGACGACGCGCTGACCATGCTGAAGCGGAAGTAGGCTTCCATTCAGGCCGGCACGACCCCGTATCCGATAACGATCTCGCCCGGAATTTCGTAGGCCTCGCCGCGCCGAAACGGCTCCACCGAGCGCAGATAATCGGCGCGTACGGCGGCGCGGCTCGCGGCATCGAAATGCGCATAGGCCAGGGCGACCGGCCCGCCCAGAAAGATGGCATCGCACGCTTCCCCTGCGCTTTCGTAGCGCAGCGTGATGGGTAGCCGTTCCGTGGCAACGTCCTTCAGGCCGGCCGCATCCAGTCCGTGGCGCAGCGAATCGCCCATCCCCATGCGAAAGAACAGCGGGCACACCTCGGATTCGACATGGGCGTCGACGATGGGAAAGATGTCGGCCCAACCGCAGCGGTCGCGGCGCCCCCAGACCGACACGACGGCTCTTCCGTTCGGCACGAGTTGTTCCGCGAGCGCTGCGATCGCGCGCTCCGAGTCTGGCATGTACATCAACCCCAGGCCGCAAAGCCCGACCTGGAACTTGATCCCGAACTCCAGTGGCTGCTCGGCGTCGCTACGCTCGAAGCGGCAATTCGCCAGCCCCAGTGCCGAGGCCGTGGCACGCGCCGCCTCGACCATCTTCGCGGAGATATCGGTGCCGACGACCATTCCACTCCTGCCCACCCGACTTGCCGCCGCGACCGCGAGCACGCCCGTTCCGCATGCCACGTCGAGCACGCGTTCCCCGGGCGCAATGGCTGCGCGTTCCAGTACCTGCTCTGTGGCGGGCCAGAGCCGGTGCAGCCAGTGCTCCTCGTAGTGGCCTACGGCACGATCCCAGCCGTAGCGCTGGACTCGCCTCTGCAACCGAGCGTCCATGGCTACACCGTCTCACTGCGCAGAATCTTGGTTTCGCGCCGCAGCGACTGGGGCCTGCGGAACACGTCCACATAGGGGCTGCGCTCGTCCGACTCGTCGAGCACGCGCGTGATATCGGCCTCCGGCGCGTCGCTTTCCACGGTGACGACGTAGGTGATCCCGTTGTAGCCGGGAACCGCGGACATGCCGCAGAATATACCGCGCAAGTCCGTGTCGGCCTGCAGCTCGACCTGCACGCGGCGGATCGGCACACCGAGCAGCGCGGCGCGCATCGAATACCCGATTGCGAGGCAGGCGGCAAGCCCACTGCGCACGTAGGTTCCGGGGGTGGGGCCCTTGTCCGTGCCGCCCAGCGTCTGCGGCATGTCGATCACGAATTTCCAGGCATCCTCGGCAACTTCGCACAGCGTTCCCTCGCCCACGGTGGCCGTGGTGACCATGTCCTGCTTCGCGAGGTTGGGGCGCTTGGCGAAGGCATGCTCGGCGCGCGTGAGCGCCATGTGCAATCTTTCCTGGTCCATTTCTATTCCTCCTGTCGATGTTCCGATTGATGGCTATGCCGATCTCCCCGATGTCGAACCTTGGGGCGGGAGAAAGTCTGGCGGCAGCGCGTCAAGCGGCTGCCTCGACAGGCGTCAATCGGGCGTCAAACGCAGCGCGAGGGCGCTATTCTTGGAGTCCGAGCGACGCAGCAGGTCGGTCTAGGACTGGCCCGGCCCAGAGCCGGACCTCCCCGATCGCGAGTCGCGGCCGAATGCGCCTCGCCTCGGTGAGCGCCCTCAGGGCCTCCGCCTTCTTGCCGAGCTTCGTCAGGACCACGGCGAGGACGATTTGCGCCGGATAGAACTTCGAGTCGGCGCGGCAGGCGCCCTGTGCTGCAGCGAGCGCTTCGTCGGCTCGTTCCAGGTAGACCAGCCCGCCGGCGAGTGCCGTAAGCCATACCGATCGCCGGTAGTCGGTAGGGCTGATGTTCAGCCCGTGCCGCAGCGATTCGACGCCAAGCTCGCATTGCCGGCGTAGAAGCTGAATCGCGCCGAGTGCGGCCCAGGCCTGGGCGTTGTTCGGGTTCTCCTCGATCGCGCGCTCAAGGAGTGGCACGGCCCGCTCCTTGTCGCCGAGGTCACCCAGAGCGCAGGCTGCGCAGCCCAGCACCTCTGATTTGGTCGGTTCCAGCTCGAGCGCCTTCTCCGCATCGGCCCGCGCCTCTTCGCGGGCGGCATTGCCTCCGAGCAATCCCCAGCTCGAGGCCAGCGCCATAATGAGCGCTTTCTGCGCGCGCGCAAGCGCGAGCTTTGGATCCAGCGCAATCGCCTCACGGTACAGGCGCACCGAGGCATCTACCGCTTCTTCTGACCAGCCTGCCGAAAACAGGGTGCTACTCGCTTGGTGCATCTTGTCCCATGCATCGTGCCCGGCAGTTCGCTTACCACCCTCCTCGGCCTCGGCGAGAATGAGCTGCTGCTCGATTCTTGCAGCAGTGCGGGCAACGAAGTCGTCGATCTCGCCTTTTGCGCAATGCGCGGCTAGCTCCTGCTGCACGGTCCAAACATATTGATTGCTCTCGGCGTTCACAATCTGCATGGCCACACGTACACAGCCGGGTTCGGGTTGGCGCAAGCTCCCACTGATCAGGTAGCGCGCACGCGACATGTGCCGGCTGTCGCCTTGACTTGACGGCACGGCCGCAGCGACCTCTGCCTGCGCGACGACCTGGAATCCCGGCGTACGCGCGAGTTGGCTGCTGAGGTCTTCCGCGATGCACTTGGCAAGCATGTCGAGGTCGGGAGTGCGCCCGTAATTGACGAACGGCAGCACCGAGATTCCAGGCAGGCCTTCCCTGTTCGCGCTGCGCGCGCCGGAGTTGGGTCTACGCACGGATTCGCATAGTGCCTGCGTGGCCGCGTCCGGTTCCACGCCGAGCTGTTTGCGCAGCTGCTCTTTGCACACCTGATACTGCGCCAGCGCTTCGCTGCGCCGACCCATGGCGTCGAGCGCGCGTATCAGTGCGCAGTGCGCCTCTTCGTTTGCAGGCTCGTCGGCCAGCCAGCGCCGCAAGATGCGAACCGCCGCCTCGTGGTCCCGCGCAACCGCATACTGCGCCGCAAGCCGCGCCATCGCCTCTGCAGCCAGCTTCGCAAATCGATCCCGCTCGGCGCGCAGCCACTCCTCGAACCCTTCCTCCTTCGGTGACAGGTTATCGAGCAAGGGCCCCGCGTAGAGGGCCACGGCAGCCTCCATATCGATCGGGTCCGCGCTTCGCGCGAGCTGCCGAAATTCAGTCGCATCGGCCTTGCAGACCAGAGTGTCCAGGGAAAGCGCGTCGCCGCGTGCCTCAACGACCGCGGCATCGCGCCGCAAGCTGCTCAGCAGCTGGCGCAAGCTGTGCCGGGCTCGCTCGTCCGGAAATTCGCCCCAAAACATTGCGGCGATGCGCTCACGCGCCACGGCAACTGAACTGCTGAGCGCCAGAACAGCCAGCATGCCCTGCGCCTTGCGTGATGCGACGGTGATTTCCTTTCCGTCCCCATCCTCGAGGCGAAAACCACCGAGCAGCGTTAAGCGAAATCCTGGCATCTCGTTGGACAGACTCGCAATCGCATGACACGAAACCGGAATGCCACGACAGGAGGGTAGATTAAGTTGATGGACGAAGCTCGTCTAGATCATTGGCGCACCAATACCCGATTCAGCTTCCGCGCCGCAGGCGCTCGAGGCTGTGGCGGTCGCGCTTGGTCGGCCGCCGCTGCAGGGCGCGCGCCGGCTCGACCATCAGCTTGCGCTCGGCAAGCAGCGTTTCGCGTCGCTGCCGGCTCTGCGCGCTCTCCTCGTACAGGGCGCGCGCCTCGGCAGCCGGGCCGCGCCGTTCGGACAGCCGTCGCACCGAGACTTCCCACTCGAGCTCCTGCACCCGGATCGCCAGCAGATCGCCCGGCCTGACTTCGCGCGAGGGTTTGACGCGCTCCCCGCCCAGCCGCACCCTGCCCGCCTCGATCGCCTGCTGCGCGAGCGAGCGCGTCTTGTAGAAGCGCGCCGCCCAGAGCCACTTGTCGAGCCGCATCAGGCCTTGGCCAGCACTCCCGTCGGGCAGGAAACGCCGGTGCCGCCCAGACCGCAGTAGCCGTTCGGGTTCTTGCCCAGGTACTGCTGGTGGTATTCCTCCGCGTAGTAGAACGTAGGCGCGGCGCGGATCTCGGTCGTGATCTTGCCGAAGCCCCGCTTGAGCAGTTCCTTCTCGAAGGCCTGCTTCGAGGCCAGCGCCGCCTGCAGCTGCTCCTCGCCGTAGGCATAGACCGCCGAGCGATACTGGGTGCCGGCATCGTTGCCCTGGCGCATGCCCTGGGTCGGGTGGTGCCCCTCCCAGAACACCTTGAGCAGCGCGTCGTAGGAAATGACCTCCGGGTCGAACACCACCAGCACCGCCTCGGTGTGGTTGGTGCAGCCGCTGCACACTTCCTCGTAGGTCGGGTTCGGCGTCTCGCCGCCGGCGTAGCCGACCGCGGTCGCATACACGCCCGGCGTGTCCCAGAACAGGCGCTCCGCGCCCCAGAAACAGCCCATGCCGAACAGCGCGCTTTGCAGGCTGGCCGGAAACGGGGCTTTCAGCGGATGGCCGTTGACGAAGTGGCGCTCGGGCACCGACATCTGCGCCGCACGCCCGGGCAGCGTGCGCTCCGCCGGCAGCAGCGACTTCAGTTTCTGCATGAACGAGAACATCTCGGCCCTCCGGGGTAGGTTGCTCGAAGCAGGTCTTTATTGTACGGTCGAGCGCGTCTTCGGGACTCAAGTTTCCTCATGAAAATCTGCGTTTACGGCGCCGGCGCCGTCGGCGGCCTGATCGCCGGCTGGCTGGCGCGCGCCGGCCAGGAAGTATCCGTGCTCGCGCGCGGGGCAAACCTCGAGGCGATAAGGCGCCACGGGCTGCGCCTTCGATCCGGGCCCGATGGCGAGCTGCAGGCCGCGCGCGTGCGCGCCGAAGAGGATCCCGTGCACCTGGGCGCCCAGGACTGCGTGATCGTGGCGGTGAAGGGCCACGCGCTGCCCGAGGTGGCAGCCCGCATCGGCCCGCTGCTCGGCGCCGGCACCAGCATCGTCACCGCCATGAACGGCGTGCCGTGGTGGTTCTTCGACCGCCTCGCCTTCGGCGGCGGCAAGCTGAGGCTGGCGAGCCTCGATCCCGGCCGTGCGCTCTCGCGCGCGATGCCGACCTCGCGCCTCGTCGGCTGCGTGATTCATTTCGCCGCCTCGACCCCCGAGCCGGGCGTGGTGAGCCATGCGATGGGTCGCAGGCTGATCCTGGGCGAGCCGGGCGGCTCGGTCGGCACGCGCACAAACGCCGTTGCCGACGCCTGCGAGGGCGCCGGCTTCGAAGTGCTGCGCAGCAACGCGATCGAAAAGGAATTCTGGATCAAGCTGCTCGGCAACGTCAGCTTCAACCCGGTTTCCGCCCTCACGCTCGCGACCTCGGACCGCCTGATCGCGGACCCGCTGGTCAAGGGCTACATGGTGGCCGTCATGCGCGAGGTGCTCGAGGTCGGGCGCGCGGTGGGCGTGGACGCCGCGATCGACCCCGAGGCACGCATCGACATGGCGCGCGCGCTCGGCCAGTTCAAGACCTCTATGCTGCAAGACATGAAAGCGGGCAAGCCGCTCGAGATCGACGGCCTGCTCACCGCCACGCTCGAGATCGCGCGCGAGGCGGGCGTCGCCGCGCCGCACACCGAAAGCCTGCTGGGGCTCAGCCGCCTGCGCGCCGAGAGCAGCGGCCAGTACCGGCGCTAGCGGCTGCGCAGCTTCGGGTCGAGCGTGTCGCGCAGGGAGTCGCCGAACAGATTGAAGGCGAACACCGCGAGCGTGATGGCAAGCCCCGGGAAGATCGCGATCCAGGGCGCGCTCTCGGCGTACTCTTCCGCGCCGCCCTGCAGCATCAGGCCCCAAGCCGGCGTCGGCTCCTGCACCCCGAGCCCCAGGTAAGACAGCGAGGCCTCGAGCAGGATCGCCTGCCCGAGAAAGGTGGTCAGCATGATCAGGAACGGTGCCATGCAGTTCGGCGCCATGTGGCGCAGGATGATCCGCATGTGACCGAAGCCGAGCGCGCGCGCCGCGTCGACATATGGAATCTCGCGGATCGCGAGCGCGCTCGAGCGCACCACGCGCGCGCAGCGCGGGATGAGCGGAATGGTGATGGCGATGATCACGTTCTGCGCCCCGGTGCCGTAGATCGCGACCACCGCGAGCGCCATGATGATCAGCGGGAAGGCGAGGAACACATCCATGATGCGCTGGAACAGCAGGTCGAACCAGCCACCGAAGTAGGCGCTGGTCACGCCCAGGACCAGCCCGGCGAACGACCCGATGAAGGCGCACGAGAAGCCGATGAACAGCGCCGTGCGCGCGCCCCAGATGATGCGCGACAGGATGTCGCGCCCGAACTGGTCGGTGCCGAGCCAGAATTTCGCGCTTGGCGCGAGCTGCATGAACTCGTAGTGATTGGCGATCGGATCGTAGGGCGCGATCTGCTGCGCGAACACCGCCATCAGGATCATGACGATCACCAGCAGCCCGCTCACGGCGCCGAGCGGTTGCTGGCGGATCAGGGTAAGCGCCGCCTTAGCCAGGGGCGGACGGGCTGCGGCGAGCTGGGAATCGATTTCGGCACTGGTGACGGCCATTGCGGGTCGCTCTTCTAGCGGTAGCGGATGCGCGGGTCGAGCCAGGCGTAAAGGATGTCGACCAGCAGATTGACGAACAGGAAGATCATCACCACCAGCATCACCAGCGCCTGGGTCATGCTGTAGTCGTTGTTGGTGACCGACTCGACGAACAGCTTGCCCAGGCCGTTAAGGTTGAACACCTGCTCGGTCACCACCAGCCCGCCGATCAGGAACGCGAACTCGATCCCGATCACCGTGATTACCGGCAGCATCGCGTTCTTGAGCGCGTGGCGCCGGATAATCAGCTTCTCGAACAGCCCCTTGGCGCGCGCCGTGCGTACGTAGTCCTCGCGCAGAACCTCGAGCATGGCCGAGCGCGTCATGCGCGTCGCCACCGCCGAATAGCGGTAGCCGGTGGCGATCGCCGGCCACACGATCAGCGCCAGATTCTTCATCGGATCGACCCAGATCGGCGTGTAGGTGATCGGCGGCATCCATGGGGTACCCAAGAAGTACTGCGTGCCGATCAGCAGGCCGAGGATGATCAGGATGCCGAGCCAGAAGGATGGCATCGCGATGCCGGCGATGCTGATCGCACGCACCATGTAATCGATCCAGGTGTTCTGCTTCACCGCCGAGATGGTCCCCAGCGGCACCGCGACCACGATCGCGACGATCGTGGCGACGATCGCGATTTCCATCGAGAGCTGGAATCGCATCGCCATCTCGGACACGATCGGCTGCCCGGTCCACATCGACTTGCCGAAGTCGAAACGCACGATGCCCCAGATGAAATGCCAGAACTGGACCAGCTTCGGCTGGTCGATTCCCATTTCGTGCCGGCAGATGTCGAGCGCCGACTGGTCGAAGTAGCCTCCCGAGCCCGCGAGGCGCAGCTCGCAGGTGTCGCCCGGGATCAGCCGCAGCAGGGTGAACACGAGCACCGCCGCCCCGAACAGGGTCGGGATCATCAGCAGCAGGCGCTTGAGGATGTAGCGATACATTTTCAGGTTCCCGATACGACGCCGCCCGCGGCCTTGGCCGCGGGCGGCGCGTTCCGGCTAGCGAGTTCTACTGGTCAAGCCAGACATTGTCCAGCGACTGGTTGAGGTAGTGGCTCGGACTGATCTTCCAGCCCTTCACGTAGGAGCGGTGCGGGATGATCCGGTACCACCACAACGTGATGAACGCGTTGGCGTGCGTGTCGAGCGTCAGCTTTTCCATCTCGCGCATGTATTTGCGCTGCTCCGCCGGATCGGCCGTGCGGTTCATCTTGTCGAACAGCGCGTCGACCTCCCGGTCCTGGTAGCTGCCGTAGTTGTTGCCCGCGCGGTCGTCGGAGATGAACTTCGACACGTCGACCAGCGGGTTCACGACCGACTGGCAATTGAAGTCCATCGAAACGTCGTAATCCTTCTTCTTGCGCAGCTGGGCGTAGAACGGCCCGGTCGGGAACACATGCTGGTCGAACTTCAGGCCCACCTGCTTCCACTGGTCGAGCAGCCAGGTGCCGACGATCTTGTACGGCTGGTCGACCGCGCGGTTGTTGAGGTAGTAGGTCTTCGACAGGTCGACGCCGGCTTCCTTCAGCAGCCGGCGCGCCTCGGTACGCGACTTTTTGAGGTCGGGCCAGTAGCCGGCGAGCTGCTGCAGCTCCTCTTTCGTCGCCGCGAGCGGAGAGCCCGGGAAGACGATTCCGCCGACCGTCTTCACGATCGCGATGCGGGACAGGTACTTCGAGCCGCCCCAGCGGTCCACCGCCAGCGTCAGCGCCCGGCGTGCGCGCACGTCGTCCCAGGGCTTCTTCTTGTGGTTGACCGTCATGATCAGCACGCAGTTCCAGTCGCTCTCCTCGACCGTGATCTTGTCGCCGAGGGCCGCGACCAGGTCGTCGCGCGATTTCGGCGGAAAGCCGCGGAACTCGATCGCTGCGCGATCGCCGCGGATCGCCTGCACCCTGAGCGACTCCTTCTTGGCGAAAATCGCCTGGAATCCGTCAAGATAGGGCCTGCCCTTGATGTAATAGTCGGGATCGCGCTTGCCGCTGATGTACGCGCCGGCCTCCCGCTTCTCGAAAATGAACGCGCCTGAGCCGTCGATGTGGGTCTCGTACCAGTGAATGTCCTTGTCGAGCTTGGCCTTCTGGTAGATCCAGTTGAACGGTACCGCGAGGGCCGGGATGAAGGCGCCCGACGGGTATTTGAGCTTGAACACCACCGTGTGGTCGTCCGGCGCGGTCACGCTCTCCACCATGGAGAAGAACGCCTTGCGCGCGCTCGGCTCGCCGGCGGGCGGGAAGATGATCTTCTGGTAGGTCGCGAGAACGTCCTGCGCGGTCATCTTCTCGCCGCTGTGGAACTTGACGTCGTCGCGGATCTTGAAGGTGTAGAGCTTGCCGCCGTCGGTCGCCTCGGGCACCTTGCCGACGCAAACGTCGCACACGAAGTCCGTCGTGGACGACGGATTCTCCGGATTGACCTTGATCAGGACGCTGTAGAACGGCCTGACCGGATGGATCAGGGCAAAGGTCGTTTCGATATGCCCGTCGAAGCTCGGCGGCTCGTCCGGCACCACGTACTTCAGGATCCCGCCGTGCTTGGGCGTCTCCGCCGACGCTTGGCCCGACGCGCCGATGCCGATGGCGACGCCGGCGACGATTGCGCACAGCGCCTTGACTTGAATGCCTTTCATTGGCCTCCCTCCTCTGTTGTCGTCCAATGCATTTGTTTTTTCTTTTCCGCAGTCTATACCAGCTTCTCCCGGGCCTCCAAGCTCAAATCCGCGCATCGTGCTATACCCTGGGACAGGCGACCCAGTGCCCGGGCCGCAGTTCGCGCGATTGCGGCACCTCCCGCTTGCAGCTGTCCACCGCGATCGGGCAGCGCGGGTGGAACACGCAGCCGCTGGGCGGATTCATCGGGCTGGGCACTTCGCCCTGCATGATGCGGTGCACACGTCCCTTCTCGATCGTGGGGTCGGGGATCGGGACCGCCTCGAGCAGCGCCTTGGTGTAGGGGTGCTTGGGATGCTCGAACAGCTCGTCCGAATCGGCCAGCTCGACCAGCTTGCCGAGATACATCACCGCGACCCGGTGGCACAGGTGGCGCACCACGCTCAGGTCGTGCGCGATGAAGAGGTATGAAAGATTGAACTTGTCGCGCAGGTCCTCCAGCAGGTTGATCACCTGCGCCTGGATCGAGACGTCGAGCGCCGACACCGCCTCGTCGCAGACGATGAACTGCGGGTTGAGCGCGAGCGCGCGCGCGATGCCCACGCGCTGGCGCTGGCCCCCGCTCATCTCGTGCGGGTAGCGGTCCATGAACTTGGGATTCAGGCCGCACACCGAGAGCAGCTCGGCGACGCGCTCCTGGCGCTGCTTGCGATCGGGCAGAATGCCGTGCACCTTCATCGGCTCGCCGATGATCGAGCCGACCTTCATGCGCGGGTTGAGCGAGCTGTAAGGGTCCTGAAAGATCACCTGCATGCGCGCGCGCTTCGCGACCAGGCCCTTGCGGTCGAGCTTCGCCAGGTCCTCGCCTTCGAAAATGATCTCGCCTGCGGTTGGCTTCTCGAGCTGCAGGATGCAGCGACCCGTGGTCGTCTTGCCGCAGCCGGACTCGCCCACCAGGCCCAGCGTCTCGCCCGGCTGCAGGGAAAAGCTAACGTCGTCGACCGCCTTGACCGTCGCTACGACCTTGCGAACCATTACCCCCTCGGTTACCGGGAAGTGCATCTTGAGGTTCTTTACTTGGAGCAGCGGTGCCGCGCTCACGAGGCCACCTTCAGCAGCTGCGCCAACCGATCCTTCTCGAAGCAGGCCGACCGGTGTCCGTGGCCCACCGCCTCGAGCGCGGGGTCCTCGCGCGCGCAGCGCTCGGTGGCGAAGCTGCAGCGCGGCCGGTAAGCGCAGCCGACGATCTCGCGCGTCAGGTCCGGCGGCTGGCCGTCGATAGGAATCAGCTTCTCGCCGCGCGGCCGGTCCATCCGCGGCACGCTGCGCAGCAGCCCCAAAGTGTAAGGGTGCATCGGCCGGTGGTAGATGTCCGCCGCGGTGCCGCTCTCGACGATCCGGCCGGCGTACATCACGTTCACCCGGTCGGCGTAGCGCGCCACCACCCCCAGGTTGTGGGTGATGACGACCAGCGCCACGCCGAAGCGCTTGGTGAGGTTCTTCATCAGCTCCAGGATCTGGGCCTGGATCGTGACGTCGAGCGCGGTGGTCGGCTCGTCGGCGATGATCAGTTTCGGCTTGCACGACACGGCGAGCGCGATCATCACGCGCTGGCGCATGCCGCCGCTCAGGTGGTGCGGGTACTGGTCGAGGCGCCGCTCCGGCTCCGAGATGCCGACCATGCCGAGCAGCTCGACCGCGCGCAGCCTGGCCTGCTCGGGGGTCAGCTTGAGGTGGAACTCCATCGTCTCGCACAGCTGCAGCCCGATCGTCAGCACCGGGTTGAGCGAGGTCATCGGTTCCTGGAACACCATCGCGATCTGCCCGCCGCGTACCGAGTGCAGCTTTTCGTCGCTCATCGCCAGCAGGTCCTCGCCGCGGAAGTGGATGCTGCCGCCCACCACGCGCCCCGGCGGATCCGGGATCAGGCGCAGCACCGACAGCGCGCCGACCGATTTGCCGCAGCCGGATTCGCCCACGATGCCGACGGTCTCGCCCTCCTCCACCGTGTACGAAACGCCGTCGACCGCGCGCACGGTCCCGGCCGAGGTCTCGAACTGCGTGCGCAGATCTTTTACTTCGAGCAGCGTCGCCATTCCTGTCTGTCTCTCTCGCTCGCCCTTCCGGGATGGGGCGTCGGGGCTGAACCGTAAGCGGCTTTTCGGCACGCGTCAATCGCGCGACAGCTCAGTCGTCCCAGGCCTTCTCGGGCAGCGGCAGCCCGGCCAGGTCCTCGGCCGTGAGCCTGCCGTCGGGCTCGATGCCGAGCTCATCCAGCAGCAGCATGAGCTGGCGCGCATGCTGCGCGGGGTGCCACGCGCTGCGCTCGAGCACCTCGTGCACGCGATGGCGGCCGAAATAGGTGTCCATCATCTGCCCGCAGCCGCTGTCGGGGTAAGTCTTCCACCACTGCCGCACCGCGGCACGCACGCCCTCGCCGTAGCGCGCGAGGTCCGCGCACGTGCGCAGCCCTTCGCCGGGCGGCTGCATGATCAGCTCGTAGGTCAGCTCGCGCCGCTCCTGCATCGCTTCGACGAAGGCCTCGGGGATGCGGAACACGTGGTGCGCGAGCATTCGGATCGGCCGGTTGCGGTTGCGAAACGGCTGCTCGAGCTTGGCGGCCGGGATCTGGCGCACGTAGCGCGTCGCTGCGGCGAGCACCAGGTCGAGCTTGTCGATCAGCTGCTGCGGGGAGAGCTTGTCGTGCAGCTTGATGTCGAGCGCGAGGAAGCGCACCACGTCGGCCAGCGACTGCGCGAAAACGAACTCCTTGCCGCGCGCCACGATCGGCACGCTGCGCGCCCCGAGCTCGCGCAGCGCCTGCATTCCGGCGTCGTTGCCGTGCACGTTGATCGACTCGTAGTCGACCCCGTGACGAGTGAGAAACTCCTTTGTTCTCAGGCAGCTCGTGCACCCCGGCTGCCAGAACACCCTGACCCGCTCGGCCGTTTCCATGCTCCGCCCTCCTCCAAATGCGAATTATCATCTCATATGCCCGCAAGCAAACCCAGCCGCAGCGCCCATCTCCTGTGCGCCGCACCGATGATGGACTGGACCGACCGGCACTGCCGCTATTTCCTGCGCCAGTGCGCGCCGCACGCTCGCCTGTACACCGAGATGATCACCACCGGCGCGCTGCTGCACGGCGACGCCGCGCGCCACCTGGCCTTCGATCGGTCCGAGCATCCGGTCGCGGCGCAGCTCGGCGGCAGCGAGCCCGACGAGCTCGCCGCCTGCGCGCGCGTGGTCGAAGCCGCGGGCTACGACGAGGTGAACCTCAACATCGGCTGTCCCAGCGAGCGCGTGCAGCGCGGCGCCTTCGGCGCCTGCCTGATGGCAGAGCCCGATTTGGTGGCGGACTGCGTGCGCGCCATGCGCGAGGCGGTCTCGATCCCGGTGACGGTGAAGCATCGGATCGGAATAGACAAAAGCCAGGATTATTCTTTTGTTCAGCGCTTCGTCTCCACGGTCGCCGCTGCCGGCTGCACGACGTTCATCGTTCACGCGCGCAACGCGGTGCTGAAGGGCCTCTCACCCAAGGAGAACCGCGAGATCCCGCCGCTGCGCTACGAGGTCGTGCAGTGCCTGAAGCGCGATTTCCCGGCGCTCGCCTTCGTCGTCAACGGCGGCCTTGCCGACTGGGGCGCGATCGAGCTCCAGCTCGGCGCGGTCGACGGCGTGATGCTGGGGCGCGCCGCCTACCACCAGCCCTGGCTGCTGGCGGAGGCCGACGCGCGCCTCTACCGCGCCGGCGTCCTGCCGAAAACCCGCGCCGAGGTCGCGCAGGCGATGGCGGCCTACGCCGCGCGCCAGGTCGCCGCCGGCGTCGCGCTGCGCCAGATCACGCGCCACATGCTCGGCCTGTACCACCACGCGCCGCGCGCGCGGCTGTGGCGCCGCATGCTGTCCGATTCCGCGCGCCTGGCGCACAACGACCCGGCGCTGATCGGCGAAGCGCTCGAGGCGGTCGAGCTCGGCCTGGAGCAGGCGGCCTGAGGCCGCGTATGATGGCGGCTCCCAAGGAGACCCGGATGACAGCAAAGCTCAAGAGCGTGAAATCGCCTTCGGTGCGCGACCGCGTCGGCAAGGAGGAATGGCAGGTGCGGGTCGACCTCGCCGCGGCCTACCAGCTCGCGGCGCAGCTGCGCTGGACCGACCTGATCTACACTCATTTCTCGGCCCGCATTCCCGGCACCGAGCACCTGCTGATCAACGCCTACGGCCTGATGTTCGACGAGATCACCGCGTCGAACCTGGTCAAGATCGACATCGACGGCAGGATCCTCGACGATCCGCTCGAGTACGGCATCAACCAGGCCGGCTACGTGATCCACAGCTGCGTGCACAAGGCGCGGCCCGAGATTGCCTGCGTGATCCACACTCACACCCGCGCCGGCGTCGCGGTCTCGGCCATGAAGTGCGGCCTGCTGCCGATCAGCCAGCACGCGATGCGGGTGCACGGCGAGCTCGCCTACCACGACTACGAGGGCATCGCGCTCGAGCTGGACGAGCAGACCCGCATGGCGCGCGACCTGGGCCAGACCTCCAAGGCGATGATTCTCAGGAACCACGGCCTGCTCGCGCTCGGCGAAAGCGTGCGCGAGGCCTTCGAGGTCATGTACTACCTCGATTGCGCCTGCCAGATCCAGGTCGACGCCGTGGCCGGAGGGATGGAGAACGTGCTGCTGATGTCCAAGCAGGCGGCCTCCACGGCCGACGAACAATTCCATCGTGACAACCGCAGCGCGCAGCACAAGGACTGGCCGGCGCTGCTGCGCATGCTCGAGCGCAAGGGCATCCGCTACCAATAAGGAAGGGAGAATGCTCGCCGCTCAGTTCTCTTCCTTCGGCCGGCCCGACGCCGTCATCGAGCTCGTCGAGCAGCCCGACCCCGGCGAGCCCGGCCCGGGCGAGGTGACCATCGACGCCGAGCTGTTCCCGATCAATCCCGCCGACCTGCTCAACCTCGAGGGGCGCTACGGCGCGGAGCAGCCGGCGCTGCCGATGATCCCGGGCGCCGAAGGCGTCGGGCGCGTCGCCGCGGCGGGCGCCGGCGTCTCGCACCTCAAGCCTGGCGAGCGCGTGCTGCTGCCCGGACCGGGCACCTGGCGCGCGCGCTTCAAGACGTCCGCCAAGGCGGTGTTCGCGCTGCCGGGGGGCGTCGACCCGAAGCAGCTCGCGATGCTGCGCGTCAACCCGCCCACCGCCTGGCTCATGCTGCACGAGTACGTCGCGCCCAAGCGCGGCCAGTGGGTCATCCAGAACGCCGCCAACTCCGGCGTCGGCCACTGCCTGATCCGCTTTGCGCGCGAGGACGGCGCGAAGACCGTGAACGTGGTGCGGCGCGCCGAGCTCGCCGATGACCTGCGCGCGTTCGGCGCCGACGTGGTGCTGACCGACGGCCCCGACCTCGACGCGCGCGTGCGCGACGCGATCGGCGGCGGCGCGCTGCCGCTCGCGATCGACGCGGTCGGCGGCTCGGCTACCCAGCGCCTGGCGCGCTGTCTCGACGACGGCGGCACGGTGGTCAATTACGGCGCGTTGAGCGGCGAGGCCTGCATGCTCGACGTGCGCGAGACGATATTCCGCGACGTCAGCCTGCGCGGCTTCTGGCTGCGGCGCTGGTTCATGCAGACCCCGCCCGAGAAGATTGCGGCGCTCTACCGCGACCTCGCAGCGCGGCTCGGTGACGGTCGCCTCGCGGTCGAAGTCGAGGCGGTCTATCCCATCCGCCGCATCAAGGAAGCCCTCGCCCACGCCGCCCGCGGAGGCCGCAAGGGCAAGATCCTGGTTTCGTTCGACGCCGCCTAGCGAGACGGGTTCAGAAGATCGTGTAGGCGCCGTCGATCACGAAGCTGTCGCCGGTGTGGTAGCTGCTCGCGTCGCTCATGAGGTAAACGGCGATGCCGGCGAAATCGTCCTTCGTGCCCCAGCGCCGCAGCGGGATGCGCGGCATCACGGCGCCGGCAAATTTTTCGTCGCCCATCGCGCGCGCGGTCATCTCGGTCTCGATCCAGCCCGGCAGGATGGAATTCGCGGTCACCTTGTAGCGCGCGAGCTCGACCGCCAGCGCGCGCACCATGGCGAGCATCGCGCCCTTGCTCGCGGCG